>Ga0157369_10003645_pt1 | contig 18271 bp, 20 predicted proteins | sample C25metaG_FD_113461 | JGI IMG/M metagenome (GOLD analysis project Ga0157369, IMG submission 113461) | Corn rhizosphere microbial communities from Kellogg Biological Station, Michigan, USA - C2-5 metaG | ecosystem: Host-associated > Plants > Roots > Rhizosphere > Soil | place: USA: Michigan... | reverse complement strand
GCGGCCGTCGATCCTGTAGGCGGAGCCGGCGCCCCGTTCGATCCGGCGCGTGACTTCGCTTTCCCCGGAAGCGCCGTCGTCCGCGGAATCGCGTTCGAGAAGGATCGAGACTTCGGCGAAATCACGCGGGGGCCGCCCCGCCGTGCCGGCGAAGATCACGTCGTCCATTCCGCCGCCGCGAAGCGACTTGGGACTGGACTCACCCATAGTCCAGCGGATGGCTTCCAGAAGGTTCGACTTGCCGCAGCCGTTTGGGCCGACCACCCCGGTCAGGCCCGGCTCGATTCGAAGCTCGGCCGGCTCGACGAAGCTTTTGAAGCCGCTGAGCTTGAGCCGCCGAATCTTCAAAACCGATTCCCCCTCCCCGCTCGCTAGTTACCCGCGGCCGCCGGCCTGCTTCAGCAACGGCTCCAGCGCCTCCCAAGTCGCAGCGTCGGTCACCTTGCCGTTGATGATGAACGTCGGCGTGTGGCCGATTCCGTTGTCCATCGCGGTCTTGGTCATGTCGAGCAGGTGCTGCAGTCCCTTCGGATCGGCCAGGCATTGCTTGGCACGCGCCGGCGAGACGCCGAAGCGCGCCGCGATCTGGGCCATCCCTCCGACCTCGGCGAAACGGATCACGGCCTGCTGGTCGGTCATCTTGTCGAGCGCGGCCTTGTCCGCCGGGCTCATGTTCTCAATCTTCTTCTGCCATTGCTCCTGCGTCGCGTAGACCAGTTCGGACATCGGGAAGAATTTCCCCGGGCCGGCGCAATGCGTGAGCAGGCTGATCGACATGTCAGGGCCATTGATCAGCATGTTGCGGAATTCGTAGCTGACCCGGCCGGAACGAACGTAGCCGTTGACGAGCGGCTTGTACCCCGTCTCCTCGAAATGGCGGCAATGCGGACAGGCCAGTGAGCCATATTCGACCAGTTTGATCGGCGCGGCCGGATTGCCCATCCGGAAGCCACCCTCGGGCGTGGCAACGACAGTCCTGGTCCAGTCGTGGGCCGCGGCCGCCTTCGCCACAGGCTTCGCAATTGCCCCGCCGCTCATCGGCAGCGCGGCAAGAACGATAAGCGCGATTCCGACCTTCATTATTTCAGCGCCGCATCCAGCTGGGGCTGAAGCTTGTCCCAGGACGCGGTGCTCTTCAGCATCTTGCCGTTGATGATGAACGACGGCGTGCCCTCGAAGTCCGGATATTGGTCCGTGACATTGGTGGTCACCTGGACCTCATGGTCGATCATCTTCTGATCGCTCAGGCATTGATTGCTCTTCGCCTGCGGAACGCCGCGCGCAGCGGCCCAATCCTGAAGTCCCATGACGTTCGCCATCTGAACGAACACCTGGTTAGTCGGGAGATCCTGGATTTGCTGGAGCTTGTCCTGCGGCATCGCTTCGAGCTTCCCTAGCCACACGGACTGATCCTTGTAGAGCGCCTGAGCGAGCGGGAAGAAAGTCTTCACTCCGTTGCAGCGGATGACGAGATCGGCCGCCATGTCGATCGGACCGTGAATTACGTACGGCCGAAATTCCCAGCTGACCTGGCCCGACTTCACATATTTCTCGACGAGCGTGGGGACGCCCTCATCCTCAAAAGCCTTGCAGTGCGGGCAAGACAAGGCACCGATCTCGATCAACTTCACCTTCGCATTGGGATTGCCCATCAGGTAGCCGTCGGTCGTCTCGTTGACGACGTCGGCCCAGGTGCCGCCCGGCGGCGGGTTCGCGGTGGTGATCTTGACCGTCTGATTGACGACAGGAGTGCCGCCGCCTTCATTCTTCTGCTTGTTGCATGCGGCAAGCGCGAGGACGGCGACTGCACAAACTATGGCGTTGCGGATTTTCATCGGGTTCAATCGCTCCGGTTGATCAGCGGGATCGGGTCGTCGCCCTCCGAGGAGAGCGAAGGCGGACCGCTGCTAGCGGCAATTCTCGCCGCAAGCGACTCCAGACACGCGCGAAGCTCCGGATCGGCGATTTCGCGCAGGCCCTCGCCGAGCTCGTTTGGCACCGGCCTGAGCTGGGGACGCGCGGGCCTGGCCGGCGTTGCCGGCGGCCTGCCCTGCTTGAACACGATCCTGTCGATTGCCGCATAGCCGAAGAAACGGTTGACCCTGTCGACGATCATCGGGGTCAGATGCTGAATGAGCGGTGCATGGGCGCCGTCGACGAGCAAGGTAAGGACACCTCCCGCGCGCTTGCCCGTCGGAAACCGGATCGATTCAGGCGACGATGCCTTGGCGTAGCGCTCGCCGACAATCTCCGCCCATCGGCTGACGATTGCACTCTGGACGAAGCCGAAGCGCCGGAACGACGGATCGCCGATAGCCCCCACCAGGTCTCCCGCGGACCGTGGGCGGCAACTCCTCTCCGGTTGGCCTTTATCCTTTCGCTTCGACATGCCCGACGAGCATGCCATAGCGAAATCGTGACCGCCAATGCCGCAAGCCGCCTCATCCAACATTATGTGGATAACTTCAGGCGCTTGCCGTGGCGCTCGGGACCGGGGGAACCCGCGCGCGATCCGTACACCGTGTGGCTGAGCGAAGTCATGCTCCAGCAGACGACTGTGGCGACGGTGAGGCCGCGGTTCGAACGCTTCATGGCGAGGTGGCCGACAATCGAGGCGCTAGCGGCGGCTGGCGACGAGGAGATCCTCTCCGAATGGGCGGGGCTCGGCTATTACGCGCGCGCTCGCAACCTCATCGCCTGCGCCCGCGCAGTCGCCCGGCGAGGCGGCTTCCCGCGAACCGAAGCTGAACTTCGCGACCTTCCAGGTGTCGGCGCCTATACGGCCGCTGCGATCGCGGCGATCGCGTTCGGTGAGAATGCGCCCCCGGTCGACACAAACGTCGAACGGGTGATTTCGCGCCTCGAAGGCCTGACGTCGCCGGCTCGTTCAGCGATTGAACGACATCTTCTCGAGCTCATGCAATCGAGCCAGCCGGGCGATATGGTGCAGGCATTGATGGACCTTGGCGCGACCATCTGTGGCCCCAGGCAGCCGCGGTGCGATATCTGTCCGATCCGGGCTGACTGCGCGGCGCATGCCAGCGGGAGGCCGGGGGACTTTCCAACTCCCCGCCAGCGTAAGGCGCGCCCGAACCGCTACGGCGTCGCCTGGTGGGTTGAGCGCGAGGACCATGTGTGGCTGGTTCGTCGCCCGGCGAAGGGCCTCCTCGGCGGCATGGCGGCCCTGCCGGGAACCGATTGGACCGAAGAGCCCCCGGTCCCGGGGCAGCAGCTCGCAAGCGTCCGCCACGTCTTCACTCACTTCTCGCTCGACCTAGCAATCGAGCTTCGCGGCGAGCCGGTGGGCGACGGCTGGTGGCATCGCTTACACACGCTCCGCGAAGCAGGACTTCCATCGCTTTACTTGAAAGCCGCGGAAGAGGTTCTGCGGGAACGACGCCTGGCGGCCTGAGGTTAACCTCAAGCCTCCGCGACGATCTTCGCCCATTCCGCTTCGTTGACGACGCGGATGCCGAGTTCGTCGGCCTTCTTGAGCTTGGAGCCCGCGCCCGGGCCGGCGACCACGAGGTCTGTCTTCGCGCTGACGGAACCGGCAGCGCGGGCGCCGAGGCGTTCGGCCTGCGCCTTGGCTTCGTCGCGGCTCATGGTCTCGAGGCTGCCGGTGAAGACGATCGTCTTGCCGCTCCACTCGGTCTGTTTGGCATCGCTGATGAAGGGCTGGGGCGAGACTTCGGAGAGGAGGTCGTCGAGCACCTCCCGATTATGCTTCTCGTGGAAGAAATCATGCACCGCCTCGGCGACCACCGGGCCGACGCCCTGGACCGACGACAGTTCTTCCTGCCCGCCTTCGGCCAGCGCGACGCGCCGAAGCTCCTCGATCGTCCCGAAGCATTTGAGCAGGTCGCGCGCGGTGACGATCCCGACATGGCGGATGCCGAGGCCGAACATGAAGCGCGGGCCGTCGGGCCGACGCTTGGCCTCGATCGCGGCGAGGAGGTTGTCGACCGATTTCTCCTTCCACCCCTCGCGGCCGAGCAGTTCGCCGCGGTGATCGCGCAAGCGGAAAATATCGGCGGGCGAGTTCAGCCAGCCAAGCTCGATGAATTCGGCGATGCTCTTCTCGCCCAGCCCCTCGATATCGAGCGCGCCCCGCGAAACGAAGTGCCGCAGCCGCTCGAAGCGCTGCGCCGGGCAGATCAGCCCGCCCGTGCAGCGGACATCGACTTCGCCCTCCTCGGCAACGGCTTCGGAATCGCACATCGGGCAACGCGCGGGGAATTCGTAGGCCGGGCGTGGCTCGTCGCGAGTGAGGTTCTCCACCACCTGCGGGATTACGTCGCCGGCGCGCTGGATCCGCACGCGATCACCGATGCGGAGGCCGAGCCGCTGAATCTCGTCGCGGTTGTGGAGCGTGACATTGGCGACGATCACACCGCCGACCCCGACCGGCGTTAGGCGCCCGACCGGAGTCAGCTTGCCTGTACGCCCAACCTGAATGTCGATCGCCTCCAGCGTGGTTTCGGCCTTCTCGGCAGGGAATTTGTGGGCGAGGCCCCAGCGCGGCGCGCGTGCGACGAACCCGAGCCGCTCCTGATAATCGAGCCGGTCGACCTTGTAGACCACGCCGTCGATGTCGAACGGCAGGTCCGCCCGCGCCTTCTCGATCGCTCGATAATGGGCGAGCATTTCGTCGGCTGAATTGCAGCGAACGAGCAGGTCGGTGACGGGAATCCCGAAGCTCTCGATGCGCTTCATCGCTTCATATTGCGTGTCGGCCAGCGGTTCGGAGAGTTCGCCCCACCCATGCGCGAGGAACCGGAGCGGACGCGACGCTGTGATGCCCGGGTCCTTCTGACGAAGCGACCCCGCGGCGGAGTTTCGTGGATTGGCGAAGAGCTTCCCGCCGCTCGCCTCCTGCCGCTCGTTCAGCGCCTCGAAGTCATGCTTCGACATGTACACCTCGCCGCGTACCTCGAGCACGTCCGGAGCCTTGGCGATGCGTTCGGGGATGTCGCCGATCGTGCGGACGTTGGCGGTCACATCCTCTCCTACCGTTCCGTCACCGCGCGTGGCGGCGAGCACCAGCTCGCCCTTCTCGTAGCGGAGCGAGCAGCTCAGCCCGTCGATCTTCGGCTCGGCGGTCATCGCGACGAACGCATCCGGAGGAAGCGCCAGGAACCGCTTCACCCGGACGACGAACTCGCCAACCTCCTCCGCCGAAAACGCATTCTCCAAGCTTAGCATCGGCCGGGCATGCGCCACCTTGGCGAGCGCGCTCGTCGGCGCTGCACCCAGCCGGTTCGACGGCGAATCCGACCTCACCAGCTGCGGGAATCGCTCTTCCAGCTCGCGATTCTCGCGGACCAGCGCGTCATAGTCCGCGTCGGAGATCTCCGGCGCGTCCTGGTCGTGGTAGAGCTTGTCGTGCCGGGCGATCTCCCTCGCCAGCCGCATCAGCCGGTTGGCGGCGTCGGCCTCGGTCAGGGTCTCAGCCAAACAATTCCTCGAGCAGGTTGATGAAGCTCGTCCAGCTGCGCTCGGCGGCGAGCGCATTGTAGGCGACGCCGGCGATCTGGAGCGAGCTCGCGTGCGGGTTGGTGAAGCCGTGGCCGACATGGCCGTAGGCGTGGATCTGCCAGTCGCTGCCCGCTTCCGTCAGCTCCTTGCCGAGCGCGACCACCGCCTCCGGCGGCACCATCGGGTCGTCCCAGCCGTGAAAGCAGACGACCTTTGCCTTGATCTTCTCGGGCGGGAGCCCCGGCGGGTCGAACAGACCGTGGAAGCTCACCGCGGCTGCAATGTCGGCCCCGCTTCGCGCCAGATCCAATGCGCATTGGCCGCCGAAACAATAGCCGGCGACGACGACCTGGTTTTCAGCGACTTCTTCCTGGCCCCGCGCAAGCTCGAGCACATGCTGAAGCCGCCGGCGAAGCGCCGCGCGGTCCCCGCGCAGCCGGGTCATCTCCCCGAAGCAGACATCCCTCGGCGCGCCGTGAAACTCCCTGCCGAACAGGTCGGCGACCAGCGCATTATAGCCTAGCTCGACCAGCTGCCGGCCGAAACCCTTCTCGAGATCGGTCACGCCCATCACCGTCGGGATCAGGATGACGGTCGGCCGCGCCTGCCCGTCCCTTCGCCCGACGAACGCGCTTTCGAGCTTCTCACCTTCGAATTCATGCGGAATTGCGCGTTCCTTACTCATGACATCTCCCTTGCAAGCTCCGCGAGCTTCGCGACCGTGTTCATGTTGCGGGCGGTGCCGGACGCCTTCGTCCCAAGCTTGAGCTTCGAGCGGCCCTGCCCGTCGGGATAATGGACATAGATTTCGCGCTTACCTGGCGCCAGCCGTTCGTTGGCGACATTTTTCGCGGCCGCGATCGCTTCGTCGCCCGGCGCGTCATCGAAGAAGATGGCGACGACGCGATTGCCGGGCTCTTTATCGAACGGGTTCGTCTCAACGGCCTCGGCCATCTCCCTGGCCGTTCGAACCATAACCTCGACCGGCTTTCCCATTTGCCCCGCAAGCGCCTTCTCGAGTTCCCTTTTCACCGCCCGTTCCGGTTTGCCGCTGGTGAAGAGGAGGTTGCCGCTGGCGATGAGGGTCTTGGGAGACTCGAGACCGATTTCACCCGCCACGCGTTTCAAGTCATCCATCTTCAGCTGCCGTCCGCCGACATTCACCGCCCGAAGCAGAGCAACGTAAGCGGTCACGCAGCATCGAGCAGTCGCGACGCCTGCGCCCTCGCCTCCTCGGTGATCGACGCGCCCGACAGCATCCGCGCGATCTCCTCGCGCCGTTCCTCGGCAGTGAGCTTGCGGACGGTCGTCCGGGTACCGTCGGCGCCGTGGCCCTTCTCGATCCGGTAATGGTGTGACGCCCGCGCGGCGACCTGCGGCGAGTGGGTGACGACGAGGACCTGGGAGTCCTGAGCGAGCCGCGCGAGCCGTTCGCCGATCGCACTTGCGACGGCGCCGCCGACGCCGCGATCGACCTCGTCGAAAATCATCGTCGCCGCGCTTCCTGTCTCGGCGAGCGCGACCTTGAGCGCTAGAATGAACCGGGACAACTCGCCGCCCGACGCGATTCGGGTGAGAGCGCCGAACGGAGCACCCGGATTGGTTGAGACTTCGAACTCGACGCGATCCGTGCCGGAAGGGCCTGGCTCCGCCGCTGCTACGGTGGTGCGAAAACGCGCAGCGTCGAGCTTCAGCGGCGCAAGCTCGCCGGCAACCGCAGCGTCGAGACGGCCAGCGGCTTCGTGCCGTTGCTTGCTCAGCCGCTCAGCCGCAGCCGAATAGCGTTCGCGTGCGGCGACGAGCTCACGATCCAGCTCCTCGATCTGCTCGCCGCCGGCTTCGATCGCCGCAAGCTGCGTCCGCATCTGCGCCCCGAGCGCGGCCAGCGCATCCGGCTCAACGCGATGCTTCCTCGCCAATCCGCGAATATCGAACAGCCGCGCCTCGGCCTGCTCGAGCCTTGCCGGATCGAATGTCAGCGCGTCCGCCGCAAGCGCAATCTTGTCCTCGGCCTCGCTCGCTTCGATCAGGGACCGGTCGAGCGCGGCAAGCGCCTCCGCCAGCAGCGGATGATCGGCCGCACCGCGTTCGATCCGCCGCGCGACCTGGCGGAGCAGCGCCAGCGCGCCCTCCGATCCGCCGAGAAGCTCATCGAGGCCGGTCAGCGACTCGCCCGCCTTCAATCCGGCCTGCATCGCGGCGCGCTCCTCGGCGAGCCTGGTTTCCTCGCCCTCTTCGGGCGCCAAAGCCTCGATCTCGGCCGATGCGTGAGCGAGCCATTCGCGGTCGCGCTCCGCGGCAGCAAGCTCCGCTCGCGCATCGAGCAACTTTGCCTCGATCCGAACCACCTCGCTCCACGCGGCCTCCGCCTGGCCTGCATCCAGCCGGCCAAAGGCGTCGAGCAGCGCGCGATGGCCCTTCGGATTGAGCAATCCCCGGTCGTCGTGCTGTCCGTGGATTTCCACTGCAAGCCCTCCGACATCGCGAAGCAGACCCGCCGGTACGCTGGTCCCGCCCAGGAACGCGCGGCTCCCACCGTCACTCTTCAGCGTGCGCCGCACGATCAGCCCCTCGCCCGGATCGATTTGGATTTGCTGCTCGCCGAGAAGGCCGTGCACTGGATGATGCGACGAAAGATCTATCTCGGCGGACACAGATGCGGTGTCCTGCCCGGCTCTCACCAGTCCGGTGTCGGCGCGCGCGCCCAGCGCCAGTCCAAGCGCATCGAGCAGGATTGACTTGCCCGCGCCCGTCTCGCCGGTGAGGACGCCGAGCCCCGGCTCGAACTCGAGCTCGAGCCGCTCGACCAGCACGATATTCTGGATCGAAAGCCGCCTCAACACGCGCGTGGCAGTCGCGAGTTTGGCCGCGAAACAGGCTCAGCTAAGTCGCCTCGCCCGCTCATAGAATCGATCAGCGCTTGCGGCCCTTTGCCGCTTTGGGAGCGGGCTCGGCGGCCGCGGTCGTCGCGAACGCCTTGCCGTGCGTGTGGCTTTGCTCCTCGCGGAGCAGGCGAAGCGACTGCCGGTACCAATAGGTCTCGGGATAATTCTTGCCGAGAACCGCAGCGGCCTTCCAGGCCTCGTCCGGGATTCCGAGCGCGAGATAGCATTCGACCAGCCGCTCGAGCGCTTCGGGCGCGTGGCTGCTCGTCTGGAAATTATCGACGACGTTGCGGAAGCGGTAGGTCGCGGCGAGCCACTGGCCCGCGCGCTGATAATAACGGCCGACTTCCATGTCCTTGCCAGCGAGATGGTCCTTGATGAGGTCCATTTTCAGCCGCGCATCAGCGGCGTAGCGGCTCTCGGGATACCGCCGGACCAGCTCGCCGAAAGCTTCCGACGCTTGCTGGGTCACGGTCTGGTCGCGACTGATGTCGGCGATCTGCTGATAATAGCTCATCGCGACGATATACTGTGCGTAGGCCGCCTCGTCGCTTCCGGGATGGATCGTCAGGAAGCGCTGGGCGGAGCTGACCGCATCATTATATTTTTTCGCGAGATAATAGTTGAACGCGCTCATCACCTGCGCGTGCCGCGCCCACACCGAATAAGGGTGCTGCCGCTCGACCTCGTCGAACAGCTTTGCGGCCTGCTCATAATTGCCACTGTTCATCATCCGCTGCGCGGCGCCGTAGAGCGAACTCACATCCCGCGCGACGTAGTTGGTGTCGCCCTTGCCTTTGCCGTGCGCGCAGCCGGCGAGCGGGACCGCCAGGGCGCAGGCGAGAAGCAAAGCGGACGAACGTGAAACTTTCAGCATGTAGACCTCATTAGCGTCGGCTCCGGGGGAGGCCAAGCCGCGGGATGGACAGTGGTTGATGAACCGCAAGTGTCTCCTGCCGCCTGCGATCAGTCAGGCCGGCTTGGGCTCGGCAGCGTCCTTCTCGTCGGCCTTGAGGAAGCTGTCGGGCTTGACCCCCAGCCACACCAGCACCGGTGCCGAAATGTAGATCGACGAATAGGTACCGATCAGCACTCCGAGGAAAATTGCGATGGCCAAACCGAAGATCACTTCCGGACCGATCAGCATCAGCACGCCCAGCGCGATGAGCACGGTCAGCGAGGTAACCACGGTCCGCGCGAGCGTCTCGTTCAGCGACAGGTTGATGAGCGGGAGAATGGCCATCCGCCGGTACTTTCGCAGATCCTCGCGGATCCGGTCGTAGATGACGACCGTGTCGTTGAGCGAATAGCCAACGATGGTGAGGAAGGCGGCGACCACGTTCAAATCGACCTGGAGCCGGGTGAAGGCGAAGAAGCCGAGCGTCATCGCAATGTCGTGCGCCAGCGTCAGAAGCGCGCCCACCCCGAACTGCCATTCGAAGCGGAACCAGATGTATATGGCGATCCCGAGCATCGCGAGGGCGATGGCTAGCGCGCTGTTGTCGGCCAGCTCTTCGCTAACCTTGCCCGAGACGGTGTCGACCGATTCGATTTTCGCGCCCGGATAGTCCTTCTCGACTTCCTGCTTGACCTGGGTTGCGACGCTGTTCGCGGCCGCGTCTCCACCCGGCGGCTTCGGCAGCCGGATCTGGAAGGTCTTGGGTCCGCCGAACTGCGTGATGCTCGCTTCGCCGAGATGCATCGAATCGACCTTCGAGCGCAGCTGCTCGACGTCGACCTGCTGGGCAAAGTTCACCCGGATCAGCTGGCCGCCGACGAAATCGACGCCAAGGTTGAGCCCGCGATACACGGTGTAGCCGATCGAGGTGACGGTCGCGAACAGCGAGAGCACCAGCGCGACGTTTCGCCAGCGCATGAAGTCGAGGTTGGTGTTCTCGGGTACGAGCTTCAGGAGCTTCATCTGGCTGATCGCCTCAAATGTGCAGTTCGCGCGGACGCGTGCGGCGGATCCACAAAGCGACCAGCATGCGGGTGAAATAGACGGCGGTGAACACCGAGGTGACGACGCCGATCAGCAGCACGACCGCGAAGCCACGGACCGGGCCCGAGCCGAAATAGGCCATGATCGCCGCCGAGATGACGTGCGTGACGTTGGCGTCGAAAATGGCCCGGAACGCTTCCTTGTAGCCCGTCTCGACCGCATCGAGCAGCCGCCTCCCGCGCCTGATCTCCTCGCGTATTCGCTCGTTGATCAGCACGTTCGCGTCGACCGCGGCGCCGATGGTGAGGATGAACCCCGCAATTCCCGGTAGCGTCAGAGTCGCGTTGAACATCGCCATGATGCCGAGGATGAGGAAGGCGTTCACTACCAGCGCGATGTTCGCATAGACGCCGAAACGTCCGTAGGTGACGAGCATGAAAATCACCACCAGCGCGATCGAGACGGCGCTGGCGATCACGCCTTTGTGAATCGAATCTCTGCCGAGATCGGGCCCGATGCTCCGTTCCTCGATGACGTTTAGCTTCACCGGAAGCTTGCCCGAAGCGAGGCTGACGGCGAGGTCGTGCGCGCTCTGGGTCGTGAAATTGCCCATGATCTGCGCGCGCCCGCCGAGGATCGGCTCGTTGATGTTCGGCGCCGAGAGGACCTTGTCGTCGAGGATGATCGCGAAGGGCTTGTTCACATTCTCCTGCGTGACCCGCCCGAAACGCTTGGCGCCGGCCGTATTGAACGTGATGTCGATGTCCGGCCGGCCGTCCTGGTCGAAGCTCTGCTTGGCGTCGACTAGCTGGTCGCCGGAAACCATCACGCGCCGTTTGACCACGATCACGCCGGTTCCATCCGCCATTGGCAGCACCTGGCTGCCCGCCGGAGCGCGGCCCTGCTGGGCGTCCTGCATGCTGGCCGACTGGTCGACCAGCTTGAATTCCAGGCGGGCGGTCTGGCCGATCAGCTTCTTGAGGGCGTCGGGATTTTCGACTCCGGGAACCTCGACGAGGACCCGGTTGCTGCCCTCGGTAACGACAGTGATTTCCTTCGTTCCGCCGGGATCGATCCGACGCCGGACGACGTCGCGGGCGACGCTCATCGCATCCTTCATCGCCTTGATCGTGCCCGTCGGCGTCGGGGTAAGGACGATGCGCGTCGAATCGACGACCTGGACGTCCCAGTCGCGGTTGCCGGTCAGTGCGACCGGCTTCGTCAGGTCGCGCATTCGCTCGACCGCCGCATCGATCTTGGTCGGATCGCGGACCAGGAACGACAGTCGTCCGCCAGCCGTCGAGATATCTCCGATATCGATCGCTGGATCGCGGCGGAGCTCGGTCTGGACCGAATCCTCCATGCCCTGGAGTCGCTGCTTCTGTGCATCCGCCGCGTCCGCCTCGAGCAGCAAATGGCTGCCGCCCGCGAGGTCGAGGCCGAGGCTGATCCGGTATTGCGGAAGCCAGCTCGGCCAGCGGTCCGCGACCGTCGTTCCGGCAATCAGGCTCGGGATCGACAGGAGCACGCCGACCGCGACGACCAGGCTGACCAGCCACACCTTCCACTTGGGAAATTCGAGCATCAGTCGTTCGCCGGCTTCGTAGTCGGGCTCAGCACCTGGGTGATGGTCGACTTGATCACGCGCACCTTCACGCCCTGGGCGATCTCGATCTCCGCCTCGTCATCGCTGACCTTGGTCACGCGCCCGCGGATTCCGCCGCCGGTGATGACGTCGTCGCCCTTCTTGATCGCTGCGATGGCCGATTGATGTTCCTTCACGCGGCGCTGCTGCGGGCGGATCATCAGGAAATAGAAAATGACGAAAATGAAGATGAACGGCGCGAACTGCAGGATCGCGGCGCCCGCGCCTCCGCTCGGTGCCGCCTGCATGATCATCAACATCGGTTGGTTGGACAAAGGCTGACGACTTTCGAAGTGAAGGGAATAATGGTCGGGGCGACTGGATTCGAACCAGCGACCTCCACACCCCCAGTGTGATGCGCTACCAGGCTGCGCTACGCCCCGACTGGCCGCGGCATCTAGGCAGGGCTATCCGACAAGGCAAGGTGGGAGCGGACGGCCCGATGGCTCGGCGGCGTCGAAAAGGCAAATCCGGCAAGTGGGTCGGGCGGTTGCTGACCGCGGCGCTCGCGGTTCCGGCACTTTATCTTGTCGCCGCGCTGATCGGGTCTCTCATTCCAGTCAATCGCAACTGGACCGAAGCTGGGCAGGGCACGACGGTCTACATCGCTGATAACGGCATCCACGCGGACGTCGTCATGCCGGTTCAAGCCGAGGGCCTCGACTGGGAGCCGGTGGTTCCGCGAGGTGACATGGCCGCGGCTGAGCCAACGGCCCGATGGATCGCTTTCGGATCTGGAGAGCAGCGGGTCTATCTCGAGACGCCAACCTGGTGGGACATCACTCCGCGCACGATCTGGTCGGCGCTCAGCGGCGGCAAGCGCGTGATGCACGTCGAATATGTTGCGAGCCCAGACTATGCCGCTCGGCAGATCAGGCTTCGGCCGGAGGAATATCGCCGCCTCTGGGCAGCGATCCGCGCCGATTTCGCGCTCGATCCGAAAGGCCGTCCGCAGCGGATCGATCATCCTGGCTACGGCCCCGCCGACGCCTTCTACCGCGCCGTCGGCAAAGAAAGCGCATTCCGCACCTGCAATAGCTGGGTCGCTCGCTGGCTGAGGCTGGCAGGTGTGAAGACGAGCCTCTGGCCGCCCTTCGTCAACGGCCTGACCTGGCGATATCGGCGAACTGTTAGAGCACGTAGCGGCTGAGGTCGGCGTTCTTGGCGATTCCGCTGAGTTGCTTCTCGACGAATGCCGCATCGACGGTCAGCTTGTCGCCACGGCGATCCTCTGCGTCGAAGCTGACATCCTCCAGCAATTTCTCCATGACCGTCTGGAGCCGTCGCGCCCCGATATTCTCGACCGCCTCGTTCACCTCCGCTGCGATTCGGGCGAGTGCTTCGATCCCGCTCTCGGCGAAGTCGATGGTCACGCCCTCGGTCCCGAGCAGCGCCTGATATTGTTCGGTCAGGCTGGCGCGGGTCGAAGACAGAATCCGAACGAAATCCTCCTGGGTCAGCGCCTTCAATTCGACCCGGATCGGCAGCCTGCCCTGCAGCTCGGGCAGCAGATCGGCGGGCTTGGCGATGTGGAACGCGCCTGAGGCAATGAAAAGAATGTGATCGGTCTTCAGCGGTCCGTATTTGGTCGAGACCGTCGTGCCCTCGATGAGCGGAAGGAGGTCGCGCTGGACGCCTTCGCGGCTGATCGATCCGCCGCGGACGTCGCTGACCGCGATCTTGTCGATCTCGTCGATGAAGACGATCCCGTTTGCTTCGGCATCGGCCAGCGCCACGCGGTTGATGTCGTCTGGATCGACGCGCTTGTCGGCTTCTTCCTCGGTCAGCCGCGCAAACGCTTCGGGCACCTTGAGCTTGCGTCGTTTGCGCGGCTGCTGCCCGCCGAGCTTGCCCATCATCGAGCGCAGATCGAACACCTGCGCGCCCATTCCGGGGATTTCGAACGGCATTGCGGGGGCCTCGTCGACCTCGATCTCGACCTCCGCCGTGTTCAGGCTTCCGTCGGAGAAGCGCTGCCGGAAGCTTTGACGCGTAGCCTCGCTCGATCCCTTGCCGGTAAGAGCGTCGAGTAGCCGGTCCATCGCCGCGTCCTCGGCCGCGGCCTTGACCTTGTCCCGACGGCGGTCGCGCTCCAGCCGCACCGCTTCTTCGACGAGGTCGCGGGCGATCTGCTCGACGTCGCGGCCGACGTAGCCGACTTCGGTGAACTTGGTCGCCTCGACCTTCACGAAAGGCGCGTCGGCGAGCTTTGCCAGGCGCCGGCTGATCTCGGTCTTTCCGCAACCCGTCGGGCCGATCATCAGGATGTTCTTGGGCGTGACTTCATCGCGAAGCTCGGGGGCTAGCTGCTGTCGACGCCAGCGGTTACGAAGCGCGACGGCGACGGCCTTCTTCGCATCGTTTTGCCCGATGATGTGATGGTCGAGCGCCGCGACGATCGCCTTGGGAGTGAGCTTGTCTTTCAGCACTTCGGCTTGCTCCCCGCCGCTCTGGGGAATGGTCGTCTGATAATTCATGTCGTCAGGCAATGTCGGAACCGCCTTCGGGCACTTCAAGCGGTGCAGCGCAACGAAGCGTAGAAACGCTTGTGTGATGCGATGATGCGCTGGATGGTCGCTGGCTCCGGAGTCGTGTCCCACTGATCGAGCTCGAATGTCCCGCCGAGGATGATCCCGTCGGGCCTCGGGAACATGTAGCCCGGCCCTCCGGTGAAGGCGTAGTTCACTTCCGGCTGCGGCTCGAGGATCGCGAGCTGCCCACGCGCCGGATGCAGATCCTGGTCGCCGAACAAATCGCGGCTCCCGAGGCCGGTGCAGTTGAACACCAAGTCTTCGGGGAGCGCAGCGACGTCCGCCGGAGTCGCGAACTTGCGGATTTCGAACTTGCCGCCTGCAATCTGGACGTCGCGGATCATCTGGCGGAGGTAGCGTCCAGTCTCAACGTACATAGTGTCGTAGCGAAGAACGTTAGGCCATGGGAACGGATGCTCGGCGCTGGTGAGCATTCGATTGATCGGCGGGAAATATTCGAGCAGCTTCCGGTCCGGGCTGTCGGTGTCGACATAGGTCGGAAGCCAGCGGATGCCGTAATCGTCGCCGACCATGATCTGGAATCGCCGCCAGCTGTAATCGAGCGCGCGGGTGAATTGCGCCATGAAATCCGGCGTGACCTGGCCTTCGTGGAAGACGGCGTAAGGATGGAATTGCCCTCCCGCGATGTTCGACGTCGTGTCGGGCGGAAGCGCCGCGGCGTAGATGGTGACCGGAAAACCAGCCTCCTGGACCAGCCGGGCGGTCGATAGGCCCAGCACGCCCGAGCCCATGACCGCGACCGATCCGCTGTGGCCCTGAAGACCGAGCTCGGTGGCGAGCTTGGAGCTTCCCCAGCTCAGAGTGATGCCTCCGCCGCCATGTCCGTAATTGTGGACCAGTGCCTTTTCCCCGAGTTGCTCACGGCGGACGACGAAGCCGGGTCGGCGGTAGGGCCGCAGCCCGGCGACGGTTCGGATCAGCCGGCTCGGATCCGCATCGACCCGAGCCAGTGGAGTGCAATCCGCGAAGTGCCGAGTCCCGACTGTCGCACAGCCGGACAGCAGGGCGGCCGATCCGGCGGCGAAGGTTCGGCGATCAAGCAACACGCCTGCAAGACTAGCCGCTTCGCGTCAGCCTTCAATCGTCTCGATGGTCAGCCGGTCGTTGGTGAACACGCAAACTTCCGACGCGATCTGCATCGCCCGGCGCGCGAGGACCTCGGGATCGTCCTCATAATCGACCAGGGCCTTGGCAGCCGACAGCGCATAATTGCCGCCCGAGCCGATCGCCGCGATCCCGCCTTCCGGCTCGAGGACGTCGCCGTTGCCGGTGAGGATCAGCATCTGCTCCGCATCGGCGACGATCATCAGCGCCTCGAGGTTGCGGAGGTACTTGTCCGTCCGCCAATCCTTGGCGAGCTCGACCGCCGCGCGGAGCAGCTGGCCGTTATATTGCTCGAGTTTCTTCTCCAGCCGCTCGAACAAGGTGAAGGCATCCGCGGTCGCCCCCGCGAACCCGCCGATGACCTTTCCGTCGCCGATCCTGCGCACCTTCTTCGCATTGGGCTTCATCACCGTATTGCCCATGCTGACCTGACCGTCGCCGGCGATGACGGTCTTCCCGCCCTTCCTCACTCCGAGGATGGTGGTTCCATGCCAGTTTTCCAAAGCATTCTCCTTTGGAATCGAGGTGGGGAGCAGCGAACGCCGGTGCAACTAGGCCTGCTGCTCGAACCGCCGGTCCGGAATGATCCAGACGATCGAGATGGCGACGTAAATCGCGACCGAAATGTAGGGTGAGACGAACGCCAGCGGCACGGCAAGCACGTAGCCCGTAAAGCTCGCCCACTCCTTGACGCCATGGCCGAGGGCCCGCTGCATTCCCGACCCTTCGCCTTCGGCGGCAATCAGGGCGCGCTCGAGCAGTTGGTAGGTGATCGCCGAGCCGACCAGGACCAACCCGAACGAAGCCACCGGCCAGGGCGAAACGCCCGCGTCGTCGATCCAGCGGATCATCAGCGGGAACAAAGTCAAACAGAACAGCAGCGAATGGTTGGCCCAAAGCACGGCACCCGTCACGCGGTGCGCCGACTGCATCATGTGATGATGGTTGTTCCAGAAAATCGCGACATTGACGAAGGCGAGAAGGTAGGCCGCGAGCAGCGGGAGCACCGCGAGAGCCGCGCTAAGCGTCGGCTCGGCCGGGAACTTCAGCTCCAGCACCATGATCGTCAGCACGATCGCGACAACCCCATCGGTCAGCGCATTGAGGCGGTCGGGCTTCATCCCAGCAGGAACCCGGCACCGTCGGTTAGCCAGTGCGCCAACATGTTCGCCCAGAGATTCCGGCGCCACAGGAAAAGAATGGTCAGCACGAGGCCACCCCATCCCGCAATGATCAGCTGCGCCGCGCCCCAATAGGACAGGTGGGCGTAAGTGAAGATCGCCCACGAAAGCAGCGCGGCGAACATTCGGCTCCCGCTCAATTCGTCCAGCCGCGAGATGGCATAGCCGCGAAACAGGAGCTCTTCCCCAACTGCCGCGCGCGTGACTAGCAAAATCCGGAACCAAAGCGGCGTCTGGAGCAGCCCGTTCATCGCCCCCTTGTTCATCTGCAAATGAAGCGCCGGGAAGAGGACCGTATAAATGACCAAGATACCCCCGAGCGCGACGACGGCGGCACCAACCCCGGCGAGGATGTCACTCCATTTCGGGCGGCGGAAACCGATCGAAGAGAAGGGCCGCCGCTCGATCAGCGCGACGTAGAGAAGCACGATAACCACCAAGGCCCACCAAAGGACCTCGCCGCCAAACAAATGGCCGAGCCCGGTATAGGCTTTCCCCCATTTGCCGAGTGGCGCGAAGACGCTGCCGAGCGTCAGGATAAGCCCGATGATCGTCAGGACCTGCCGATTTCCTCGTCGCGCCATTCGCTCCCCCTGAACTGGGCAGGCTTAGCAGGTCAGGGCCGCGGCGAGTCAACTCGGCGGGGAGAAGCGTTGGGATCGACTTCCGCCTGGGCCTCGACCCACTTGATCAGCTCGTCGAGCTGGATGGCTTGTTCGGTGGCGACGAGGGCGTCGGGTTGAGGAAGTCGGTTTTGGCGGGCGGCTTCATCAGCGCTTCCGGAGGCACCGGCCATGCGGGACACTGGCGCTGCTCGGCCAGCGCCGGGATCGGCTGCGGCGCTTGAGGTTTCGCGGCGCAGGCGCTCAGCAGCAGCGCGAGCGGCGGCAAGGCGCTCTTCATATTCATGTTCGGTCCTTTCGGAGATGGTGCGTTGGTTCGCGGCAACGCGCTCGGCATTGGCCCGGTCGGATGCGCGGGCCGCGTCGGCCGCCGCGCGATAGTTGGAGACGGTCGTCGCAAGCTCGGCCCGCTGATCGTGATAGAGCTGCTCGAACGCGCCGGACTGCTTCTGCCAGTGCCGGGTCTCGCCCGTCTGGACCACCAGCATGATTCCGAGCGCGAGCGAGATCGCGATCCCGGCGATGCCCTGTACCCCCAGGATTCGAAGAAGGCTCATTGCTGGCCGCTTTCGGCTTCGAAGCTCGCGCCTTCGCGGTTCGCTTCGATCTTGAAGCGGCCGACAGGGCCGCCCGCGAGCAACCCGACGATAACGACGACCATCGCGGCGATGAAGCCGCCGAGCGACCAGCCGAAGATCACGACGATGCTATGCTCTTCGGCGGCGCTCTAGCCGCCCCACATCAGCAGCGCGACCATGGCGGCGGCGCAGGCTCCGCAGAACATGCCGGCGGCTGCCGCTAGCAACCCGTAAATGTAGCGTTGGCCTTCCGCGAACGTTTGCGGCGCGGGAAGTTTCATTT
>Ga0157369_10003644_pt1 | contig 18273 bp, 19 predicted proteins | sample C25metaG_FD_113461 | JGI IMG/M metagenome (GOLD analysis project Ga0157369, IMG submission 113461) | Corn rhizosphere microbial communities from Kellogg Biological Station, Michigan, USA - C2-5 metaG | ecosystem: Host-associated > Plants > Roots > Rhizosphere > Soil | place: USA: Michigan... | reverse complement strand
ATCGTGTTGTGGTCGATACTTGCGTATTCAAAACGGGCCTTGTCGAGATGATTATCATCAAATAACCAATTCCAAAAACCATTTTTCTTCTCAATGTCCACATTTTGCACAGTCTCCTGATGAGAATGAGAAAGATTGTAGTCATTGTAACCAGCGTTTTCCAATTTTAAAAGGACCTTGTCAGCCTCTAGCTGAGTGGGAAAAAGCCCTACAACAATATAAGACATAGCTGTAATGTTTTGATGAGACGAAATAAAAAGAACACTTCTGAACCAGTTTTTTTATCATCTGGTTTGCAATATTAAATATATGTTAATTTTATCAAATAAACAAGCCTTTCAAAATAAATTGAAAGGCTTGTTGAATATTTCGCAAAGAAAACTACTTTTCTGTGTTGTCTGTTTTTCCGTCCTTGTTCACTTTGGAACTTTTTTCGACATCTTCTTTATCAATGTTAGGCGGGTTTTGCTTGTCAGAAGCGGCTGGAATATTTTTGAAATCTTCTGTCTGTTTTTTCTGCTCAGAAGAATTGTTGTTTTCTGATTTTTTGTCTGGTTCCATAACGATCGATTTTATAATTCGGTGGCGGGAAAAGTATTTGTCTTATCCTCGATAGAATAATGCAATGCCTTTGCCAAAACGAAAATATCGTTCAGATTATCTTTTAATTGTTTTTGCTTTGCTCTTTCAAACTGTTTTGATTGACGCTTTTTGCCATATTTTTCTTGGCAGATTCCATAATTCCGTTGATGTCTTTCTGAGTGAATCTATTGATCGCGTAATCATCCATAAAATGAATTTTCACATCAGGGAATATTTTGATTTCCGGCTGAGGGAGTTCGTTGATTATGACTTTTTTATTGACTGTATCGACATCAATTTTCATTTGTTTTAAATCGTATGAAACCTGAGCTTTTGCGGTCGTGTAAAGTACCATTTCGCGTGGTAAAATATCAAATCCTGCGATATTTGCTGCTGAACTTTTGTGTGTCTGGAAACTGGAAAAATCCTGTTCCAAAACCACCATTTTGTTCATCTTCTGAATCTGATTGGTAATGAGGTAATAATCTTGATTGATGAGCGCCGCATCTTCTTTCTTGTTGCAACTTCTCCACGAAAGAAAAACGAAAACTGTAAGAATGATTCCGAAAATAAAAGAAAGAATGCCTGTGTATTTTGTCATTTTAATGATTGCGATTTGTCAGCCAATTAAGTTTTGAAATCAATTTCTTCTACTTAAATAAGCCTGAATTATTATCTTTTTTCAAAATATTAAGCAAATCTTTCTCCAAAAATCCGGTTTCGGGCATTTCTGTGATTCTTCCGATTTCTTTTCCATATTTTTTGACAATGATTGTCGGAACTCTTGTGATGTTGTAAAGTCCTTCTTCGCCGGCTGGAGATTCCTTTTTGCGGTTCACGGCGATGATTTGCATTTTTTCTGTATTGTATTTCAAAGTTTCCAGAATCTTTATCAATCTAGGAAATTCTCTGTGGCTGTCCTCGCACCAGCTTCCTACAAAAACGACCAATGTATAACTGTTCAGTTTTTCTTTCTTTAGTTCTGATAAACTTGGCTGGTCAATCTGGTAACGGTTGTATTCCTCATCAAACCAGGTTTTGTAAGGTTCTTTTCGGAATTGCTCAAGGGTCTGCGTTCCCAAAAGCATTTTCCCATCGTTCTTGGATTCTACTTCACGGTTGACGATGACGCGTTCTGCACAAGAAGTGACAAACATCAAAGCAAGCAAACCAAATAGTATTGAAATTTTTTTCATTATGTTTTATTTTTAACCACAAGGTTAACAAAGATTTTCACAAGGTTCACAAATTGTGGTCATTGTGAAAAATCTTAGTGTTCGTTGTGGTAAATATTATTTATTGATTATATCTGATAAATCAGCAGCAGAGTAGTATTTGTTCTTCAAAACCTTGTTGTCTGCAACGCGGTGAACATTATATTTGTCGCCAGACTTTTCGTAATAAGCATCGGTTCCTTTGGCTTTGTAAAATTCTACCGTTTCCTGTGCCTGAACTTCATTATCACAGGCTTTGGACATATTGGAACGCTGAACTTCATTGAACAATTCCACGAATTTCTCTCCCAATCCAAACTCCAAAACTGCGCCGCTCAAAACATACTGAAGGTCACAAAGTGCATCGGCAACTTCTACCAAATCGTTATCTTCAATCGCTTTTTTCAGCTCGTCCAATTCTTCCTGTAAAAGGCTAACTCTCAACTCAGCACGTTCTTTCGAAGGGATTTGAGGCGTTTCAAGGATTGGGGCGTTGAAGGTTTTGTGAAATTCGGCAACTTGGTTCAGGCTGTCTATCTTTTCCATATTTTTTTCTAAAATTTTAACAAATATAAAAAATGCCATCCTTAAAGACAGCATTTATTTTTATTAACCACAAAAGTCACAAAAGATATTTATTAAACTAAAAAAGGATTAAGTTCAAAAAAGTAAATCTGAAAAATGCTTTTTTAGTCTTTTGAATTGTTTAAAACTTTTGTGGTTTTAGATATTACTTCAACCTTTCCAAAACGCCTTTCCGCTTTACGATATTCTTATAATCCCATTGGATTTCTCTTGATTTTTCCAGCCAGCGTTTCAAATCATCTTTATCAATTTCATTTACGTCATTATAAAAAATAGAGGCATCCTGAAATTTTTCACCTTCCACATTCAGTTTTTCTTCATTGAAAGATTTTCCGCTCCAAAACATCAATCGAATTCCTCGTTTTTGTTTGCTGTAGCCCACAATTGGATTTCCATCGAGGAACCAAACCGGATGTGCGTGCCAGATTTTGTTTTCGGCTTCTGGAAAAAAAATGCAGATTTCTTTGGAAAGAATATCTGCAATTTTTTTATCTTCAGGCTGAAGATTTTGATTGTATAAAATAATATCAGGATTCAAATTTTTAAAACTTATCATCAGCAGTTGGTCCGTATAAACCAGGAACTTTGTTACCGGTAGAACGAAGATAAACCACAAGTTCGCCACGGTGATGATACAAATGATTGTACAAAAACCCACGAATTACCTGAACTTTTGGCATCGGAGGAAAAATTTCGTTGCCACCAGCCACCATTTTCCATTCGTTCATATAGGCTGCTTCGTCAGAATTTTCAATGGCTTTTTGAGCATTAGCTACATTTTCTTCAAATTTAGCAACGATATTTTCTGCTTTAGAAATGTCACCTTTATCATAATTGTAAGAACCCATATCAAAAACATCCTGATTGAAAGTTGATTCGTACCAATTGTAAACTTCGGCAATATGTGAGGCCAATTGAGCCGTAGTCCAGTTTTTTTCAGACGGTTTCCAGTCTAAGGCGTTGTCCGGAATTGCTTTCAAAAGTTTTCTTGTGTTTTCTGCTTCGTGCAAAAATTCACCTAAAAGTGCTTGTTTAATCATTTGTGTTTTAATTTTATGTTAATAAATTATTGTGTAATGTCTCTTCCAATCACCAATCTCTGGATTTCAGAAGTTCCTTCTCCGATTGTACAAAGTTTTGAATCTCTGTAGAATTTTTCAACTGGGAAATCTTTTGTGTAACCATAACCACCGAAAATCTGAACTGCATTATTGGAAATTCTTACGCAAGCTTCGGAAGCGTACAATTTTGCCATTGCACCTTCGCGTGTCATTTTTGCTTTTGCATTTTTAAGGTCAGAAGCTCTTCTGATTAGCAATTCTGAAGCGTCAATTTCTGTCGCCATATCAGCCAGCATAAAGTTAACCGCCTGGAAACTTGAAATCGATTTTCCAAACTGATGTCTTTCCTGAGCATATTTAAGCGCGGCTTTGTAAGCACCTCTCGCAATTCCTAAACTCAAAGCAGCAATAGAAATACGACCGCCGTCAAGGATTTTCATCGCCTGTTTGAACCCGCTTCCCACTTCGCCCAATCTGTGAGAATCCGGAACACGAACGTTGTCGAAAATCAATTCTGCCGTTTCCGATGCGCGCATTCCCAACTTGTTTTCTTTTTTACCGGAAGTGAATCCAGCCATTCCTTTTTCCAGAACGAAAGCTGTGGAGTTATTTTTTGCTCCAATTTCTCCCGTTCTTGTCATTACAACTGCAATATCGCCGGAAATAGCGTGCGTGATGAAGTTTTTTGCACCGTTGATAATCCATTCATCGCCATCTTTGACAGCTGTTGTGGACATTCCGCCAGAATCTGAACCTGTGTTGTGTTCTGTCAACCCCCAGGCGCCGATTACTTTTCCGGAAGCCAAATCAGGCAACCATTTTCTTCTTTGTTCTTCATTTCCGAATTCGTAAATGTGGTTTGTACAAAGAGAATTATGTGCCGCAACGGATAATCCAATCGATGGGTCAACTTGTGATATTTCGTCCAAAATGGTTACATATTCCTGATAACCAAGACCAGAACCGCCATATTCTTCAGGAATTACGATTCCCATAAAACCTAATTCTCCTAGTTGGTGAAACAATTCTACAGGGAAAGTTTGGCTCTCGTCCCAATCCATAATGTTTGGGCGGATATTTTTTTCAGCGAAGTCTTTTGCCGTTTCGGCTATCATTTTTAGGTTGTCCATAGTGGCAGTTTCCATAATTTTATCTTTGTCGCCAAATATAGAAAATTTAGATTAAGGATAAATAATTTTTAATAATTGATTTTTATTCTTTATAAATCAAGGTTTTCATTATTTTAGCCTAGAATTTTTTCACAATGAATCCGAAACTGAAAACCCTTTTATTCTTTCTCGTCGGTGCTTTTGCCGGAATATCGGTAATGTTCCTCATCACGAATTATAAAATCGAGAAGCGAAACGAATATGCTAAAGAACTTAGAGAAAATCAAAGTCAAAAGAAAACGGATATTGATTCTGATACGAAAAATGCTTCAAATGGAAATTCAATAGAAGAATTGACAAATGAAGAGAAGGTCATTTCTTATGTCAAATCCAATCACAAATTGCCAGATTACTACATTACAAAATCTGAAGCTAAAATCAAAGGCTGGATTGCATCAAAAGGAAATCTTTGCGAAGTTTTACCAGGAAAAGCGATTGGTGGCGACAAATTCAGTAACCGTGAAAAATCTTTGCCTGAAGGCGAACAATATTATGAAGCTGACGTCAATTATAGTTGTGGAAACCGTGGTGCAGACCGAATTGTTTTTACTGAAAATGGAGATATTTGGCTGACGGAGAATCATTACAAAAGTTTTGAAAAAAAATAAAAATAAGATACGAGAATCAAGGCAAAAGTAAAAAGTATAGAAGGCTTCGAGAGCTTCAGGATTACAACACTGTCGGGCTGAGTCTCTCAAAGGGATATATAAATTAAATAATCAATAATAATTAAAATGAAAGCAGTATATATCGATTTTATAAACATCGGAGATTACGAAGATTTTTACACGGAATTGAAGTCCAAATTAGAATTACCGGAATATTTCGGAGACAATCTGGATGCGCTTTCGGATGTGATTTCTGGCGGTTTGGAATTGCCACTTCACATCGAGTTTGTGAATATGAGTGTGGACCAATTGGAAACTTTCGAAGACCTTCTGACTACCTTGGAAGATGTTGAAGACGAAGTGGAAGATTTCACGTTCACCTATTATCTTGAACAATACGAAGATGACGATGAAAATTTAGATGAAAATGAAGAATAATACAAGAAAAGCAACCATCGACGACCTTTCGCAATTAGCTCAATTGTTTGATGAATACAGAATGTTCTATCACAAAACCTCCGATATTTCCGGCGCAGAACAGTTCATTTCTGAAAGATTGGAAAGTAAAGATTCTGAGATTTTTGTGGTTGATGAAGAAGGGAAGTTAGGTGGTTTTGTACAGCTTTATCCGTTGTTTTCGTCTACGAGAATGAAACGTTATTGGCTTCTGAATGACCTTTATGTAAATCCTGAATTTCGTGGAAAGGCTTATTCTAAAGTGTTGATTGAGGAAGCAAAAGAACTTTGCAGAACATCCAATTCGTGCGGAATGTATTTAGAAACAGGAAAAGAAAATATGATTGGAAATCAATTGTATCCAAGTGCGGGTTTCAAAAAATATGAAGAGGTTAATTTCTATGAATGGACGATAGACATGTAAGTTTAAATGTTTGTACTTGTTGTTTTTTGTATAAATCTTACTTAATATAATGTATTCTTAAGTCTTATTAAATATTATCTGCAATTAAATCAACTATTTATTAAATATTTAATATGATGTATTTTTTATAGTTTATTTTTAATATCTTTAAATAAAAACTATGAAAAAACTATTTACCCTTTTGTTTTTGACATTTGTACAATTTATATTCTCACAAAATATAAATTTTCCTGATGCTAATTTTAAAAACTTCTTATTACAATCCTCTTCAACTAATGGATTTGTACGTGATCTAAATAATAATTCTATAAAATTAGATCAAAACAATGATGGTGAAATCCAGGTTTCTGAAGCAGAGGATGTATCCCTCATAAGTTTCAATGGGAGATTTTCATCAAGTCAATATTATATTTTTTATTCCTTTATACCTTCTTATGATACTGAACTTCCCATAAAAGATATTTATTCTTTAGAGGGTATCAGTTATTTCAAAAATTTAAGAATTTTGGATTGTGCTTATGCTAAAATAACGTCTTTAGATTTTACTAATCTCAGCAAATTAGAACAGTTGTACTGCAAAAAAAATCAGATTACCAATTTTACTAATTTTCAATATGTAAAGACACTTTATGCTTTAGATTGTTCATTTAACTTATTGCAAAATCTTGATATGTCTCAAGCTTCTCAAAGTGTTAGCAAAGAAGCGGTTTTGTTTAGATTTAATGATAACAATTTAAAAAGTCTGAATTTACAGAATGGTAAAAAAACAGCTTGGTGTTGTTTGTGTGATTGGATGTTTTGTCCGTTTGCGAGTGAGGTTTTTTATATATTTAGCACGTGTTGTTATCAGCCTAAAATTGAAAACAATCCTAATCTCACAGATTTAAAAATAAATTGTAACGAATTCGGGTATCCGCCTTTTGCAGTAGACAATTGTGACGTCCAAAGCACCACAGAAATTGCTGATATTAGCGATAAAATTAAAATATCTCAAAATCCGTCTAATGGCCTACTTACAATTATTAGCCCGTTAAAAATTGAAAGATATACAATTCTAGATATGTCAGGACGAGTTTTGAAAAGCGAAAAGACCGAAAATAAAAACGTTGATATTTCTTATTTTAATAAAGGTGTTTTTATTATTAAAGTCGAAACCAGACAGGGTATTGTAAGCTTAAAATTTATCAAAAATTAAAATTATAACTCAAATAAAAACAGTCATAAACTTATGACAGAATTCGAAAAATACATACAACGTTACCTAGATCTTGTCCCATCTGAAAATTGGGTTGAGGAAATGAAAAGTTCCGGGAAACAAACTTTGGAGATTTATGAAAAACTTTCCGAAGAACAAGGTAACTTCGCTTATGCGGAAGGGAAATGGAGTCTGAAAACACTTTTACAACATTTGATTGATTGCGAAAAAGTATATAATTATCGTGCACTCAGATTTTCTAGAAAAGACAGGTCTGTGGTTTCTTCATTTGATGAAGATTCTTGGGCAAACAATTCTTACGTAGAAAGTAGAACACTGAAAAGTCTGATTAAAGAATTTAAACTAACCAGAAAATTATCCATCAAATTCTTTAAAAATCTTCCTGAAGAAGCATTGCAGCTTACTGGAAAAGCCGGGGAAAATGAAACAAAAGTTGTGACTTATCGACAACTAACTATTGGTCACAACATTCATCATTTGAATATTATTAAGGAAAGGTATTTGCCGAATCTTTGACTTTGAGAGTGTGAGCGTTTTAGTGTTTTGGAGTTTAATAATAACTCCAAAACTCTCAAACCTATTTCTTTCTATTCAAATACTTCCTGCCAGGAATAAACAGCAACAAAGCTCCAATCACAAAAAGGCAAAGTCTGGAAAGAAAATCGCCACTTTTTGTGTAGAATGTTTCGTGGTCAATCAGATTCACTTTCGCTATCAATGCACCTTTTGAACCGTAAGGCAAATCGTCCACAATATCGCCTCGGGAATTGATGTGAGCACTTGTTCCGCTATTCGCCGCTCTTGCAATTTCCCGTCGGGTTTCTATGGCGCGGAGTTTTGCATAATCAAGCAATTGCTTATGTCCTTGAGAATAGCCCCACCAGGAATCGTTTGTCACAATCGTTAAAAGATTAGCTCCTTTTTTTACATAATCAGTCACGAATTCGCCGTAAATGCTTTCGTAGCAGATAATGGGCGCAATAACTGATTTGTTGTAAGGATTAGCGAATACTTTTCGTTCTTTGGAAACGCCAAGAGAACGTGTAGTTCCACCTAAATCCAGCATCACATCGCCTAAGATTGGTTTAAAGAAATTGATGTAAGGAAAAATTTCAACGCCGGGAACCAACATCGCTTTGTGATAGACTTCTGGTTGTTGATTTGGAATGATTTGAATGGCAGAATTATATTCATCAACCCAAATTCCTTGTCTGTCAAGATAACTTGCTGTGAGAGTTTTTTCCTCATCTTCTTTGTAAACATAATAGCTGGAAATTCCTCCTGTAAAAACTGATTTCGGATGTTGGGATAAGAAGGTCTTAATATTATTAATAAGCAAACTATTGTTGAATCCTCTTTCACTGATAGAACCTGGTCCGGGCAAAGATGTTTCCGGAGAAAGGTAAAGATCGATGTTTTGATTTCCTGCTTTATCTTTTAGAATAGAATTTTCTGTTGCCAATTTTAAAAGATCGCTCTCAATCGTCAGACTGTCTTTCTGATATTTTTCATTATAAGGATCCAAAGCCGGTTGAAGCATTGTCACGTTCAAAGTTCCGACAGTTTTCGGTGAATAATTGTAATATTTTACCAAAGAAATTACCATTGGTAAAATAATGAAACCTGCCAACATCGATACATTTTTGATAAGCGAGTTTCTCTTACGTCCGGCTTCCCAAATTCTCAAAGTATAAAATGCGAGAACATTACAAATCAATATCCAGAAACTTCCACCGGTTGCGCCTAAAGTATCGTACCACTGGATAAATTGATGATAATCAGCAAAGACATTTCCAAGATTCAGCCAAGGCCAGGTGAATTCCCAAACCAAGTGTAATTTCTCAAAAGTCATCCAGATCACTACAAAAAATACCAAACCGAAATACGTTCCCTGACTTCTTTTATAAATATGATAGAAGTGGAAAATGATTGACATAAAAAATGCATTCGTAAGAACAGGAAACAAAACCGCCAAAAGGGAATTGCTACCGTCCGGAAGTTTGGAATTGTAAAGCCAACCTGTCGTAACGGCGTTCCAAACAACAAATGTGAGATATGACAAACCAAATATCGCTAAGCTTTTCTTCTTGATATTGCTGAATTTCTGAATATTATGCTCCAGCATCAATAAAGGAACAAATGCAAAAAATATAAAAAACGGAATCCCGTAAGTCGGCCAGGAAATGGCGAGCAAAACTCCGGATATTAAAGCTAATAAAAGGTTTTTCATTTTCTTAATTGAATTTTATCGTCACCAGAAAGTAATGTGGAATCTTGAATTTTTCACCTAATTTTTCAGGAGCAACATCAGATTGAGCAACTTCGCAGTAAGAACCACTTCCGTCTTCGTGAATCGTTGGCGTTATGAGTGCAAGCACGGAATTTTTCTTATTAATGTCCAGAATTATTTCTTCCTTGCTTCCAAAAAAATCTTTCAGCGCATATTGATCTTCATCATTGGATAATTTGAAAGTTGATTTTTTACCGGAAAAACCATTTCCGAGAATCTGTGTTTTCAGTTTTCCGTTGGCTAATTTGAAGTAGAATTTCAGAGCTAATTTATCGTTAGGGATTTTGAAATAATTATCATCAAACAAAATTTTCGTTTTGACCAATTTTCCTTTTTTGAATTCTTCCAAAGCTATCGTATAAGATTTTCCTTTTAGAGTTTCGGACTGGAAAGTAAGTTTATCTGTGAAAATGTTTTCGAACCGTAAAATATCCTGAACATCATTAATATCGCTTCCGTATTTGGAAGTTACTTTGACCTGACTTTGAGCCAGTGAAAAATTAATTATTAATATTAAAAATAAAAGCTGTTTCATAGTTTGTCAAAGTGATTTATGAGAATTTTTTCTTCCTAATAAAATAAAATCCAGCTCCTAAAATTCCCAAAATTCCCAACGGCAAGAGCAGGTTGATCCATTGCCATTTCGATCGCTCTTCATCAACTCTTTCTCTGTCCAGCAAACGGATTTCGATCGTTCTGTTCCTAAGTTCCATCAGATTGCTGTCGTCCAAAAGATAATCAAGTGCATTTCTCAGAAACTGTGCATTTCCGTAATGCTCTTTGGTCAAGAGATCTTCCCCGAGCGGAAGCGATTTTCCTTTCCAGATCTGGTTTCTTGCAATGTCGCCATCTGCAATTACGAGCATTTTATTTTCCGGACTTTGAGATTTGAAACCCGGATAAGCATTTTTCTCACTTCTTGTCGCATAAGCTGAAGTGAATTTCCCCTCCAAAGCCACAGCAAAAATTTTCGGTGGAGTAGGACGTTCCATTTCGCCAATGCTGTCTGCACGTACAATTTCTGACAAAGCAACATAATTCGGAACCGTTTTGCTGATCGTTCTTTCACTCGATTCAAAAAGAACTCTGGTTTTAATGTTTTTTCTTCCCAAAGTATCAATAGAAGTTGGAAATTCGAATTTTACAGGATTGATATTTTTGGTAATTGGATTTTTGGTTTCAGAAATCCCTAATGGGAAATAAGGCCACAAGAAACTGCTGTACTGCGGATTACCAGCTACTTCGCCGGACACGATTCTGATCAGTGCAGATTTTTTCATATCCTTTGTCAAAGCAGGATTGATCCTTAAACCATAATTGAACATAAAGTCCGTCAGATTTAGATCAAGCGGATAAGCCATAATTTTTTTCGCCTGGAAAAGTGTGTCCATTTCTGCATTCACAGCGTCGATCATCCAAAGCGTTTTTCCGCCATTCATAATGTATTGATCCAGAATTACTTTCTCATTATCGGTAAAAGCTTTTCTTGGTTTTGCGATAACAAGTGCGTCCATTTGTTTTAGCTTCGGAACGTCGGCAAGAGAAAGCTCGGTTTTATTTTCCGGAATTACAGGTCCAACATTGTGATTTTCCATCGCAACATCCAGAAATCCACGGAATTCATCCGGACCCAATTCCTGTTGATTGACCAAAAATCCTACATTTTTAGCTGTTTCTTCAGTCAGACCTTTGATCGTTGAGATGAAATTATATTCCAGATTTTCGATCGATTTTGTAAGCTGAGTTGGCGCATCAATCCCGGATTGCTGAACCATTAGCGGAATTGAAGTTCCAAAACCGTTGTATTTGACCGCTGCATAAGGATAAAGAATAATCTGAGAATCTTTCCCCGCTTTTTTATCTACAAGTTGAGATGGCTGCATTCCCATCGCCTGCAAAGTATCCATCGGAATTTTTTCTGCAATCGGATCACGGAATTTATAATCGATTTTCGGATTGATCTTTCTGAATTCGTCCAGCATAAACTTAGTCTCATTCTGAAGCTGCTTGAAGGAAGCTGGAAAATCGCCGTCCAGATAAACTTCAAAAACCATCGGCTTGTCGATACTTTTCAAAACTTTGATTGTAGAATCCGAAAGCGTGTATCGTTTTTCTGCCGTCAGGTCAAAACGTTTGTAAACCAACCCGCTCATCCCGATGATCAGAAGAACAGTTATGATGATAAGTGTAATTTTATTTTTTTGATTCATCTTAATGATAATGAATTTTTATATTTTTTTAATTTGGGCAGCTTAATCCGTCTTCCGTTCCCAATCTTTTTTGCAGACGATTTCAGTTAAGTTGAAATTGAGTTCACGCAAAAAAGGATTTCCACTCAAGCCGGGCTGCAGATTCAACGTTTCAATCAGATATCTTGAATCTTTTTACTTTTTACTTGTCTCTTTCTATTTCTTTTTCCAGACAAACCAACTTGCCAATCCTAATCCTATAAATATGACAAACAGAAAATAAAAAACATCTCGTGTGTCGATCTGTCCTCTTGTAAAAGCCAGAAAATGCTGATAGAATCCGATATTTTGCAATATATAATCTGCGCCTCCCAACAATTTGTAACTCGCCAGTTGCTCAATTCCGAAATATGAGATGAAACAAATGAAAACGCCCAGCAAATAAGCCGTAATTTGACTTGAAGAAAGTGATGACGCCAAAATCCCAACTGCGGAAAAAGCGGCGATCAAAATAATCAATCCGATATAACTTCCAATAGTCATACTTCCATCTATATTTCCTTCCGGCACGCCTAAAACATAGACGGTATAATAATAAACCAATGAGGGTAAAAGACATAAAATTCCAACCAGCCAAACGGACAGGAATTTCCCGCCAACGATTTCCGTAATTTTCACAGGTTGAGAAAACAACCAGAATAATGTTCCGGACTGCTGTTCTTCAGCCAAAGTTCTCATACTGATGGCCGGAATGATGAACATAAAAAGCCAAGGCGAAAGCACGAAGAAACTTTGAAGTGTTGCATTTCCGATATCGAAAATATTAAAATCATTCTCGAAGAAGAAAAGGAAAAGCACTGATATAATACTGAAAGCGCCGATGATAATCCACGCACTCCAGTTTCCGAAAAAGTTCCAAAGTTCTTTTTTGAATATTGCAATCATATATTAGTTTGAAAGTATTAAAGTTAGATTGTTTTTCGTGTTTTAATCATGATTTTTAATCTTGTTTCGATTGACCAATTTTACAATTGAAGTAATCAAAAATATAATTCCGAAGAATCCTAAAAGCAGCTGCCACCAATATTCTATAACGTAATATTTTAGAATTACTGTAAAAACGACAGCGAATAAAATGAAAGTCGCAATCTCATTAAACTGTCGGAGTTTGATATTGCTTGTTGGTAAAATGCTGCCATTCAGTTTTTTGAGTTCCTTTACTTTTTTCCAGCACCAGAAATGATAAATTCCAAGTCCAATTAAAAATGTCAGTTTCAAATGAAACCAAGGCGTTTTCATTAATCCTGAATTCAGAAAAATCATTGTCAGTCCGGAAAGCAACATCAATATTCCTGCGGGAACGGTAATGATATTCCAAAGTCTGACTGCCATAAAAATATATTGGTTTCTTAGAATCTGCTGTTTTACTTCATCAAAATCATCCGTATCCTTATAGTAAACAAAAAGCCTTACCAAATAGAAAATACCGGCAAAGTAACTTACCATAAAAATAATATGAATCGCTTTGATGATGGAATAAAGCATCGGGAAATTTTTTGCAAAGATACTTCTTATTGATAGAAGAAAAAATAGAGAATCAGATAAGTGTGTTTTGAATATTTGATGTTAAAATTAGAAATATACTATTGATATTCAATAAAAAATGTTTCTTTTGTAAGAAAATTATAAATATTTATGAAAAGAAAATTACAATTGCTATTTACAGTTCTTATTGGCTTTTTTGGTTTTGCACAATCGTTGAAGCCTGTGGCTAAAGAAATTGCGGATTCTCACACGAGAAAGGTACGTTTTGAAAAATTTAACCTTTTTAATAAAGAGAATTCTACCCAAAAACTGGCGAAATATCAAAAAGCTGCAGAAGATTTGTCGGTTTTAAAATTAAACCAATCTCAACTTTCACAAATCATCAGTCAAAAACCGCAGGCTTTAGAACTGACTTATCCTTTTGAAAATGGAGAAATGACAGTGGAATTGGTGAAAGTGGATATTTTTTCACTTGATTTCAATGTTTATACAGACAAGGGAAAAGTAAACGGTTATTCTCCCGGCGTTTATTACAGAGGAATTATCAAAGGAGATGTGACTTCTGTGGCGGCATTTAGTTTTTTTGATAATGATGTAGTTGGAATTGCTTCTGTAAAAGACGGCGGAAATATTGTACTTGGAAAGGCGATTGATTCCGAGGATTTTGTGGTGTATGATGACAGCAAATTAAGAGGTGTTAATTCTTTTGTTTGTAGTACAGATGAGTTGATGCAAAATCAAAAGCAGAAAATTTCTTTTGATCCAACTGCCAAATCTCCGCAAGTAACAACCAATTGTGTGAGATTGTATTATGAAGTTGCTAATCAGCCTTATAAAAATAATGGTTCTAATGTTACCACAACTACAAACTGGATCACAGCGGTTCATAACAATATCAATACTCTTTATGTGAATGATGGCGTGAAAATGTCTCTTAAAACTGTTTTTATCTGGACAACGGCCGATCCTTACACGGGAGATTATAATTCTAATCTGGCGGCATTTAGTGCAAACAGACCGACATTTGATGGCGATTTGGCACATTTGATAAATGCTCCTTCTACAACAAGTGTAGCTTATCTCAACTCACTTTGTACAACTTATAAACATGCTTATTCCGGTATAGATCAGAGTTATTCCAATGTTCCTACCTATTCCTGGACTATCGAAGCTATGACGCACGAGATGGGACATTCTTTGGGTTCTCCTCACACTCACGCTTGTGCCTGGAACGGAAATAATACAGCAATCGATGGATGCGGACCCACTGCAGGCTATAATGAAGGTTGCTCGGGACCGCTCCCCAGCAAAGGAACTATTATGAGCTATTGTCATTTGCTGTCAAATGTTGGGATTAGTTTTGCCAATGGATTTGGAGCTCAGCCAGCCGCTTTGATCAGGGCCAATGTAGATACAAAAGCTTGTCTGGGAACAGATTGTGTAACTACTTGTGCGGTTACTGTTTCTTCGGTCGCAATTAGCAATATCGGCAAAAATGGATTTTCTGCTACAATTACGGATAATATATCTACAAGCTGGAAATACAGAATTACAAAAATGGACGGAACGATTGTGAAATCCGGTACAACTTCCACGAAAGCATTTACAATCAATGGATTGACGTCTAACACTTATTACAGATTATTAGTTGGGACATCTTGTGCGCTGGAGAATGCGTTCCAAACCAGCAATATGTTTTTGACTAATGATGACTGGTGTGGAAAAACATTTACAGATTCAGGCGGAGCAACGGGTAACTATTCTGATGCAGAAAATTTTGTAAAAACTTTCTATCCGGATTCTGCAGGACAAAAACTCAAATTGACTTTCAGCAGTTTCAATATAGAACAGGATTATGATTATATGACCATTAAAAATGGCCCAAGTGCATCATCTCCAGGTTTTTCTGGTGCAACTAACCTGACGGGAAGTCTTAATTTGGGTTCATATACATCCACAGATCCAACAGGTGCGATTACCATTATCTTTACTTCAGACTCTGGTTATACAGAAGCAGGATGGGTGGCTAATTTCTCTTGTACAGGTTTAGGAGTTTCTGATATTAATAAAGATAATGCAGCTTTGATTTCTCCGAATCCGGTTAAAAACAATTTCAAAATCGATGGATCCGATAAGATTGAATCTGTAAAAGTTTTTGATAATTCAGGAAAGCTGATTAAAACATTTGATGCTAATTCGGTTTCAAAAAACAGTTATGATGTTTCTAAACTGAAAACCGGGAATTATATGATATTGATGAAAACTGAAAAAGAAACCTTGAGTAAAAAACTGATTAAGGAATAAAAATTAATGATTAATTAAAAATAGCCAAAAAATTATTTTTGGCTATTTTTTTTGAATAAAAATGTTAGAATTAAAACTTTAATAAAATAATTTTCTGTTTTATGAGAATAAAAATAGATTTGAGGCTAAAATTTTAATTATTATAAAATAGTTAAAATTTTAATAATGAAACGAAATTTGAAAAAAAAATGCTTTTTTTGTATTATAAATTTAATTAAATATTATGAAGAGAATTTTACAGCTACTATTTTCAGTAGGAATGGTTGTTTTAGGTTTTTCGCAAAATCTGAAACCAATTGCGCAGAAAGTAGCAGATCAGAAATCTAAAAACAGAAACTTTGTGAAGTTTAGCCCCTTTACAAAAGATGTTGCTTCCAGAAATGCTGACATTTATAAAAATGAAGCTTCGGATGTAACAGTAATGCAGTTGAAATCTTCGGAATTGCAGACTATTGTGAATGAAAAACCACAAGCGATGGAACTTACTTTCCCTTTCGAAGACCGTGAAGTTACAGTAGAACTTGTTAGAAATAATATTCTTACAAATGATTTTGAGGTAGAAACGGACAAAGGAATCAAAGCTTATACGCCAGGAGTTTATTACCAGGGAATTATAAAAGGAGACAATAGTTCTGTAGTTGCTTTCAGCTTCTTTGATAATGATGTGGTAGGTGTTGCTTCCACAAACGAATTTGGAAATATTGTTTTAGGAAAAACTAAGAACACTCAGGATTTCGTTTCTTACAGCGATTATAAATTAAAAGAAAAAAATCCTTTTACTTGCGGTGCAGACCAGCTTCCGGAAAATGCGGCAAAAAAAGTTTCTTTTGATCCGAACAAAAAAGTGTCCAATAAGCTTACTGCAAACTGTATAAGAGTTTATTTTGAAGTAGGTTTTGGACCTTACACGCAGAATGGTTCTAATACAACTACTACAACTAATTGGGTAACTGCTTTATTCAATAATATCAAAACTTTATATGATAATGAAAATGTGAATATGGCGATAAGCTCTATTTATGTTTGGACAACTACTGATCCATATTCTGGACAGCCCGGAACTATTCTTAGTCAGTTCAGAACGGCAAGAACAACCTTTAATGGGGATATTGCACAATTGATCAGAAATCCGGCAACTACCAGTGTTGCTTATGTAGATGCGTTATGTGGAACTTACAGATATTCTTATTGTGGTGTTAATAACCAGAATATTGCGGTACCTACATATTCTTGGAATATAGAGGCTATGACACACGAGATGGGACATAATCTTGGTTCTCCTCATACGCACGCTTGTGCATGGAACGGTAACAATACAGCAATTGACGGTTGCGGACCAGCATCTGGAAACAACGAAGGTTGTGACGGACCACTTCCTACAACTACCAAGGGAACTATTATGAGTTACTGCCATTTGGTTAATTCTGTTGGGATTAGCTTTGCAAATGGTTTCGGTCCTCAGCCGGGAGATTTGATCAGACAAACAATTGATACTTACGCTTGTATGAGTGGAGATTGTTCCAAATCTTGTGATGTAACAGTAACTAATATGACAGTAACTAATGTTACAGAAACTGGTGCTACAGTTACAATTTCAGATAATACATCTACTTCTTGGAAATACAGAATATCAAAAATGGATGGTACAATTGTAAAATCTGGAATCACTAATACAAAAGTATTCAATGTTGCGGATCTAAGCGCAAATGTATTTTACAAAGTTGAAGTTGGAACAGACTGCTCTCCATTGTACCAAAAATCTTTAATTATTTTAACAGGAGATAGCTGGTGTGGTAAAACAGTTACTGATACAGGAGGTGACACTGGTAACTATTCCAATAACGAGAACTGGACAAAAACTTTTTATCCAAACGATCCTTCTCAGAAATTAAAAATATCATTTACTGAATTTAATATCAATGCTGGTGATTATATTATCGTGAGAAACGGATTGTCAACAGGAGTTCCTTTCCAAGGTACAATCAGTGGGAATACTTTGCCGCCTGATTTTGTGTCTACACATGCTTCAGGAGCTATTACTATTACGTTTAAATCGACTACTGGAGCAACTGCGGCAGGTTTCAAAGCTAACTTTAGTTGTACGGCTCTTGCAGTGGATGATGTAGCTAATTCTAAAGATGTCTCATTATCTCCAAACCCGGTTAAAAACCAATTCACATTGAATGGAATTAATAAAATAACTGCAGTTGAGGTTTATGATAATTCTGGTAAATTGATAAAACAATTCGATGCCGAAAGTTTATCTAAAAATACCTTCGATGTTTCCAGACTTAAAACAGGAAACTATGTTGTGAAAATCAAAACAGCGAATGACAGTTTCAGTAAAAAACTGATCAAGCAATAATCATTTTTTAAATATTATTAAATATAAAACCGACAGTAATGTCGGTTTTTTTATTCAAATTCTACATAGATTTTTTCGCCTGTATTCATTCCGAAAAGAGTAGAAGCGCCATTCAGAACGCTGCCTTTGTAAATCGTAATTTCCAGCAGTTCGGCATCATTAAAAATAACCGAGGATTTTCCGTGGAATTCCTGTTCCCTGTTCCAATCTATCACAATATCTGTATATTGATCCAGTATTTTCGACACCACAATATTCCGGAATT
>Ga0157369_10003641_pt1 | contig 18277 bp, 17 predicted proteins | sample C25metaG_FD_113461 | JGI IMG/M metagenome (GOLD analysis project Ga0157369, IMG submission 113461) | Corn rhizosphere microbial communities from Kellogg Biological Station, Michigan, USA - C2-5 metaG | ecosystem: Host-associated > Plants > Roots > Rhizosphere > Soil | place: USA: Michigan... | reverse complement strand
GCCTCCTATCGCAAGCTGCTCGGCGACATCCTGCTCAAGCTGCCCCATGTGCGCGAATCCAAGAGCTACATCGTGATGGAAGAGATCAAGGAGACCCTGAGTCTGCCGGTGCCGGATTAGCGCGCGCCTGGCGATCCCGGCGCCGGGCGTCTAGGCTGCGCTCTTTCGTCAGATCGCCAAGCAGGCCACGCCATGGATCCCCGCCAACGCCAACTCATCACCGCCGCCAATCGCCAGGCCTGGGAGCTGTCGGCGCCGCTCCATGCCCGGGGCGAGGACTGGGAGACTCTGCTGGAGCAGGTCCGGCAACCCGGATTCTCGGTCCTGGATGACTGCCTGACCCGCACCCTCACCGAGCTGGACATCTGCGGCCTGAGTTGCGCCCAGGTCGGCTGCAACAACGCCCGCGAATTGCTCTCCCTGGCCAGCCTTGGCGGCCGTCCCGCGCTGGGTATCGACCAGTCGCCGGCCTTTCTCGCCCAGGGCGAGCAGCTCGCCGCGGCGGCGGGCCTGGCGCCGCGACTGGTGGCGGCCGACATCTATGCCCTGCCCGCCGGACTCGGCCAGCACGACCTGGTGCTGATCACCATCGGCGTGCTGAACTGGATGCCCGATCTGCCGGCCTTCTTCGCCGCGGTGCAAGGCCTGCTGGCCCCGGGTGGGCGCCTGGTGATCTACGAGACCCATCCCTTCCTGGAAGTCTTCGAGCCCCAGGCGGATCAGCCGCTGGTGCCGCGCTACAGCTACTTCCGCCGCGAGCCGCTGGTGAGCGACCACCTCATCGCCTACGACGGCCTGGATCACGGCCAGGGCGCGCCGAGCTACTGGCACATCCACACCCTGGGCGCCATCGTCACCGCCTGCCTGGATGCCGGCCTGGCGCTGCAACGGCTGGAAGAGCATCCGCACTCCAATCGCGAGGTCGACTACGACCTCTATCAAGACCAGGACGCCCAGCTGCCGATGAGTTTCACCTTGGTAGCCGGGCGCCCGGCGGCTTAGGATTGCGCCTTCGCCAGGTCAGCCAGACGTCGCCATGCAGCCCCACGCGCCTTCCTACTACGCCGCCACCGCCAATCTGGAACTGGACCTTCCGCCCCTGGAGGGCGAGGTCCAGGCGGATGTCTGCGTGGTCGGCGGTGGCTTTTCCGGGCTCACTACCGCCCTGGAACTGGCCGAGCGCGGCGCCCGGGTGGTGCTGCTGGAAGCCCGCCGCATCGGCTGGGGCGCCAGCGGCCGCAACGGCGGCCAACTGATCCGCGGCGTCGGCCATGACGTCGAGCAATTCGAACCGGTCGTTGGCACCGAGGGGGTGCGCGAACTCAAGCGCCTGGGCTTCGAGGCGGTGGACCTGGTGCGTCAGCGCATCGCCCGCCACGGCATCGACTGCGCCCTCACCTGGGGCTTCGCCGACCTGGCCAACAAGCCGCGCCACTGGCAGCACCTGCAGGAAGAGCATGCCGCGCTGCAGGCCCTGGGCTATCCCCATCCGCTGCGCCTGGTGCCCAAGGCCCAACTGGCCGAGGTGGTCGGCTCCGACCGCTACCAGGGCGCCCTGGTGGACGAAGGCTCCGGCCACCTGCATCCGCTCAATCTGGCCCTCGGCGAAGCCGCCGCGGCCCGGGCGCTGGGCGTGCAGCTCTTCGAGGACAGCCAGGTCATCCGCCTGGAATACGGCCCCCGGGTGCGCGTCCACACCGCCCGCGGCCGGGTCTCGGCCGAGACCCTGGTGCTCTGCTGCAACGCCTATATCGGCGACCTGCAACCCGATCTCGCCGCCCAGGTCCTGCCGGCCGGCAGCTATGTGATCGCCACCGAGCCGCTCTCGGCCGAACGCGCCGCGCGGCTGCTGCCGGGCAATCGCGCGGTCTGCGACCAGAACGTGGCGGTGGACTACTTCCGCCTCTCCGCCGACCGCCGCCTGCTGTTCGGCGGCGCCTGCCACTACTCCGGACGCGATCCCAGGGACATCGCCGGCTACATGAGGCCGAAGATGCTGGAGGTGTTCCCCGAGCTGGCCGAGGTCCGCATCGACTACGCCTGGGGCGGCATGATCGGCATCGGCGCCAATCGCCTGCCGCAGATCGGCCGGCTGCGCGAGCACCCCAATGTTTTCCATGCCCAGGCCTATGCCGGTCATGGGGTCAACGCCACCCACCTGGCCGGTCACCTGCTGGCCGAGGCCATCCTCGCCCAGTCGGCCGGTTTCGACCTGTTCGCCCGCGTGCCCCATGCGCGCTTTCCCGGCGGTCGCCACCTGAGGTCGCCGCTGCTAGCCCTGGGCATGCTCTGGTATCGCCTCAAGGACAGCCTGTGATCCGCCTGGTCGTACCCCTGCTGCTGGCGCTGCTGGCCGGCTGCGCCACGCCGATTCCGCGCCACGCCTCCCAGGTCCTGCCGGTCGCCGGCACCGCCCTGGACAGCCAGGTGCGCACGGCCGGCGCCACCCATCCGGGCCTGTCGGGTCTGCGTCTGCTGGAAACCAGCACCGACGCCTTCACCGCTCGCGCCGAGCTGATTCGCAAGGCCCAGCGCAGCCTGGACATCCAGTACTACATCGTCCACGACGGCCTCACCACGCGGCTGCTGGTCAACGAACTGCTCAAGGCGGCGGATCGCGGCGTGCGCATCCGTTTTCTCATCGACGACACCAGCAGCGACGGCAACGACTACCAGATCGCCGTGCTGGCGGCCCATCCCAATGTGCAGATCCGCGTCTTCAATCCGCTGCACCTGGGCCGCAGCACCGGCCCGACCCGAGCCCTGGGCCGCCTGGTGGATCTCAACCACCAGCATCGGCGCATGCACAACAAGCTGTGGCTGGCCGACGACAGCGTAGCCATCGTCGGCGGTCGCAACCTGGGCGACGAGTACTTCGATGCCCGCCCGGAGATGAACTTCACCGATCTCGACCTGCTCGCCGCTGGCCCGGTGGCGCGGCAACTGGGTACCAGCTTCGACCAGTACTGGAACAGCCCCCTGAGCCAGCCGGCCCGGCGGCTGCGCTGGTTCGCTCCCTCGCCCAACGCCCTGGTGCGGCTGCGCGCACGGCTGCACCGCTATCTCGACAGCGAACGCACCCGCGACCTGGCACTGTACAACCGGCTGCGCCGCTACGCTACGGCCCCGCAACTCGACGGCTGGCTGCAGGAGCTGACCTGGGCCCATGCCCAGGCGTTCTGGGATGCGCCGCGCAAGGTGCTGGCCGACGACGAGCCGGACTGGCAGCTGCTGCTGACCCGCCAGCTGCAACCGATCCTGGATGGCGCCCAGCACGAGCTGCTGCTGGTCTCCTCCTACTTCGTGCCCATGAATCAGGGGGTCGCCTACCTCGGCGGCCTGGCCGCCCGTGGCGTGGACGTGCGGGTGCTGACCAACGCCCTGGAAGCCACCGACGTGCCCGCCGTCCATGCCGGCTATGCGCCCTATCGCGCGGCCCTGCTGGCCCAGGGGGTCAGGCTCTATGAGTTGCGCGCCCGCCCGGACCAGAAACGCTCCGCCCTGCCCTACAGTTTTGGCGAATCCGAATCCAGTCTGCACAGCAAGGCCATGGCCATCGATGGGCGCTGGTCCTTCATCGGCTCCTTCAATTTCGATCCGCGCTCGGTGCTGTGGAACACCGAGGTCGGCATCCTGGTGGACAGCCCGGCCCTTACCGGTCGCCTGCGCCAGCTGATGCTGCAGGGCATGGACCCGAGCGTCTCCTATGCGGTCAAGCGCGTCGAGGATCGCGGACAGGTGCGGCTGGAGTGGGTCAGCGAGCGCGACGGCCAGCCCCGGGTGCTGCACCACGAACCGGGCAGCGCCTGGCGGCGCTTCAACGCCTGGGTGGTCAAGGCGGTGGGGCTGGAGCGGATGCTCTAGGCTTCGCCCTCACCCCAATCCTCTCCCGAAGGGAGAGGGGGTTAGCGCGTAGGTTGGGTTGAGACGGCTCCACCGTCGAAGCCTAACAACCAGCACCGTGCCAGCCTTGTTGGGCTCCACTAGCGCTCAATCCAACCTACGACTCCATCAATCTCCCTGCAAAAAATCCGGCAATTGCTCATTTTATGAACAGTAGTCAACCCATACTTCGGCTAAGGTCGACCGCACTCACCGGCCCCGCTCCGGCACCCGGCCGCCCCCTGCATCGAGGATCTCCCATGAGCGCTACCGCCCTGCGTCACGACTGGACTCTCGCCGAAGTCCGCGCCCTGTTCCAGCAGCCCTTCAACGACCTGCTGTTCCAGGCCCAGGGCGTGCATCGCCAGCACTTCGATCCCAATCGCGTGCAGGTCTCCACCCTGCTGTCGATCAAGACCGGCGCCTGCCCGGAAGACTGCAAGTACTGCCCCCAGTCCGGCCACTACAACACCGGCCTGGAGAAGGAAAAGCTGATGGAGGTGCAGAAGGTGCTGGAGGCGGCCGCCGAGGCCAAGGCCATCGGCTCGACCCGCTTCTGCATGGGCGCCGCCTGGAAGCACCCGTCCGCCAAGGACATGCCCTATGTCCTGCAGATGGTACAAGGCGTCAAGGCGCTGGGCCTGGAGACCTGCATGACCCTCGGCCGCCTGGACCAGGAGCAGACCCGCGCCCTGGCCGACGCCGGCCTCGACTACTACAACCACAACCTGGACACCTCGCCGGAGTTCTACGGCAGCATCATCACCACCCGCACCTACGGCGAGCGCCTGCAGACCCTGGCCTACGTCCGCGAAGCCGGGATGAAGATCTGCTCCGGCGGCATCCTCGGCATGGGCGAGTCGGTGGACGACCGCGCCGGCCTGCTGATCCAGCTGGCCAACCTGCCCGAGCATCCCGAGTCGGTACCGATCAACATGCTGGTCAAGGTCCAGGGCACCCCGCTGGCCGACGAGAAGGACGTCGATCCCTTCGACTTCATCCGCACCCTGGCGGTGGCGCGCATCCTCATGCCCAAGTCCCATGTGCGCCTGTCCGCCGGTCGCGAGCAGATGAACGAGCAGATGCAGTCCCTGGCCTTCCTGGCCGGCGCCAACTCCATCTTCTACGGCGAAAAGCTGCTGACCACCGGCAACCCCCAGGCCGACAAGGACATGCAGCTGTTCGCCCGCCTCGGCATCCAGCCCGAAGCCCGCGAAGAGCATGCCGACGAGGTGCACCAGGCCGCCATCGAGCAGGCCCTGGTAGAACAGCGCAACGGCGAACTCTTCTACGACGCTGCCACTGCCTGACCCTCACGCCCCGCTCTTCCCCCTCTCCCCTCGGGGTGAGGGGCCTTGCCACCTGATCGAGAACCCCATGGCCTTCGACCTCGCCGCCCGCCTGGCCCAGCGTCACGCCGAGCACCTCTATCGGCGCCGCCCGCTGCTGGAAGCGCCCCAGGGCCCCGAGGTGGTGGTGGATGGCGAACCCCTGCTGGCCTTCTGCAGCAATGACTACCTGGGCCTGGCCAATCATCCCCAGGTGATCGCCGCCCTGCGCGCGGGCGCCGAGCGCTGGGGGGTGGGGGGTGGCGCCTCGCACCTGGTGATCGGCCACAGCGGTCCGCACCACCAGGTCGAAGAGGCCCTGGCCGAACTCACCGGGCGGCCGCGCGCCCTGCTGTTCTCCACCGGCTACATGGCCAACCTGGCGGCGGTCACCGCCCTGGTCGGGCGTGGCGACACGGTGCTGGAGGACCGCCTCAACAACGCCTCCCTGCTCGATGCCGGCCTGCTCAGCGGCGCACGCTTCGGCCGCTATCTGCACAACGATCCCGCCAGCCTGGCCACGCGCCTGGCCAAGGCCGAAGGCGACACCCTGGTGGTCACCGACGGGGTCTTCAGCATGGATGGCGATCTGGCCGCCCTGCCCGAACTCTGCCAGGTCGCCCAGCGTCACGGCGCCTGGACCCTGGTGGACGATGCCCACGGCATCGGCACCCTGGGCGCCAGCGGTGGCGGCATCGTCGAGCATTTCGGCCTGGACCAGAGTCAGGTCCCGGTGCTGGTCGGCACCCTGGGCAAGGCCTGCGGCACCGCCGGGGCCTTTGTCGCCGGCAGCGAAGCGCTGATCGAGACCCTGATCCAGTTCGCCCGGCCCTACATCTACACCACCAGCCAGCCGCCGGCGGTGGCCTGCGCCACCCTCGCCGCCCTGCAGCTCGTCCGTGAGGAAGGCTGGCGCCGTGAGCTTCTGCACACTTTGATCCAGAGATTCCGCAGGGGCGCGACGGCTCTCGGCCTGGACCTTATGCTCAGCGCCACGCCGATCCAGCCCATCCTGGTCGGCGACAGCGCGCGCGCCCTCGCACTCTCCGCCGCCCTGCGCCGACGCGGGATCCTGGTCACCGCCATCCGACCGCCCACCGTACCGGCCGGCAGTGCCCGCCTGCGGGTAACCCTGACGGCGGCCCATCGCGAAGCGCACGTGGACCTCTTGCTCGACGCTCTGGCCCAGGCCATGGCCGAATTACCGCCTGACGCGGATAAGTGACCGACCCATGCGCGATACCCTGATCTTGCTGCCCGGCTGGGGCCTGGGCAACGCTCCGCTGGAGCCCCTGCGTGACGAACTCGTCGAGCAGGCACCCTTTCTCGACGTGCTGATCGAACCGCTGCCGACCCTGACCGACACCCAGGCCTGGTTCACCGACCTGGAAGCCCGCATCGCCGAGGGCGGCTGGCTGGCCGGCTGGTCGCTGGGCGGCATGCTCGCCAGCGAATTCACCCTGCGCCGCCCCCAGGGCGTGCACGGCCTCATCACTCTGGCCAGCAATCCCTGCTTCGTCGCCCGCGCTGGCTGGCAGACCGCCATGGCGCGCAGCGTCTTCACCGATTTCTTCGAGGCCTGCTCGCTGGACGCCGACCAGACCCTCAGGCGTTTCACCCTGCTGGTGGCCCAGGGCGCGCGCGACAGCCGCACCCTTGCCCGCCAGTTGCAGGTGACCCTGCCCGAGATCGACCCCGAGGTGGTCATCGCCGGTCTGGAGCTGCTCGCGCGCCTGGACACCCGCGCCGCCCTGCAGGCCTTCAGCGGTCCCCAGCTACACCTGTTCGGCGCCCATGACGCCCTGGTCCCGGCGACGGCTGCCCAGGCCCTGCGCGACGAGTTGCCCAACGCCCAGATCGAGGTCCTGGAGCACGCCAGCCATGGCCTGCCCCTGGAACGCCCGGACGAGGTGGCCACCCGTATCCGTGAATTCATCTATGCAGGACGCGATGGCTGACGTATTGCCCGACAAGCGCCAGGTGGCGCTGTCCTTTTCCCGCGCCGCCGCGCAGTACGACGGCGCCGCCCTGCTGCAACGCCGGGTCGCCGACGGCCTGCTCGCCCGGCTACCCGTTCTGCATCCGCAACGCTGGCTGGATCTGGGCAGTGGCACCGGCTATTGCAGCCGCGTCCTGACCCAGCGCCATCCGCAGGCCGAAGGCCTGGCCCTGGACCTGGCGCCCGGCATGCTCCGCCATGCCCGTGCACAGGGCGCCGGTGCCGGCCACTACCTGACCGCCGACGCCGAACGCCTGCCGCTGCGCGACGCCTGCTGCGATCTCGTCCTCTCCAGTCTGGCCCTGCAATGGTGCCCGGACCTGCCCGCCGTGCTCGCCGAGGCGCGCCGCATCCTGCGGCCAGGCGGTGTGCTGGCCTTCAGCAGCCTGGTCGCCGGCACCCTCGACGAACTGCGCCAGAGCTGGGCCCGGGTGGACGACCAGGTGCACGTCAATCGCTTCCGTCAGCAGGCGGCTTATGCCGCAGCCGCCCAGGCCAGCGGCCTGCAGGTGCTGACGCTGGAGGTCGCACCCGAGCGGCTGCACTTCCCCGATCTGCGCGCCCTGACCCAGCACCTCAAGGCCATCGGCGCCCACAACCTCAACCAGGGGCGCCCCCAGGGCCTCACCGGGCGCCAGCGCCTGGCCGCCTTCACCCAGGCCTACGAGGGCCTGCGCGAGCCCGCCGGGCTGCCCGCCACCTACCAGGTGATCCACGTCCTGTTGCGCAAGGAATGACCGCCATGCCCGCCTATTTCGTCACCGGCACCGACACCGAGATCGGCAAGACCACCACCGCCGCCGGGCTGCTGCACCGAGCCCGGCTGCAGGGCCTCGCCACCGCCGGGATCAAGCCGGTGGCCTCCGGGTGCGAGCGCACCGCCGAGGGGCTGCGCAACGGCGATGCCCTGGCGCTGCTCGGCGAGACCTCGCTACCGCTCGGCTACAGCGACATCAATCCCATCGCCCTGGAACCCGCCATCGCCCCTCACCTGGCGGCCCGCGAAGCCGGCATCGACCTCAGCGTCGCCGCCCTGGCCGCGCCAGTGCGGCGGATCCTGGCGCTGCAGGCCGATTTCAGCCTGGTGGAAGGCGCCGGTGGCTGGCGCGTGCCCCTGGCCGGCCGCGAGTCCCTGTCCGATCTGGCCCGCGAGCTGGGTCTGCCGGTGATCCTGGTGGTGGGGGTACGCCTGGGCTGCATCAACCACGCCCTGCTCAGCGCCGAGGCCATCCTCGCCGACGGCCTGCCACTGGCCGGCTGGGTGGCCAATCTGGTGGCCCCGGCCACCCTGCGGCTGGACGACAACCTCGCCACCCTGCACGAACGCCTGCCGGCGCCCTGCCTGGGCACGGTGCCGCACCTGGCCGCGGCCACTCCCGCCGCGGTCGCCGCGCACCTGCGCCTGCCGGGCTGATATCAGTCTTTCGGGCGATGGCCGCAGGGCCAGGCCGGCGGCAGACTGCCCTGTCTACCGCTGCCGGATCGCCCCAGTGCCTACCTTCAAGTTCCTGACCTGCCTGGGCCTGCTCGGCCTGACCAGCCATGCCTGGGCGCTGGACAACCAGACCCTCGTGGAGCAGCGCGGCGAGCGCCTCGGCGCCTTCCTTAGCCAGGAACCCGATACCCGCCAGGGCACTCTGGAGGTCAGCCAGAGCGGTCGTGTCAGCCAGGCCTATCTCACCCAGAGCGCCTCCCAGGGCGACCGTACCCGCGTCGAGCAGGGCGGCGTCGGCAACTTCACCAATGTCACCCAGGCGGCCGGCGGTGCGCGCGAGGTCCTCATTGACCAGCGCGAGTCCAGCCAGAGCCACGCCTATGTCTATCAGGGCCATGGCCAGCGCAACACGGTGGACATCGTCCAGCGCGGCCTGCTCGACGAAGCCCTGGTACGCCAGGGCGGTGACGATCAGCGGCTGCGCATCGAGCAGCAGGGCGAGCGCAACGGACTGAATCTGTTCCAGGACGGTCGCGACAGCGCCGCGCGACTCAGGCAGGTGGGCGACGATCATGTCCAGGACGTACTGAGCCTGGGCGCGCGCAACGAGGTCGAGCTGCTGCAGGGCGGCGCTGCCAATCGGGCGGTGGTCGAGCAGCGGGGTAACGACAACCGGGCGACGATTCGCCAGAGCACGCGACAGCAGGACGGGGAGCTGGTCCAGATCGGCCAGCGCAACAGCGCGGCGGTGCAGCAGAACAGCCGCGCCGATCGCCCCCAGAGCGTCAGCGTGCGCCAGCGGGGCGACGACAACGCGGTCCAGGCGAGCGTGACCGGCAATGGCAATCGCCTCGAACTGCAACAGCAGGGCCAGCGCAACAGCGCCGGCGTCCTGATCGGCGGTAACGATTCCCACCTGACCCTGGCTGCCCAGGGCAACGACAACGAGATCAGTGCGGTCTGGGTGGGCGACAACGTCGAACTCGGCGTCGAGCAGGTGGGCGACGGCCATCTCCTGCAGGCGGGGCTGGCCAGCGATGCCCGGGTCAGCGCCAGCCAGCAGGGCGCTGGCCAGTACGCCTCGATCAGTCAGGCAAGCCCAGGCAACGGCCTCGATCTGCGCCAGAGCGGCCAGGGCAACCAGGCGACCATCCGGCAATAGCCGGACACAGGCGGCGACACGGACTGCTGGTTCTTTGGCGTCAAAGCTGCTTCAATAGCCCTTTGACATCACCGTCGAGGACCCTGTCCATGAACGTGACTTCAAGCAATTCGCTCTATGCCGGGGTGCAGGCCTACCAGAACGGTAGCCGCACGGTCGAAAAGGCCGGTGCCGCCCTCGCCTCCCAGACGGCGCGCAACGAGCAGCAAGCCTTGGGCGCGACCACCAACAGCCAGGCCGATCTGGCCAGCGAACTGGTCAATCTGGATGTCGGCAAGTACCAGGCGCTGGCCGGTACCAAGGTCATGCAGGCCTCGCAGGAAACCCTGGGCCGGCTGCTCGATACCCGCGCCTGATCAGCCATTCTGTGACTGGGAGGGGCGCCCTGAGAGGCGCCCCTTCTGCGTTCTAGCCCAGGCGGAAACGGGTGGTGTTGGCCGTCAGGGTGCGACTGCCCGCCTCCAGACCCACCGCCGTGCTCTGTACCGTGCGCGCGTTGCCGAGCAGATCGGCCGCGGCCCCATCGACCTGCTGGATGTTGCCGCTGACCTGATCGGCGGTGACCGCCTGCTGCTCGGCGGCGGTGGCGATCTGCACCAGGGTGTCGGAGACGCCCTGTACCGATTCGGCGATTTCTTCCAGTCGCCGTCCCAGCCCGGTGATCGACTGGGCGTCGCTGGCGGCCTGGCCACAGGCATCCTGCATCAGGGACACGGCCTGGGCCACGGTGCCGCTCAGGCTGCCGACGGTCCCGGCGATCTGCGCCGTGGAGGCCTGGGTGCGCTGCGACAGCGAACGCACCTCATCGGCGACCACCGCGAATCCCCTTCCCTGATCACCCGCCCGGGCCGCCTCGATGGCGGCGTTGAGCGCCAGCAGGTTGGTCTGTTCGGCGATGCCGCGGATGACGTCCACCACCTGCTGGATCTGCCCGGCCTGGGCATTGACCTGGGCCATGGCCGCCGCCGTCTCGTCCAGGCGCTGGTTGAGGCGCTGGATGCTGGCCGTGGTCTGACGACTGTCGCTCTGGCTGGCCTCGGCGATGCCGCGCATCTGCTCGGCACGGCCGGCGGCCTCTTCGCAACTCCGCGCCACGCCCTGGGCGGTGGCGGCCAGTTCGGTGGCAGCGGTGGCGATCTGGGTGATCTGCTGGCGCTGGGCCTCCACGGCGCCAAGCGCCGCCTCGGCCTGCTGACCCAGCTCGCCGGAAGCCGTGCCCACCTGGCGACTCTCCTGTTCGACCGCCTGCAGGCTGCCCCGCAACTGCACCACGGCCAGGTCAAGGGCGCGCCCGATCTCGGCCAGTTCGTCCTGGCCACTCACCTGCGCCGAGCGGGTCAGATCGCCGTCGCGCAGGCCTTCGGCCAGGGTGGTGATGCGCCGGGCGCTGCCACGAATGGCGGCCTGCATGCACAGCAGCAGATAGCAGGTCACCACCAGCAGCAGACCGAAGCCGGCGGCAATGGCGCCAAAGCTGCGCACGGCATCGGCGCCATAGTATTGCAGCCGTTGATCCAGGTTCTTCAGGGTCTGCTGGCGGAAGGTCTGCAGACCCTGCAGGACGCCGTCCAGGGTGGCTTCGAACTGCTCCGGCCTGAGCGTGATCTCGCCGCCGAATACCCCCTGATCAAGGGTCTTGAGACTGGCGTCCAGTTGGCTGCTGACCTTCTGGTAGTCGTCCTTCCAGCCGGCCATGTCGGCGGGCAGCTTGTTGCCGAGCAGGACGGCGACCTTGGCCAGGCTTTCGCTGGAGTCGCCGACACGCGCGCGCAGGTCGCGCAGCTGCAGGCGGCTCTGCAGGCTGAACTGGCCGGAGACCACACTGGCCTGGCCGACGCTGGCCAGGCGGCCGAGGCGTTCGTACAACTCGACCGACTGGGTGGTGCCGATCTGCATCAGCAGATAGGTTTCCATCCAGGGATCGAGGATGAGGCCGCTGTCCAGGGCGATTTCCTCGCGCAGCGCCTGGACGGCACCGAGGGCGGCGGTGAATCTGTCGTAGCCGTCCGGCCACCAGCCCAGGCCGCGCAGATCCGCGACCTCGAGCCCGGCGAGCGCCTGCTGCAGGGTCTTGAAGCGCGCCTGTACATCCGCGCCGGCCCCTTCGATCCCCAGTTGCTGTTCAAGCAGGGCGAGCCGCTCGCGCCGGCTGTCGTTGCGACTTTCCAGGGCGGCGATGGCGGCCTGCACGGCCGGCGTCTCCTGGCGACTGGTGTCGATCGCCTTCCAGCGCGCGGTCAGGTTGCGCCGGAGGGTGAGTTCTTCCTCCACGGCGTCGAGCCGTTGCAGCAGCCGCACGCCACTGCGCTCGCCACTGACGGTGGCCAGCTTGGCCTGGAAATCGGCGCCCAGCAGCCAGAGACTGACCGCCAGGGGCAGGATGAACAGCACCAGCAGCAGGGCGAACTTGCGGGCGAAGCCGAACTGGCTCAGCACGCGAATCCCCGGTGACAACAAAACACCCATGTTCGACCACTCCTGTGCCAGCCACCGGCAAGCGTCGGCTATCCGTTGCGGATACCTATAGGACGATTTGTCGGCAAACTAACGACTTTCTTGAAAGATAGGGCACAATCGCCGCCCTCCCGTATTCCCAGACCCGGTCCTGTACTCAGGCCCGGGCGTTGCCGTTAAAGGACCGTCCGCGTGGAACGCCTCAAAGCCAAGATTCGCAGCGAAGGCCAAGTACTCTCCGAGCAGGTGCTCAAGGTCGATGCCTTCCTCAACCACCAGATCGATCCGGCGCTTATGCGCGACATCGGTCAGGAGTTCGCCCGCCGCTTCGCCGACGCCGGCATCACCAAGATCGTGACCATCGAAGCCTCGGGGATCGCCCCGGCGGTACTGACCGGCCTGGAGCTGGGCGTGCCGGTAATCTTCGCCCGCAAGCACCAGTCGCTGACCCTGACCGACAATCTACTGGTCGCCAGTGTCTATTCCTTTACCAAGCAGACCGAGAGCACCATAGCCGTCTCGACCATGCATCTGTCGTCCGACGACCGGGTGCTGATCATCGACGACTTCCTTGCCAACGGTAAGGCGGCCAAGGCGCTGATCTCCATCATCGGTCAGGCCGGGGCCCAGGTCGCCGGCCTGGGCATCGTCATCGAGAAGTCCTTCCAGGTCGGTCGCGCCGAACTGGATGCCCAGGGCTATCGCGTCGAATCCCTGGCCCGTGTCGCCTCCCTGGCCAATGGTCAGGTCACCTTCGCCGAGTAAGCCATGGCTCAGATACTGCGCATTCTCGGTGCCGATCTCGATCGCACCGAAACCTGGATCCGTTACGACAAGGCCATGTGCCTGGACTGCGTGTCCAGCTGCTGCACCCTGCCGGTGGAAGCCCGCCTGTCCGATCTGATCCGCATGGGCGTGGTGGACGAATTCGAGAAGGGCGAGCCGCTCAAGGACATCGCCAAGCGGCTCAAGAAGGACGGCGTGGTCGAACGCCTCAATGCCAAGACCGGGTTGTTCACCCTGGTGCGGCTGTCCAACAACGACTGCATCTATCTGCATCCCAAGACGCGGCTGTGCACCATCTACGACCAGCGCCCGGAAACCTGCCGCAATCACCCAAGGGTCGGCCCGCGCCCGAACTATTGCGCCTACAAGCCGCAGAAGCTGCGTTAGTAACAGCACGTATACTAGCGCTCGCGGCCATGGCAGTCCGCCGATGCGGCCGCTTCTGTGGAACTCCGGTGCTAGGCTGTTCGCGGCCATGGGCCGCTCCTACAGAGGTCGGATGGTTCCGTAGGAGCGGCCCATGGCCGCGATGGGACCACCCGGACGGTTCACCTTTCAGGCGAATGCCTCAGAAATCACCGCTCTCCATTGCCCTTTTCATGTCCGCCCGTTCTTCCAGGCATTCCGGGCCGGCCATGTCGAAGATCCGGCAGACCCAGGGGCGCACCTCGTAGATGCTGCAGTTCATCTGCTCGCGATCCAGGGCCGCGCACCAGCCGTCGTCGAGACGCCTCATGCGGGTGCCGGTCCAGTCTTCCTCGATGTAGCGGGCAGGCACGCCGGCATCGTCGAACAGCAGGACTTCCTGGCGGCAGCACCAGGCCTGACAGCTCTCGCAGGTCACGGTAGGGGTGGAAAGGTCGTGCAGGGGGATGTCGCTCATGTGCGCAGTGTACCGCCCCGGACCGCCCAGCGGTTTCCGGCCGATGGCTGGACCAGTTACCATGCGCGTCCCTGACGGTTGTAACCAGTTGTGACCATGCCCAAGCCCCCTTCTCGCGCAGGAGCCGCCATGACGGCCGCACCCCGCTATCGCTTCTATGTCGTGGTCGCCGTGCTGATCCTGCTGACCTGCGTGGTCGCCGGCCGCATCACCTACCTCAAGCTGATCGACGCCGCCTTCCTCGGCGACCAGGGCGACCGCCGCTCGGTGCGCCACATTCCCATTCCGGTCACCCGCGGCATGATCACCGACCGCAACGGTGCGCCCCTGGCGGTTTCCACCGAGGTGGTGACCATCTGGTGCAATCCGGCCGAGATGCAGGACAGCGCCGACCAGCTGGGGCGCCTGGCCCAGGCCATCCACAAGCCCGAAGCCGAGTTGCGCAACCTGATCCTCGGCCATCCGGAAAAGCACTTCCTCTACCTGGCCCGGGCGCTGTCGCCCATCGACGGCGAGAACATCATGGCCCTCGGCGTTCCCGGGGTCCGCCAGATCAAGGAATACAAGCGCTATTACCCCAGCTCCGACCTGGTGGCCCAGGTGATCGGCATGGTCAACATCGACGGCCATGGCCAGGAGGGGCTGGAACTGGGCTTCGAGGACTGGCTGGCCGGCAAGGGCGGCGTGCGCGAGGTGCTGATCAATCCGCGCGGCTCGGTGGTCAAGAACATCCGCGTGGTGCGCCAGCCGCGACCGAGCAAGGACGTCGCCCTGTCCATCGACCTGCGCCTGCAATTCATCGCCTATCGCGCCCTGCAGACCGCGGTGGAGAAGTTCGGCGCCCAGTCCGGGTCGGCGGTGCTGGTCAATCCCAAGACCGGCCAGATCCTGGCGATGACCAATTTCCCCTCCTACAACCCCAACAACCGCGCCACCCTGCAGATCCCCAACATGCGCAACCGCACCCTGACCGACGCCTTCGAGCCCGGTTCGGTGATCAAGCCGTTCAGCATGTCGGTGGCCCTGGCCTCGGGCAAGTTCAACGAGAACAGCACCGTGGACGTGGCGCCGGGCTGGATGACCATCGACGGCCATACCATCCACGACGTGGCCAAGCGCGGCGTGCTGACCATGACCGGGGTGCTGCTCAACTCGTCCAACATCGGCATGAGCAAGGTGGCCCTGCAGATCGGGCCGCTGCCCATCTACGAGCAGCTCAGCCGGGTCGGCTTCGGCAATCCCCTGGCGCTGGGCTTTCCGGGCGAGAACGCCGGCTACCTGCCCGGCCACACCAAGTGGTCGCAGATCGCCACGGCCAGTATGTCCTTTGGCTACAGCCTGGCGGTCAACGTCGCCGAACTGGCCCAGGCCTACTCGGTGATCGCCAACGATGGCCAGCTGACGCCCCTGACCCTGCTCAAGGACCAGAAGCAGCAGAGTGTCCAGGCCATGGACCCGACCATCGCCCGGCGCATCCGCATGATGCTCAATCACGTGGTGGAAGACGACGGCGGCGTGATCCGCGCCCGGGTGCCCGGCTATCACGTGGCCGGCAAGTCGGGTACCGCGCGCAAGGCCGGCTCCGGCAGCTACACCGAGCACGCCTATCGTTCGATGTTCGTCGGCATGGCGCCGGCGGCCGATCCCAAGCTGGTGCTGGCGGTGATGCTGGATACCCCGACCAAGGAAGGCTACTTCGGCGGCCTGGTCTCGGCGCCCACTTTCAGCGAGATCATGTCCGGCGCCCTGCGCGCCCTGGCCGTGCCGCCGGACAACCTGCCCGACACCAATACCGCCCAGCAGGCGAAGTCCGAGCCGCACCCCCACGGCTAGCCGGGGAACGGCCACAAAAAAAGGGCGACCCCAGGGTCGCCCTTTTGCATGCCGCGCCCGCTGTCAGCGGTGCAGCACGTACTGACCGGTAAAGCGCACCCCATCCTCGCCGCTCTCGGTGACGATGCGCGACTGCAGGGTGATGCGCGCGCGACCGCGGCGGCGGAAGGTGGTCTCGAAACGTTCCCAGGCGCGGGCTTCGGGCGGTTCGCCATAGGCCAGGGCGTCGGCGGTGATGGGCCGCGGATAGCTGATCTGGCCTTCCTGGATGAGGATGTGGCCTTCTTCGATGCCGGCTTCGCGCAGGCGCAGGTACAGCCAGCCCCAGCCGGCCAGCACGGCCACGCAATAGAGACTGCCGCCGAACATGGTGCTGGCGTGGTTGATGTTGGCATCCAGCGGGGCATGGAGCTGCAGGCGCTGCTCGCTCCAGTCGCGGACTTCCAGGCCCAGGGCCTTGGTGATGGGAATATCGTGGTGCAACAGGGATTCGAGGTGACGGCAGTCGCGGCTCATGCCGGGGTCCTTACAGACAGAATTTCACTATCAGGAGCAGACGCAAGCCATGACCCATGGGTCACGTCCTGGCGCCATTGTGCACCAAGGAAGGCCGCTCCGGGGAAATCGCCGCCGGCAGGCGGAAGCGGATACGAGCGCCGCCCAGACTCGACTCGTCGATGGTCAGGCTGCTGCGATAGCCTTCGAGGATGTCCTGCACCACCGCCAGGCCGATGCCCTGCCCCGGGTGCCGGCTGTCCATGCGCATGCCGCGGCGCAGCACGCTTTCGCGCCGTTCGGCAGGGATGCCCGGGCCGTCGTCCTCGATATCGAGCACCCAGTGCTCGGTATGGCGACGGGCGCTGACCCGCACCTGGGTCAGGCAGAGCCGATAGGCGTTTTCCAGGAGATTGCCGAACACCTCCAGCATGGCGGCCTCCTCGGCCTGCACCCTTAGATTCGGCGGCAGGTCCATCTCGGCCTGGACGCGTTTCTCGGCATAGACCTTGTCCAGGGTGCTGAACAGGGAGTCCAGCAGCGGCGCCAGTTCCAGCGGCCGGCTGAGCACCGCGCCGCCCTGGCGGGTGGCCCGCTGCAACTGGTACATCACCTGCTGGTTCATGCGCTCGATCTGGGTCTGCAGGGTGCCGACCTCCTGATCCAGCTGCGGCTGCCGGCGCAACTCTTCGGTCACCCCCTGCAACACCGCCAAGGGGGTCTTCAGGCTGTGGGCCAGATCGCCCAGGGTGTCGCGGTAGCGCTCGCGTTGCAGCCGTTCGTGATCGAGCAGGCGGTTGAGCGAGCGGATCAGGCGGCTGATCTCGCTGGGCACGTTCTTTTCGTCGAGCAGCTCGCGCTGGTCGGTTTCCACCGCGTCCAGCTGCTGGCTGAGGCGGCGCAGCGGTCTCAGGCTCCACTGCATGACCAGGGCCAGCAATACCAGCAGCGCACCCAGCACCCCGACCAGCCAGAGAATCACCTGATGCACGAAGGTCGCGCGCAGCCGTTCGTATTCCTCGGCCGGCTGCATGGTGACCACGCTGAAGCCGGCCACCGGCGGATTGCCCAGCAGCACCTCGCGATCGAAGACGAAGAAGCCCTGGCCCTGGTCATCGGTGGCCTTGACCAGCTTGACCCCGCCGCCGTCGAAGGTCGGCCGGTAGTTGGGCCGCTCCTTGATCGCCGAGCGCGAGCGCCAGAGCAGGCGACCGTTCTGGTCGTAGACATAGCCGAGGATCGGCGAACCGGGTCGGTCGAAGACCTCCTCGGCGATCATTTCCGGCATCGCCAGGCGCCCGTCGATGGCCCGCGCCGCGCCGATCAGGGTGTTGGCGTTGGCCTCCAGCCGCGCGGCGACGAAGTTTTCCACGGTACGGTCGAAGGCATTGCGGATCGCCGGCACGATCAGCGCCAGGCAGACGATCACCAGCAGCGCCGCGCTGAGCAGCAGCCGCACGCGAAAGGAACGGATCACTGGCAGCGCTCGGTGAACAGGTAGCCGCGGCCCCGGACCGTTTCGATGGGTTGCATCTGGCAGCTGGCTTCCAGCTTGCGCCGCAGGCGGCCGACCAGCACCTCGATGACGTTGCTGTCGTGCTCGCCGTCATCGTCGTAGAGCTGCTCCATGAGCCGCTCCTTGGTGATCACCTGCTGGTGGTTGCGCATCAGGTATTCCAGCAGCCGGTATTCGTAGGCGGTCAGCTGCAGCGGCTGTTCTTCGTTGAAGGCCTGCTGGCGGCCCAGGTCCAGCTTGAGCGAGCCGGCGCGGATGCTCGGCTGGACGAAACCCGCCGAGCGGCGCAGCAGCACATTGAGGCGCGCCTCCAGCTCTTCGAACTGGAAGGGCTTGACCACGTAGTCGTCCGCCCCGGCACCGAGGCCCTCGACCTTGTCCTGCCAGCTGCCGCGGGCCGTGAGGATGAGGATCGGCAGGGTGGCGCCCTGGTTGCGCAGCTGACGGATCAGATCGAGGCCGCTCATGCCGGGCAGGCCCAGGTCGATGATGGCGAGATCGTGG
>Ga0157369_10003637_pt1 | contig 18288 bp, 12 predicted proteins | sample C25metaG_FD_113461 | JGI IMG/M metagenome (GOLD analysis project Ga0157369, IMG submission 113461) | Corn rhizosphere microbial communities from Kellogg Biological Station, Michigan, USA - C2-5 metaG | ecosystem: Host-associated > Plants > Roots > Rhizosphere > Soil | place: USA: Michigan... | reverse complement strand
TTTGCTGCGGCGCCTCGTCATGAATGCAGTGGACGCGGAGGAGGGCGGGATGCCGGGACGAGTTCGCCGACGGGAGCGGGCAACGCGGCGGTTTGAGATTCGGCTGACCGATGCGGAAATTGCCGCGCTCGATGCCGAGGCCGATGTTTTGGGTATGAAGCGCACCGACTGGGTGACGAGGCTTGTGCGCCGCCGCCTGCATTCGGCGGCACCGCTGCCGCTCGAAGAGCGGGCGGCGGTGGCTCAGGCGTGGCGCGAGCTTAACCGGATCGGCATCAATCTCAATCAGGCAACGCGTGCGCTCAATGCCTCGGTGATGGTGGAATCCGGGCTCGATGTCGCGCGCGAGGCTGCGCGGGTCGCAAGTTTTCGGGCGGAAATCCGGACGGCGCTTGCCGGTCTCGGCACCGCGCTCAAGGGCGATCTTGCCTATTGGGACAGCCTCGATGCTTGAGGAGGAGGGCATCCTGCCGCTGCCCAGCCTCATGGAGGCATGGCGGCCGCCCATCGGCGGTAAGCGGACACTGCGGGGTGCTTATGTCCGCGTTGGGCGAGGCGGGCCGGGCCGGGGAGGTCAGGTTCGCGCCGCGCCGCTGAGCCAGGCTGAGGCTCGGGCCAAGCTTGAGCGGATCGTGCGCAAGGCCCCGGAGGTCATGGTCAAGGTCTCGGGTAAGCAATATGGCGCGCATCATCTATCCGAGCATTTCGGCTATGTCGCGCGGCATGGGAAGCTCGCGGTGCGCTCGAGCGAAGGCGAGATCATCGATGATCCCAAGCGGCTGAAGGAGATCGCGCAGGACTGGACCATGCTCGATGAGGCGATGAACGAGCATGGCCGCGATCGGCCGACCTCGCTGTCACTCGTCCTGTCCATGCCCGGCGGTTCGACCGATCCCGAAACGCTGCAGGACGCCGCCCACGCGTTCGCCCGGATCCTGTTCGAGGACAATCACGCCTATATACTGGCGCTCCACACCGACACCGATCATCCGCATGTCCATCTGACGGTGGCCACCGAAGGTGCGGACGGCACCCGGTTCAACCCGCGCAAGGCGGACCTTCATCATATGCGGGAAACATTCGCGCATGAGCTGCGTGCGCGTGGCATCGCGGCCGAGGCGACGCCCAGACGCGCACGCGGTCACGTTCAGAAGCGGGTGCGCTCGGCCGCCCTTCATCTCGGGGCGCGGATCGGAGAGGACGGGGGGCGGCTCACCGTGGATGACCTCAATGCGCTGCGCGCCCAGGCTTTCGTGCGGTCGCCCGACGAAGCGCGGCGCCCGCAGGATGTGCTGGCGCTGGTTCGCCAGAAACAGATACGCGGCGCTTATGCCGAGGCGGCCGTGGCGCTCGCCGGCACCGGCAAGGCGGACGACCAGGCGCTCTCGGACGAGGTCGCGGGCTTCCTGGCGGCGATGCCGCCGGCGGTTTCCCGGCGTCTCGCGCTGGCCCGCGAAATGATACAGGGGCGGCAAGCGACACAGCTGGCGCGCGAACCGGAGGGCGGAGCCGGTCCCGAGAGGCCTCCGCCCGATCGCGGACGGGAGCGCTGATCCGCAAGACCTTTTCTCTCGATTTTTCAGATCGTTTACGCCATATATCCTGCGTATCCCCCGGCGGTCCCTGCGTTGCAAACCGTCGGGGCACTTTTTTTAGGCATCGTCGATGCTGCCGCGGGGCTCCGATTGCCCGTCTTCAGATTGAGTGATCCAGACACTGATTGAGCTGTTCAGCCTGGGCGGCAAACTTGTCAGGGTTTTGTCGGCGAAGGCGCTCAAGATTCATCAGCTTCCAGCGCAATGCCGGTAACTCGGCGATCGCCTCGCCAAGGCCGAGTACGGACCAATCCGGTTCGGTGGCGACAAAGCTTTCGAGAAACCGGCGCGCGGCGGGTTCCGCAGCACGTCGTTGGACAGCTTCGATCAGCGCATCGCGGGCCGTGAGCAGAGTGCCGAGCGGCAGGGGTGTCACGGTCATACCGACAAATTCCTCGTCATACTGCGCGGCAATGTCGAGCTTATGCGGACAGAGCAACTCGTGGACGGGGCGGGGATGGCTGGCGAGATAGATGAGGAAGGCCCGGAACAGATCCTCGTCGATGCCTTCATTTTCCAACAGATGATGGATGTCGAAAAGGTCACGTGGATGCTGGCGGTCAAGCGCGGCCGCCATTTTGCCCGCATAGAGGTCGGGCAGGGAGACGATCTGCATTTCGGCGAAACCGAATCGGTCCTCGACGGCAGCGCTCACGGCCCTGATCTCGGGCGGGAAGACCGTGCCGCGCAGGACCGGGGAAATCTCGACCTTGATGGTGGCTCGCTCGACGTGGACGATCAGCCGCTTACCGTCGCTCAGGAGGTGGCGATCGACCCTGAAACCGAGACGGGTTTCAAGGCGCTGGGCGATGCGTTCGAAGCCATCGCGAGCCGCGGCGAGTGACGCCTCGCGATCGGCGACGGGCAGATAGACAAGGTCGATGTCGACCGAAAGGCGAGGCAGATCGCGCACGAACAGGTTGATGGCTGTGCCGCCTTTCAGCGCGAAATCGCCTTCGGGGGCTATTTCCGGGATCACGCGCATCAGGAGATCGACCTGGTCGAGATAGCGTTCGGCGGTCACGTATCGTCTCCCGGGTGTCCCATAAGCGAAGCCGGGACGGTGATTTGATAGCGCGCATCGAACTTCCCGCTCGGCGCCAGTTGCCGCTTGCCTGTGCCGAGATCGACGGCTTCGCGATCGACATGCTTGAGCCAAGCATGGCCATGGCGTTCGGCATAGAAGAGGAAGAGACGCTTCGCCCGGACACTGCGGCAACTGACGAGCAGACGGGTGACAAGGCGTGGCCGGAGATTGGAGAGGCCCTGGAATGTTTCGTCGGCATGGTCGAAGCCGACCTCGTTCGGAACCTGATCGAGCATCTCGATCGTCGCCCGCTCTTCGCCGGCCACGCGGAGGAAATGATCCCAGGGATTGGTGCGTGACGGCTCGGAAACTGCCGCCCCGAGGCGGCCTGTGCCGAGATCATAGCGTCGCCATTCGACGCCGAGTATCGAGTCTGCGAAAAGGGCGCGTGTGTGGACGGCGAATGTCGCATTGACCGGTAGCCGGGGCAGCCAGCTGGGCGCTGTCCCCTCGGGATCGTAGAGGTGAACGGTCGCATTCCCGCCGAGGCGCAGATAGTGACTGCGTCCGAGGAGATCGAGCGCGGTGGCGCCGCCGACATAGAAGGTCGAGGGCCGCAGCGATTGCGCCGACAGGATTGCCGCATCCCAGCGAACCGGCAGGGCGGGCGCGGCGCCAGGGCGCCGATAGACCCGCGGCGCCACCCGTTCGAGCCAGCCATTCTTTACATAGGCGTGAACCGATGGACGCGATATGCTTTGCGCCTGCAGCCACGCGCTATCGACGAGTTGGCCAGGGGCCAGCTCGGCAAGGAGGCGGTTTAGTGGAGGCGGTGTTTGTTCAGTCATAAGGAACAAAATCGCAGAATTATAAACTGAGAGCAAGAAGGGGTTTGCAGATTGCGCTTAAAGTTCATTCAACGTGAACATACCGAGAGATTTGCAAACCCTGTGTTGGATGCGCACGAGAGTCGGCCGACGATCCATAGGAGGAAAGTGCACTATGATCACCGCGAAATACATCCCGTGGGATCCGATTGGCGCGATGCCCGCCGACCGAACAGATGGCCGCCTCATCCTGCTGTGGGAAGGAGATCGCCCTGTGATCGGCCGATGGGATGACGGGCGCAAGGGGTGGGAAGATCCGGAAGGCATGCACCTTTTCGAGGAAATCACCTATTGGGCGGATATCAATTCACCGGAATGACCGCTGCTTTTTCAGATAGTAAGCGATTGATATAAAAAGATAAAATTTGATAATATATCTTATGTTAAATGAAGCTGCTCGTGCCGACGCGGTGTGGCTGGTTCGTCACCGATATCCCCGAGCTCTAACTTCTTTCAGTTCGGAAAATGTCAACCTTTGTCTCAAGGCATTTACGAAGGCTGAGATCATTCGCGCCAACTTCGAACCAGCTTCCGGGTCGTTGATAGAAGTCAAGTCCCCTACCAATCTTAATGATCCAGCCATTGTCCAGTCGGATTTCCCTATCGTGCATGTTTGGGTTCAGCTTTACACTAAGCACGATGTCCATTTCCAAGAGGCTTTGTTTTAACTCGTCAATCTTCTCGGAAATATCTGCGAGTTGGGTTTTGTCGTCGTAGCCAGTGATCAGGTCAATCGACTTGACCGTCCCCGAATTGATGCAGGTCTCGCAGAAGCGGACAAAATTCTGAATCTGATGAGATAGGCGAATATAGGGATCCTCAATCGTGACCGCTTTGGCTCCGCGGATATACGCTCCCATGATCGACTCGTAGCTGTGCCCGATGTCGCCATAGAGAATCGTGAAATGCTGCTCCTGCGGCTGTGCGGCAGCGGCCTCAACCCGAGCTTCATCGAAGGACGGCTGGACAGGCACGGCCGATGGCTCGGATTTAACCGGATCGCGCCGCGCCGCACCTGGCTTGGTCGTATCTTCCGTCTCATCCTCGTTGAGACGCCGACGCTCTGGCTGCTGGGTGGCGAGCGCGTCTTTGGATTCAGGGCAAAAGACGACGATCTCTTCTCCGCCCGCCCTGTAATACGACAGGTTGATGCGCGCAAACTCGTCATCGGGTTTGCGCTTGTTCATTTGCTCCTTCACTCGACGCCGGCATTCTGTCGCATATGCGACGTACTCCTCAAACTCCTCGTCAGTGGCACCGTTGTCCGGGTGCAGGATCTTCAAGAAGGCCGCGACTGTCTTCTTAATGCCTTTCTCGTCCCGCCCTTCAATGGCCTTGCCGAGTCTGATGCGGCGACTGACCTCTTCATACCGGTTCGTGTGCTTAAACTGGTAATGGAAAGCCTCGGCTAGATAGTCGGTGATGAAACCATATCGGTTCGTCAGAAACTCGCTGCTGTTCTTGGGCATCTCCCAGCCTGGGATATACGCGGCGAACCGGTCCATCACCGCCAAGTCTAACTCGGGCGGTAACGGCTGGAAAAGGTCGTACTCGGTCGAGTTAACGACCTGTTCGACCGAAAGGTCGATATTACCGACGAAGCTCAAGCTCGCGTCGGCGATCACCTCCGCCCCGCGCGAGAAGCGGCCGTTGGCCATGAAATCTTTCATGATCTGGATGGTGTCGGGATCGCGCACTTTGATCCCTCCCACCTCGTCGAAGGCCACGGTGTCCCAATAGCCTACTAGGCCGACCTTTCGGCGGGCGTTGTTATAGAAGAGTGTCGCCTTGGTTGCCTGGCCGCCAGAAATTAGAGTGGCGTAGGGCGAAAATTCGCTGAAGAAATAGGACTTACCTGTGCCGCGCGGGCCGAGCTCGATGTAGTTGTAATTCGGCTCAACCAAGGGGGCCAGTCGCGCGATAAAGTGCAGCTTCACTCGCTTGGAGAGCTTGGCCGGCTCCAGGCCCACCGACCGCATGATCGCGTCGAGCCACTCGTCCCGCGAGAACGTCTTTCGGCCTTCCGCGTACTGCTCAAAGTCAAAGCGTGAGAGTTGAATTGGGCGCAGCTCCTCGATGTAGAAGGCGTAGTCGTCCTCCTCGATCGCGTTATGCGCCAGGGTCACCTCTGCCCATATCCCTCCCTCGAGCAGGCGATCGTTATCGCGGTAGAATTTCTCACCGACGGCGATACGCTGCGAGTTGAAGTTCTCCAGCGACGCCCAGTGGCGCTTCTCCTTCTCGACAAATCGGACATGTACCTTGTCGATGAATCGGTGCTTGCCTTTGGTCGCGACCTTCGATTGGGCTGCATTGGCCTCGTCGGGACGGACATAATTGTCCTGTAGCGTCGCGAGAACGGCCTCCATCCCCGCGTCGATCTCGGCCGGATCGTCGCTGGCGCAAAAGCGCGCGAGGAGGAACTCCAGCACGAATGTTGGTACGTTCGTGCCCTTCTTGATCCGATGCAGCAGATCCTTGCGAACGACCTTGCCGTCGAACGCCGACGTCAGCTGCCGATCGAGTGCATCCAATTCGCTCATACTGTGTAATCCGTTTCGAGAGCGAGGGCGCTGAAGCTCGCCAGTGTCGTTGGATTGAGCGCTTTGACCGTGAACTTTCCTTCGAAGTCCGGATCCATGCGCAAAGCAATCTGCTTGCTCTGACCCGGCATGAGTGTGAGCGTGCGCGTGGCGGGATTCACATCGCCGCCTGGGCGAGGCTCGCCCACGACATTGCCCTTGGCGTCTTGGGCCTCGATCAGCACCTCGACGCTCACATCCTGCGAGAACATGTCGTCGGACTGCGCCCGGATATCGATCACTGGCACGCGCGTCGTAATGCGCTTGGCGCCGTTCTTGTAGGAAAGCACGACCGTCACCCGACCAACCGCAGCGGGCTCATCGGTGTCCAGCCGCGCCACCAGCACCGGTACAACAGCTTCTGCGAGAGACGCTCCGCCGTGGAAATAAAGGTGTCCCGCCCGATAGGGCGCCATGCTCCGAGGCAAGGCGACCTGCGCGAAATCACCTCGAACGCCGAGTTTTTCCGCGCCGATGACTGCGCTGTGCGTGTCGGCATTGCCATCACCCAACATCATCCGATCATGCGCGGTGATTGGCCAATTGCCCTGGGGTTTGAGGCACACATCGCCTGCCTCAGCCTGAGCATTCAGGAAGAAGCCGTGGTCAGTCACGATGACCGCGTCCCTGAAGCCCATCCCGCGAAGCTTATGCAGCGCCACGCGGATGAGCTTCAGCGTCCCTGGGATCAGGCCGAGGGTAGTCTCGGGGTTGCTCTCCAGTTGGCTGTCGATCTCGGTGGACCGCAGAACGAGAAGGTCGACCGTCTCGGAGATTTTCGGCTTGCCGCGCACGAAATCGTTGAGCGGCATCTCCTGGAACCGATCGCCCAGCCGCTTCCGCAGGACGTCCATGCGTTGGCTGACGTTGGCGACACGCGCTCCGCCCAGTTTCGGGACCAGCGAGTCCCCCTCCAGGCTGAGCGTCAGTTCCGTCCGGGCGCCCGGCAGCAGGCTCGCCATTCCCACTAGCGTGATCGTCGGAAGCTGGGCGTAGGCCGCCTGCAGTTCAACCGGCCCGTCTTCGGTCAGCATCTTCTCCAACGCCACGCCGAGTTCGTAGCGCAGCGCATCGATCATCAGGTAGGCGACGCGTCGTCCGCTTTCCTTCAGGCGATCCGCTACCAGGCGATCGAAGACGTCGGCATTGGCGAGCCGTCCTGGCGGCGCCCAACCGGTCGTCTCGATGTGCTTGACGAAAACGGCCTGCACCCTCTCGGCCAGGCGACGATAGCGGGCTCGCGCCTCTTCGATCACCTCCTGCATCAGGCCATGCGCATCCAAAAAGTCTCCGACCGCCTGCTCGAATTCGCGCTGAAGGCGGTCGGCTTCCCGGAGGCTGCCCAGATAGAACTCCAGCAGATCGGCCTGAGAACGCGCATGTTCCGGCAGTTGCCGCTCATAATCGTCGCAGGCCTCGATGAGGCTGAGCCCGGCGCGAACCAGTTCCCATTGAGCCTGGCTTTCACCCTTTCCGAGCCACACGGAATTCCTATGGCGGGCCAGCACGCGACGGGCGGCATCCATGTCATTGGCCGCGATCCCCTTGATCGCCGCCTTGAGAAAGGTTCGCTCCTCAAACGGGAACGTGTCCCGCTCGCCCAGGTCTTCAATCGAACTGCACCGATCCGGCAGATCCAACTCGGCTTCAATCTCCTCAGCTCGTTCTATGTAGGTGTTGCGTGTGTTTGGGTTGTTGCGCAGCCGATCGCAGACATCCTCGACGATCGGTTTTGCCTGGGTCGGCGCGTGAGGAACACCTTTCAGTGACTCCGGCAGCGCGACTGGCAGGTCGAACACGAATTCGCTGAACAGTACGAACCGCCAAAGCTCATCAGCGATAGCGTTCCACGTCTTGCCCCTGGTCTTGACGCTCATGTCCAAGGTGGCCCTCAGAAACTCACGGGCTTCGTCGCCCCATCCTTCCTGAGCCTTGAGCGCTTCGGTCTGCGCCGCACTGGGCGCGAGCAGAGCGACGAGAATTTCCCGTCCGGACTCGACCTTCAGGGCGGCGCGCAACTGCGGCCAGCTGGCGCCGCCGCCAATTGCATCGATGACCGAAAAAGCCGGGCCTGACGGCGAGCCGGCGAAAACGCGGCGAACCTGGGTCGAATGGTCGGGCTTCGCGCGCAGGCAGAGGCTCAGATAATCGTCGCCGTCGTCCCGCGGAAACCTGGCGCCGCTGGCGGCATAGATCGAGAATGGATCGACCTGTTGTTCCTCCTCCGTCTCCGACCGCCGCTTGGGCACGTAGATCAGAACCGCATCCAGGTCGCTCTTCGGCCGGCCGACCTCGCGCAGCGCTTCGATCGCAGCCAGCCGGCTTTCGATGCTGCTCCCCGAGGCATCCACCACGCGGACTCGGTCGTCCTCGAGGCCGGCGCAAATCGCCTGATAGCGGCGCTCCGGGTCGTAGACGACCATGCAACCCGCCTCGAGCAAGCGGGGGCGCAGGATGGTGTCGCGGATGAAGGCGGCGATGCTCACGCGTCACCCCCCTTCTTGCGGCCGCGGGTCTTCGGGGCCTTGGGTTCGAGTTCAACGCAGAGGTGCTCCAGGTCGTGGGCGATACCGAGTGACTTGTCGCTCTTGCACTTCTCCCGCACGCGGTCGGGCCAATAGGCCATAGCCAGATGCGCCCAGTCGTAATCGCCCTTTTCCAGCTTCGCCCATGTTTCCTTCAGGATCTTTTGCCAGGGCTTGTGGTGGAAGAGCTGCCAGAGCGGGGCGGCGGTGATCTGAACGCCGTCGTCATGGTTCGGGCGATAGGTTGGGGCGATTTGCAGCAGGCTGTCGCGCAGCTCGATCAACTCCAATTCGAAGGTCTGGAACGCCTCGAACGCCTTTTCGTCATCGCGCGAGCGAGCCGCGCCCTTGTCGCGCAGCGTGGCGTTATCGCGGCTGACCTGCTTCAGCTTCGGCTCCACGAAATCATTGACCGCGGTGTAGAGCGTCTGGCTGGTGAGGCTGGGGTAGTAGAGCCACAGCGTGTAGCTGCCCGAAGCGGTCGAGAGCGGCCAATAGATCGGGGCCTTGCGCCGGCTCTTGCTGTATTGCTTCAGGTGCAGGGGAAAGAAGTCGCGCTGCAGCCAGCGGCGCACGTCGCCGGGCACCTCGGCATCGACGCGGGCAAGGACTTCCTCGACCAGCCGGGGCAGATCATGCGGGTGGCCCTTGTCGTCCACCAGGATGCCGTTGTGCACATGGAACGGCGCATCGCCGTCGGGCAGCATACCGGGGCTCCTGGCAGGGAGTGGATCGAATGGGTCGGGCACAGGAGGAGCCTCCCGCTCGCCGGTCGCCAGGCGCCAGTCGAAGCGACCGAAGGCGACGCCAACAGTCCAAGTCAACAACGCATCGATCTGATCGATTTGATCTGAGAGGCTTGTCTCCTCAGGTTCGTCATCGTCGTTCTCGTCACTCCGCATGTCTTCGGAGAACGAATCGGACGCATCGAATGCTAACTCGCGCTCTATTTCGCTAAATCCAAAAAGTTTAAACGAAATATCGTCAATCTCTTTTAAAATCTCCGAAATCTCACCTCTTAGAGATTCCGTATCTTGCTCGCGAACCCGGGAGAGCAGCATTTCCGGCAGAAGAAACGCGTTCGACGATTCATTAGTCTGGTCTATTGCGCGAGAAAGACGCCAACCCAAACGAGAAAGCTCTCCCAGCCGACTATCAAATTCGTTTGGTACAGGAAGTGCCTGGAGGTAGTTGTAGGCTTTGTGTTGAGCGCAAACCTTCGAAAGCCAATAAGCAACTGGCCTGGAATTAAGCAAACCCAGCAACGTCCATGGTTCCACTCTAGAGTTCACAGTTGCAATTGCGGTGCCCTCAAAAGAAAAAACGTGCTCTGCGGGCATGACTTGTACTGAAAAATTGGTTGTGCGCTTGCCGTAGGCAAGCCCCGGCAAGAAATAGTGCTCTTCGGCTTGTATCTTGAAGCCGTAGTTTCCATTCAGATACGGATAGCGATGGCATATGTCCGCCTTGGCTTCGGCCCCAAATTGTCCCCACTTAAAACGGAAATAACTAGGTTTATAAAATGGAGAATAAGGTGTTCCATGAGCCATGAACGGCCATGCTCGGGGGCCTTGCTGATCAACAGTTTCAGGGAGTATCTCCCACCAAAGCCGATGATATCTTGTCGCCGCTCCAATGCCCTGACGTGCGTCAGCGCCAACGGTCGATAGCGTTTGTCCTGTGGCAGCCAATTCCAAAAGAGGCCGAGCCATAGAGTAAAGGAAGGCAGCACCATCAATCGCCGAAAAGCTTCCCGTGTCCCGCTCAAAAGTGCTTTGTCCCGGCTGTCCAGACCTAAAGCTATCAATCTGCGAAAGAAGAGCTTGTCCTTTGTCTTGATGTGTTAGAAGACCAATAAACACCGCCATTACTTCACCACCTCAAGACTATAGGCCGCCACCTCAACGTTCGCGTCATCCAGAACGCCCTCTCCGAGATCCGCGAATGCGGTCACATCCGTATGATGTAGAAGTACATTTGTACGCCACTTCTTATAGCTTGATAGGAAGAACGCTGTTCGCGAGGTTATTGCACCAAGTAGGCCATTCCTTCGGAGCATTTGCACGGACCGCTCAACGAAAATAGTTAGGAGATTCGTCTTCGAGTTTGGGTAAATGACTTCAAGGAGCCCTTTTGTTTCTTCCGAAAGCTCACCAAACGGCGGATTCATTACGACCACATCGAACACCTCCCGACAGTGGTCGATCATCCGCAACCCTTGCAGCGCGTCCACGGCAAACAGCCGCCCCTGATAGGTGGATCGGGCAGCGTGGGCATAGTCCGTCAGCGCTTCGCGCAGCCGCGCCTCGGCCTTCTGCCACTGCGCCATATCCTCCTGCGAGAACATCGGGCCATGTTCGCCCAAGACGTTGCGGATCAGCGCCGGCAACTCCTTCTCCACCTGCAGCAGCACCCCAAGTTCGGGCAGCCCCTTGAGCATGAACAGCGTCTGCTCGAACAGCTCGGCATCCAGGGGGTCGAGCTCGTCCATGAATCGCTTGCGCAGGTCTACCTCGGCCGGGGGCGCCACTGCTGCCAGAACATTCCCGCGCCCGATCTGCGGCCGGTCCTTTGCTTTGACGCCTGCGTCATGCCATGCCCGCTGCGCCCTGAGCCACAGCGCCAGCGAGGCGATCTGCGCCGCCCGCGGATCGATATCGACGCCGTAGATGTTGTGCTCGATGATCAGCCGCGGCACGTCGTGCAGGAATGTGTCGTGGTTGGGATAGGTCTGGTTGAGCGGTTTCAGATCGGGGCTGCCGCCGGTCTCTGAGTCGAGCGCGCCAATGCCATGCGTCTGCTCCCACGCCCAGGCCTCGCGATAGATTTCCTGGAACAGGTCGAAGGCATAGAGGCCGAAGTGCATCGAACCGCAGGCGGGGTCGAGCAGCTTGATCGTGCGCGGGTCGCGCAGGCGATTGGCGGCCTCGGGCTGTTCGTCCGGTTTCACCAGCAGGTACTGGCAACGGTCGCGCAGCGAGGTTTGCCCGCCCGTCCAGTTGAACCAGAGCCGCCCGAGCGTGTTGTCGACCAGGAACTCCACCACATAGCGCGGTGTGAAGAACTGGTTGCGGACGGCGAGCTCCCGACTGTTGCGCGGCGCCTGGGACGCGTCGCGCATCGCTTTGCGCTCTTCCTTCGAGTTGAAGTATTGGTAGACCCAGCCGATGGTCTCGTCCTCGGCCCAGAGCGGTTCGATCTCGCCGTGGTTGATGAGTGCCAGGACCTGAAGCAGTGCGGCCTCACGCGGGAAGAGGCGCCCCTGCGGCGAGTAGCGGTCGAAGAGGCCAGGCAGGTCCTGCGCGAACTCGTCGAAGACGCTTTGCAGGTAGACGCGGTAGGCGTCGCCGGTTTCACCCAGGCCGGTACCAGCCAGGCGGGCATAGAGCTGGAAGCCCTTGGCTTGATAGCCATTGCCGACGGACTCGATTAGCAGTCCACGCGCCTCGGCCATCCGCAGCGCGGCCAAGCGGTTAAGCACCGTGAAGGCCTGTTCGCGCACGATGCGGTCGAGCCCCGCCTTCGTGTCGGTGTCGGCGCCGGCGCAATAGTGAGCTAGCGTGTCGCGCAGGATCCGCGCCGTCTCGCGCTGTTGATCGTCGATATGGCGAAGGCTTTCGAGCGGCGATGCTGTGCCCGACACTGGGTCCAGACCGTAATCGGTCTGAAGCTGCCGTGTGAACTCCTCCTCCAGAGCGCGGCGTGCGTCGATGACGAAGCGTTGCAGGCGGTTGCGCGTGGTCTGATCGAAGGCCATCGTTACTCGTCTCCGCCGATGACGAAGGCGACTTCGATTTCCTCATAGAGGGCGAGCTGGGCCTTCAGTTCATTGAGCTTGCCGATCAGGGCGTCGAGATCGCTGGCGGATGACAGTTTGGATGGGACAGCGACCGAGCGTGCGAGCTTGCTGATTCCCTGCGCCTTGTACTTCGCCGCTTCCTCATCGAGTTCCTGCCGAACACGGTCTTGCCGTTGCTTGTTGATCGACCGCTTGATGTCTTCAAGCGTGCTGCTGATGTCATAGTCGCGAGCGAGCAGTTTTCTGAGGCCGGCGAGGTCCTGGGAAACAGCAAGGGCCAGCACCTCGAGACGCTCTACTGCGTTCCCGCGCTCTTCCTGGGTGAGCTCGGGCCATTCAGGCAACCGTTGAAGGTCCTCGACGCCCTCCTTGATCCTCAGCTTCTGCTGATCGGTCAGCGCCAAGACGGAGTCGCGGACACGGCCTTTGACGTGCGTGAGGAGGGAGCTGAAATCCGCTGCGTGCTTGTAGAAGTCGTCCTTCCGCAGGCGTTCCAAGAGCGTTGCCATATCTTCGGAAAGCTCATTCCGCAGCTCTCCAGGAATCCCGGTATCTGGCAGCGCATCGAGGCCCTGGCGATGGGATTGCAGCTCGCGCAGCGTGCTATCAAGGCCATTGTCCAGCGACCGCTTTACCTCGAGCGCCCATTTCAGGTTGTCGTAGAGGGCGGATGTCTCCGCGCCCAGGCGCTGCGGCGCATCCGACGCATCCGTGAACAGCACATCGGCCAGCTCTTGATTCATCGCCAGAACGCGATCACTTCCGGCAAGGCCCAATCCGATCAGCTTCTCGCCGAGAGAGCCGTATTCGTGTTGGAAGCGGGGGAAATGCTTCGCCGACGCTTTGCTGATTTCCTGTTCCAGGGGGATGACTGTGTCACCGACCAGGTCCGTGAGCCGCTCTGCGGCCCGTCCGAGCGTTTCGTTGGACGGGCGCTCATCGCGCAGCGCCACGCCGATCGATTTGAAAGAGTTGTTGGTCTTGAGCGCGTCGATCGCCTGTTGGCCTGCTGCGGTGACTTCTCGACCCGAGACCTTGAGCTTGATCTCCCCCGCCATCAGCATGGCGGCGAGGATGTAGCGGGTGGTGTCAGGCGACCATCCAAAGGGATCGCTATTGAAGTCATCGAGCAACCGCTTGCCGTCGACCGTACCCCGCCTGTCGATGTAATCGCGAATGCTGATCATCGACTTGTGGTCGGAGCGGAACGTCGAACGCCCGGCGACCGTCTGCACCAAGCCGAGCGGATCCAGGCTGCTGCTGATCGCCGAAGGGTTGGCAACCTTCAGGAATTTCTCAGCGGTATCCGTGGCGACGCGGACCGGCGCCTCGGCATAGCGGTCGAACACCTGCTCGGCGACATCGGCGAGGAGCTTCTTGGCGGCCTCCAGCAGGTCCACGTTGAGTGCTGAAACCGCAGTGGCCTGGCCCCGGAAAACGAACGATCCGCCCTGCAGGGTCTGCTTGATCTTGCTCTGCAATTGAACGGCAAGCTTGGCGGCCCGATCGAGTTGCCCCGCGCAATAGTCGCGAACCTCCTGGTCAGGTTCGTTGCGATGCAACTCGGCGATGCGCTGGCTGCGGTAAATCTCGTTGGCGAGGTCATCGAGATCGGGATTCGTCCGCGCCAAAAGGCCGATGAAGTTCCTGCCAGTACGGCTGCGCGAGTCGTCGAGCATGCGGGTGCGCCCCGCGTCATAGTCCGCCGCCGGGATCAACTCGACGATTGTCTGGATAGCATTCTGATCGCCGGCAAGGCTGGTCACTGCACTACCCGTCTGCACCTTGAGGCCCGATGCAACGGCCAATGTTCCATGCAGATTGACGCGTGGCAGCGGATCGAACACCTCGCGCAACGCGTCGTTGAAGACGCGCCTGACGTCCACCGAACGCAAAGCCAGTGCGCCACGCTCTTGCTCGATGTCCCGGAGCTTCTCGCTCAGGAAGACGAGGCTGCCATCTTTCTCGCCGAGCGGAACGTGAATGTCGCCGAGCATCTCCTCGACCGCCTTTTGCGCCGCCTCGAGCTGCGACGGGTCGGTAATCGAGGGCTGCATCAGGCTGGCGACGTTTTGCACCGTCACCGGCAAGTTGCCTAGGATCTGCAAGACAGCGACGGATTTTGCGATGTCCTGGTGCCGCTGCGAATCCGGAAACCGAATGAGGGCCTTCCCGACCGCCTGATGGATCGACGGGAACGCGCGCCGAATGTCCTTCTCAAGCTCGTCGTAGAGCGTGACCGTCGTTGCGAGCCAGCCGACCGGCTGATCGGCCATCGCCGTCGTCCCGCCCTCTCCCTTGAGCACGTCCTGCACCACCTTGATCGCGGACCGCAGACCGATGCCGCCGGTGGACTTCGCCAAGGCGCCCAAGAGGTGCAGCAGAATGTCAAAGTGAGCGGGCAGGAACGGATAGAGGTTTATGAACGTCTCCCGGCTGAAGTCCGCCTCGTAGTATTTGGCGTCCTGCAGCTTGGTGTTGTGCCGAAGTGCCTGGCCGTGGGCATCGAACAGCTCTCCAAGTTGCTTCTCGCCCGCCGGGGACTTCCCAAGCAATCGGCGATAGCAGATCTCCTTGATGTCACTGGATTCGAGGTCGATCTGGATCGGGAAGCGATCCTTGAGCTTGTAGAGCTTATCCGAATTTAAGGCCGCGCGGGGATCGTCCTCGGTCAGGGTTTGCTGCGCTGTGGATATGATCCAGACCTTGCCGTCGCCAAGACGCTTAAGGTTCTTGGCCAAGCCGTCGAGGTTGAGGATCAGGTTGTCGCGTGACGCGACATACTGACCGACCTCATCGATGATGAAGATGATGTTTTCCTTGCCGCTCTTCTCGCGGACAATGTCGATCATCTCCTGGACACGCTGATCCTCAAACTGGAAGAAGCCCTCGGTGCTTGAAGAGAACGACTTCGCCTCGGGGAACAATCCCGGATACATCTCATGGGCGATCTTCGGGATAAGACCGTCGATCGCGAGCGGATTGTTCTGAACGCGGTCCCAGGTCGCTCCCGGCAAGGCCTCTGCAACGCGGCGATGCAGTTCCTCCGTGCGACTGTCCTTTTCGATCATTCGCTCGAAAGCGGCTACTTTCAGATTCCGCGAATAACCGGCCCACTGGAGGACCTTGAAGTAGAGGACCGTGGAAACCTCTTCCATGGTCGCGCCAGCCAGCATCTCGCTGGCCAGATCGAGCAGGACTACGGCAGCCGGGAAACGCTGCACGACCGCGCTGAGTAGCGCCTTAGTCTGAGGCTTATGCAGGCGATCCTGCAGGTGCTTGATGAACGGCGTTCCGTCGATCGTGCGCTGGTTGTCGAAGGCAAGGCCGAGATACTTGGTGAAAGAGCTTTTGCCCGAGCCATAGAAGCCTGAAACCCAAACCCCGACCTCGTTCTCTCCACCCGCCTCCATGGCCAGCTGCATGCGATCAAGGAGTTTTCGGAACTGCTCCTCGATGCTCTCGGTCACGACATATTCGGAGATCTCAGCCTTCAGGCGCCCTTCCTGCGCGGCGCCATAAGTGATGACTTTCTCGATCGTCCTATAAATATCCTTGGACGGATCGAATAGTTTGCGAATGTTCACGGCGTAGTCCCCCAGCTTTTTCTTAGCTCTCTAACCGCCAACATGGACGGACCGGTAGTTCCCATCTTCCGGGTAAAAGCCCAGAAACTTCAGACGGGTTTTTCCGGTTCGAATGCCGGGATAGAGGAACACGGTTGGTACAAGGAATTGGCCTTGCAGCTGGCTTTCTATCGCACCGATGCGCAGAAACGGATGTAGCGCCTCGAGGTCCGTCACGAGGAGCAGCGCGTTCGGCCTGCCTTCGAGCGGCCTCAGCGCGTCCTCGAGGCGCCGAAGCAGACCGCCTCCCGACGTGACAATATCGGCCAGGGCCTTATTTGTGCGTGCCCAGTCTTGGGGGGAGGCTTTGTCCTCCATAAGACAAAGGGACCAAAACGGATCGTTCTGAAGGATGTCCCAGAGGTTCTCCGCGATCGAAAACGGGTGAACGTCCCAGCCGTCTTGATGAAGCTTTGCCATCCATGCAGGCGTCTGGCGCTTCACCTCCAGGATCTGGTCTGGCGCAAAAATCAGATAGTAAATGGGTTCGAAGCTGGCATGACCCAGCTCGCGCCCATGTCGGATGCGCTCGCGCAACTCGTCAAAGTTATCCCTGAGAGAGTGCATCGCAAAGCGCCTCCATGCTCGGTTGTTTCCAGCTGATCCGAACGACGTCGCCCGCGGCCTGGATGATGAGATGCCCCTTGAGAGAGAGCTTTTTGAGCTCATCCAAGACATCTTCTCGGGCCAACCCGAAGAGTTGCCAGTCGGGATGGGTCAGTAGGGCATTGTCTCCGATGCCCGCGAAATGAAGATCAAATGCAAGATACGCCGCAGCGGGATACGATATCCTAAAGGGTAGTATTCGGCGGATCGATCGCAATCCGCGCTCAAGCAAGCCATAGTCGGCACAGCATCCAGTCAAATAAGCGGAAACCCGCCGGATCGTTGAATCCGACCAGCGTTTTGCCGTCTTTCCATCGTCAATCGCGCGCTCCACGAAGGTCCGCGCATCTTCATTTGAAACTTCAAGGTAACCACCGGCATATCGGCCCCAGTAGACGCTGCCAATAAAGTCGCTCAAAATCGGGTTAGCTCGACTCGTGAACAGCAACATCAGCTGGGCAACATCTGAGCCGGCAACGGCGCCCACGATTTGCTTCAAATGTTGAGCTGGCGCCCCATTTGAAACGAGGTAACGAGGTGCGAAGCACTCGACGACAATGTTGCGAAGACGCCGAGCGGTGACGGTCGGAAACCTGCCGGAATCAAGAGCCACCTGACAAAGCTCCGACACGGACATGCCCGGCGACCACAATTCCAACAGTGCCTTGGTCTCGCTTACGAGCCCCAACCCTGCTTGCAGCTGAGTCGTGTAGAGAACGCCCTTCGCCATGGCTTATCGCACGAGGTACGGAAAAGATTGGGCGCTGGACGAAAATGCCGAGCAATAAACCGAGCAAATTTCTGTCAGGTGGTTGGCAATATCCCTCACATTTCCGATTGATACGGGGCCGACACCACCCTTCTTTGCAACGCCAGTCATATCGATGAGCGCGGCGAGCGCCGTCTGCTTATCTCGATAGAGCGCAGCAGGGGACCATTCCTCGGCCGCAGTTTGCACAAGCACGTGGAGATCTTGCTCTATCTCCTCCGGCAGACGAAAAAGGTGATAAGTGTCGACGCTTAGGTGTTCGTCGTGGAGGCGGCGGGCAGCCTCCACGACCCCGTGATACTGTGCGAGTTGCAGTGTCATCGAAAAGATCGGCTCAAGAAAAAGGCGCCCCGACGGCTCATAAAAAGCCGTCGGCCACCATCCAAACTGCGCGCGCTCGCCAAGGTAGCCAACAAGTGCCCTAAGCATCAAAATCTTGGATATTGGGGTCTGAACATTGTCGTGCATGTTATTAGCCTGAAAGCCTCGAAATAAGAGAACGAAATCTAGATAATGTCCCTCCGGATCGAGGAAAATCCTCATCTAACTAATGATCGGACATACTTATTCTCTCTTCAAATTCTAGCTTTTGGCATAGCGCCCAGCAACTAAGGGCTGAAAGCGGCTTACGGAATGACCGACGAAATTGCGAGGCGCTTCGCAGTTAAATGTCGGAATGCCCGATCGCGGCAGGTGAGCAGGATCACCTGCATACGCTGAGACGCTTCCTCAAGAATCTCGGTCATCAGATCGAGCCGGCCGTCGTCGGAATAGACCAGCGGATCGTCGAGGATCAGCGAAACTGGTGTTCCCTGCTCCAGCAGCATGTCGGCAAAGGCGAGGCGGGTGAGGACCGCCAGCTGCTCCTGCGT
>Ga0157369_10003634_pt1 | contig 18298 bp, 13 predicted proteins | sample C25metaG_FD_113461 | JGI IMG/M metagenome (GOLD analysis project Ga0157369, IMG submission 113461) | Corn rhizosphere microbial communities from Kellogg Biological Station, Michigan, USA - C2-5 metaG | ecosystem: Host-associated > Plants > Roots > Rhizosphere > Soil | place: USA: Michigan... | reverse complement strand
CGCGTTCAGGCAATCAGATTCTCGACGAACTTGAGGGCTTTTTTGGCCTCGGATTGGAGGTGGGGGCGGTCACCGGGGGTGAGGGTTTCTACGACCAAGGCGCCGGTGGTGAAGCCGCCGGCTTTGAGCTTGGCGCAGACGGATTTGAAGTCGACCTGGCCGGTGCCGGGGGTGCTGTCGACGTCCTTTTTTGGTTGCATTGTGAAGTCTTTGATGCACCAGCCGGTGACGAGGCCGGCGACGCTGGGGGCGTCGTCGACGGGGCTGATTTTGCCGTCGGAGTAGTAGTAGATGTTGCCGGCGTCGTACCAGATGCGGAAGTTCTTGTTGTTGACCTTGTTTACTGCGTCGCGGAGCTGGGAGCCGGTGCCGTTGGTGCCGCCGTGGGGTTTGATGGTGAGCATGACATTCTTCGCAGCGGCTTCGTCGGCACATTTGGCGATGGCGTCGTAATATGCGACGACAAACTTCGGATTCCCCACGCCCCCCAGCAAAATGCTTTTGCATCCCGCCGCGGCACAAAGATCGATCATGTGTCGCAGTACGCTTACGCCGCCATCGGAAGATGTAGCGATGTTGAGGTCCCCGCCCCACGCCGAAGGAATTCCGAGGCCTCGCTGTTTGGCTTCCTCGCCAACTTTGTGGGCCTGGTCGATCGTCGTTTCCTGGTGGAGGATGTGCTTCGATGGGCTGTTGGTGGTCATGAGGCCGACGTGTTTGAAGCCGGCCGCGGCGATTTCGTCAAAGGCGATGCGCCAGTCGTATGCGGCCCAGGGGCGGGTGAAGCAGCCGATCTGGTGGGCGGAGCCGGAGTCGGCGGACGCGCCGAGAAACGCAGGCGCGGCGAGTGTCATTGCCGAGGCTTGTGCGGCACGTTGGAGGAATTGTCGTCGGGTTGGTTGTGAGGGGTTCATGCGAGTTCCCATCCGTTTCGGCGGATTTCGTGGACGATTTCGTCGGCGGCGGGGAGGTTTTTGGCTTTCATGTTTTGGCTGTCCCAGACGATGCGTTTGCCGCCGAGGCGCAGGGACATGACGCCGAGCAGGGTGATTTCGGTGAGCTTTGCGCCGTATTCGAAATTGGCCGACGCAGGCGGGCCGCCCTTGATGGCGTCGACCCAGTCGCGGTGGTGGCCGTTGGATCGGGGGAGGGTTTTGGGCGGGCGCTTGTAGGAGTTGCGGAGGGACTCGGGGTAGAGGCGAGGCGCGCCGCCGGCGCCGTCGCACTGGATGACGCCTTTTTCGCCGAGGAACATGATGCCGCGGTCGGCGAGGCGCGACGATTCGGGCATGGCGTCGGGATGGGGCGGGCGGAGGCCGCCGGAGAGCCAGGTGAGCTTCAGGGGCGGCTGGTCGCCGCGGGCGGGGAAGTGGTAGTAACCGATCTCACCGTAAGGGGCGATGTCGGAATCAGAGTGGCCGGCGGGGAGAACTTCGACGGTCTCGGGGACGGGTAGCTCGAAGGCCCAGGTGGCGGCGTCCATATCGTGGCAGCCGAAGTCGCCCAGTGCTCCGCAGCCGAAGTGCCAGAAATCGCGCCAGGTGACGGGGACGTATTCCTTGTGATACGGCTGCTGCATCCGGGGGCCGAGCCAGAGGTCCCAGTTGAGGCCCGAGGGGACGGGCGGCGTGTCATTCGGCAGGCCCTGGAGCTCGGGGTTCCAGCGGGAGGCGGGGACCCAGGAGAAAGCCTCGCGGACGGTGCCGATCGCGCCGTCGCGGAGCCATTCGACGGTCTGGCGCATGCCTTCGGTGGAGTGGCCGATGTTGCCCATCTGGGTGGCGAGCTTGGTCTCGCGGGCGACTTTGGCGACGAGGCGCGCCTCGGCGATGTGGTGGGTGAGAGGCATTTCGCAGAAAGTGTGCTTGCCGGCGCGGAGGGACAGAATGGTGACGTAGGCGTGGAGGTGATCGGGCGTGGCGCAGAGGACCGCGTCGATCGACTTTTCCTTTTCGAGCATCACGCGGAAGTCTTCGTAGGTGGCGCATTTGAAGTTGGGAGTGACGCTCGAATAGTGGGTCTCGATCTCCGACTTCACGGGCTCGCGGCCGGCCATGCCCTTGAAATAGAAACGCTCGAGGCTGACGGATTCCATCGGATCGGCCAGGGCGATGACCTGGGCGTCGGGGGCTTCCTTAAACAGGGCGCGGACGTTGGTGCGGCCCTGGCCACCGGCGCCGACGAGGCCGATGTTGACCTTTTCGCTGGGGGCGACGAAGCGAGGGCCGCCCAGGACGTGGCGGGGGACGATGGTGAAGACAGCGGCGGCGGAGGCTCCGGCGCCGGCTTTCTTGAGGAAGTTTCGCCGAGTGAGTTGCATGGTGGGCCTTGGAAAGAGTTTTTACGGGCGCGACGTATGTTAACCGAAGGGGGCGGTTGTGGAACGGGGAGGGTTCAGGTGGAGCAGTAGTTTTGCCACATGCGGCGCAGGACGGTTTCCATGTTGCGGGCGAAGCGAGTTGCGTCGACGAGGGGGGATGATGCAACTTGGGGGCGCAATTCGGACCGCACTTGGGCTAGGGCGGGCAAATCCGCCGCCAAATCGCGGGCGATTCGTACGTAGGCTTGTTCGTCCGTCGCAATCCAATGCGGCTTTTTGAGGTGGGTGAGAATGGTTGCGCCGCCTCGGCCGGCGGGGATTCTCCCGGCGAGCGTGACGACGGGGACGCCCATCCACAGGGCGTCGAAAGTCGTCGTTCCGCCGCCGAAGGGGAAGGGGTCGAGGGCGATGTCGATTTGGGCATATTCGGCGAGGTATTGGTCTGTGGGGAGGAATCCGACGAATCGGACGCGATTGGCTTCAATACCTGCATCGGCCAAGGTACTCACAACCCGCTCACGATGTGAGCCCGGTGGAGAGTGGATCACGATTCGAGAGTTGGGAACTGACGCCATTATCTGGCCCCACCCTCTGACCACCTGTTCATTTACCTTGGCGAAGTTGTTGAAGCAGCCGAAGGTGATGCAGCCGTTTCGATGGGCTGGCAGTTCGGATACGTCGGGGGCAAAGTCTGGGGGGCGGTAGCACCAGAAGCATCCGTCAAGACGTGCAGCTCTTTCCACGAAGACATCGCGTGATTCAGACGGGTCGATGATGGCGTCGGTGATTCTGTAGTCCACACTGTGAAGGCCGGTGGTGCCGACGTAGCCGAGCCATGTTGCCTGTACGGGGGCAGGTTTGAGAGCGAAGAGGCCGAGGCGGTTGCCTTCGCCGTGGAGGGACAGGTCGAGGAGGATGTCGATCTGATCGTTTCGGACCAATCCTGCCGCTTGAACGTCCGCGATGCCGCGGATGTCGCGCCAGGCGTTTGCGGTGGTGCGGAACCGCTCCGTCTGCGCGTCGAGTTCGATCGTGTTGGAATAGCAGAAGATTTCGATTTGAGAGCGGTCGAGGTTTTCGAGCAGGGGTAGGAGGAAGCGGGCGATGGGGTGGCGGTTGAAGTCGCCGGAGACGAAGCCGACTCGGAGGCGGCGCGTTGCGATCTGATCGTTGGGGTGGGGCGGCTGCGTGAAAACTCGGGGGACCACGATCCGGCTGTACCAATGCTCGTGCTCTTTGCGGATCGTGGCCGTGTCGATACCGGGCAGGTAGTTCAGGGTGAACAGGACGTTGTCCCAGGCGGCCGGGTCGTCGTTCAGATCGACGGCGCGATTGAAACACGCCAGCGCCTCTTCGATTTGTGCTACGGACCTCAGCGCGTTGCCTAGATTTACCAGTGGCTCGCTCGCCTTCGGATTGAGTTCCACGGCGCGACGAAGGGCGGCAATGCCGTCGTCGAGTTTTCCTTCGGAGATGAGGGCAAGGCCGAGGCTGTTGTTAGCGGCGAAGGATTTCGGCTGGGTTTCAAGAGATTTTTGCAGGGCCCCCACCGCTTCCGAGGATCGGCGGCACTTGCACAGTGAAGTCCCGAGGTAGTAATAGACTTCGGCCGAAGCCTGCCCCGCCCCCACCGCCCGCTCGAGTACTGAAGCGCTTTCGTCGAACCGCGCCGATTGAAACAACAGAACTCCGAGCAAACGGAGCGCGTCCGGCTGCCGTGGGTCCTGCGCCAGGATCTGGCGGTAAATTCCCTCGGCCTCGGCGAGCCTGCCCGCGCGATGGTGGGCGACCGCCGAGTCGAAGGCCTGCTGAATGGTCATGACGCCCGCCGCGGATTACGAGCGGCTCCGATCGGTTACTTCAACATCTTCCGCAGGACGGTGTGGAGGATGCCGCCGTTGCGGTAGTACTCGATCTCGACCGGCGTATCGATCCGGCAGACCGCGTTGAACTCGACACTTCCACCCTCTTTCGTCTGCACGCGGACTTTCACATCCTGCAAGGGCTTAAGGTCGTCGCCGATCTGAATGTCGAACACGCCGTGCCCGGTTAGACCGAGGCTGGATCGCGTCTGGCCGCGCTGGAACTGGAGGGGCAGCACGCCCATGCCAACGAGGTTGCTGCGGTGGATGCGCTCGAAGCTCTCGGCGATCACCGCCTTGACACCCAGCAGGTACACGCCCTTGGCGGCCCAGTCTCGGCTGGAGCCCATTCCGTAGTCCTTGCCCGCCAAGACGATGAGAGAGACGTTGTCCTTCTGATATTTAACGGAGGCGTCGTAGATGCTCATCACCTCGTTGGTGGGTAGGTAGGTTGTGAAGCCCCCCTCGGTGCCGGGGGCGAGGAGGTTGCGGAGGCGGATATTGGCGAAGGTACCGCGGGTCATGACGCGGTCGTTGCCGCGGCGGGAGCCGTAGCTGTTGAAATCGATCGGCTGGACGCCGTGCTCGATGAGGTATTTGCCGGCAGGACCGTCTTTTTTGATGGAGCCGGCGGGGGAAATGTGATCGGTGGTGACGGAATCACCCACCATCACGAGGACGCGGGCGCCTCTGATCGGCGCAATCGGATCGGGCTGCTTCGAGAGGTTCGTGAAGAACGGCGGCTCCTGGATGTAGGTGCTCTTCTCGTCCCAATTGAATAGTTCGCCGCCCTTGACAGGAATGGCGTTCCATTCCTTGTTCTTGCCTGCAACGTTGTCGTATTCCTTGCGGAACAGGTCGGGGGTGAGGCACCTTTCGATGGTGGCGTTCACCTCTTCCTGACTGGGCCAAATGTCGCGCAAATAGACCGGCTCGCCCTTCGCGTCCTTCTGGATCGGCTCATCCATCAGGTTAGCGTCGACCGTCCCGGCCAGTGCGTAGGCCACGACCAGGGGCGGGCTCGCCAGGTAATTGGCCTTCACGTGAGGGTTGATGCGACCTTCGAAGTTGCGGTTGCCGGACAAAACGGCCGAGACGACAAGGTCGCCCTTCTCCACCGCGTCGGCTACCGCTTCGGGGAGGGGACCGGAATTGCCGATGCACGTGGTGCAGCCGTAGCCGACGGTCTGGAAGCCGAGCTTGTCGAGGTATGGCGTCAGGCCCGCCTTGTTGAAATACTCGGTGACCACCCGACTTCCGGGGGCGAGGCTCGTCTTCACAAACGGGGGAACCTTCAATCCCTTTTCCACGGCCTTTTTCGCCAAAAGTCCTGCCGCGATCATCACTGACGGGTTGCTGGTGTTGGTGCAGCTGGTGATGGCGGCGATGACTACGTCGCCGTGGCTGATTTTCACCCAGCGGTCGCCCATAACGGCGATGGCGCTGTCCTTCTGGCCCTTGATGTGCTCGGCGGTGGCGGCTTCTTTGGCGTCCTCATTCTGCCCGTGTGCCGCTGTTACGACTGCCGGCGTTACTGGAGCTTCGGCAGACCAGCGGTCGAGCCTGGGCGTGGCGGATTCGCCCACCTGCTTCTTGAAGACATCGACTAGGGTCGAACGGAAAGACTGTTTCACGCCGCGAAGTTCGACGCGGTCCTGCGGCCGGCGTGGCCCGGCGACGCTGGGCATCACCGTCCGCAGGTCCAGCTCGAGCTTTTCTGTGAAGTTGGGCTCATGCCCGCTGCTGCGCCACAGGCCTTGCTCTTTGCAGTAGCGTTCGACGAGGTCGATCTGCTTCGAGTCCCGGCCGGTCAGGCGCATGTACGCGAGGGTCTGGTCGTCGACGGGGAAGAAGCCCATCGTCGCGCCGTATTCGGGCGCCATGTTGGCGATGGTGGCACGGTCGGCGACGCTCATTCCCGCTAACCCGTCGCCGTAGAACTCGACGAATTTTCCTACCACGCCTTTCTTGCGCAGCATCTGGGTGACCGTAAGAACCAGGTCGGTTGAGGTGGCGCCCTCGGGCATCTTTCCATGGAGCTTGAAACCGACCACGGCCGGCAGCAGCATCGTCGCTGGCTGGCCGAGCATGCACGCCTCGGCTTCGATCCCCCCGACACCCCAGCCGACCACACCCAATCCATTGATCATGGTTGTGTGCGAGTCCGTGCCGACCACGGTATCCGGATAGGCGCTGCCGTTGTTGTTGAAGATCACAGGCGCCAGATATTCGAGATTCACTTGGTGAACAATTCCCGTATCCGGCGGCACCGCGCGGAAATTTCGAAACGCGGATTGTCCCCAGCGCAGGAATGCATAGCGCTCGCCGTTGCGCTGGTATTCGAGCAGGGCATTGGCCGCGAACGCTCCGCTGTTGCCGAACTCGTCTACCTGTACGGAATGGTCGATCACCAGATCCACGGGGATCAGCGGATTGGCTTTCTTGGGATCGGCACCCATCTTGGTCAGTGCATCGCGCATCGCGGCCAGGTCGACCACGCAGGGGACTCCGGTGAAATCCTGAAGCAGCACGCGCGCGGGACGGAAATTGATCTCGGTTGCAGGCGCCTTAGGATCCCACTTCGCGACATATTCGATATCGGATTTCTTGACGGTAGTTCCGTCTTCGAAGCGCAGCAGGTTCTCGAGAAGAATCTTGATGGAGTAGGGAATTCGCGAGAGTTTCGCGATTCCCGCCTTCTCCAGCGCCGCAAGGCGAAATATCTCGTACTCCCGGCCGCCGGCTTTTAGTGTGCCCGCGGCGCCAAAGGAATTCTGACTTGTCATGGATAACTTTATTTTATCGTGCCGGGATCATTACATGTATTCCGGCACGTCGATTCCCAGCACGCCCAGCGTGTGTTCCAGTTGCGCGCGGAAGTAGGTGGTCAGCCATAGGAGGAACGTTTTCTTCTCTTTATCAGTTTCCGTGACTACCGGGAAATCCTGATAAAACGTGCTGAACGCTTGTGCGAGCTGGAAGGCATAGCGAGCCACGTGCGAGGGCTCGCCGCTAGTCACGGCTTGTTCGATGGCCGCATCCGCTTTCGAAGCTGTCAGCAAAGCCTGCCAGAGTCTTTCGTCCGCAAGCTGCCGCCTAATCGCATCCTGAGTCAACTCCGCCCGAAAATCTGGCAGCGCTTCGCCGCGCTCGGTGAGCTTGCCCAGGATCTTGCTGGCGCGCACAGCGGCGTACTGAACATAGACACCCGTCTCGCCGGTAAAGCTCAAAGCCTCCGCAAAATCGAACGCAATCACGGAATTGCGCGTGTACTTGAGCATGAAGTAGCGCAGGGCGCCTATCGCTATCTGGGTCGCGACGCGCCGGCGTTGCGGCTCCGGATCTTCCGTGTGCCGTGACGTTACCTCATCCAGCGCCTTTTCGATCAGCTTGTCAATGAGATCGTCGGCTTTAACACCCAGCCCCTTGCGGCCAGAGACTTCGACGTAAGGCTTCTTCTTGTCCTCTTCGGACAATTCGATCCCCATCTCAATGCAAGTGCGCGGCGAGAGCGCGACCATCTCATAAGAAAAATGCACGCTGGCTTCCGCTTGTGTTTCGAATCCGAGCGCCCGCAGACCCGCCACGACTACATCCTGCAGATACGACTGGCGCGAGTCGATCACGTTATAGACGCGCGCCCCGCGGCCAAAGGGCGGCGACCCCGTTTGCGGCTCCGATGTCGATGCCCACACCTCGCGACCGTCAGGATAAGTGTGCCACTTGCGGTAGTAGAAATCCTTGCCCAGCAGTCCGAATTTCCAAAGCTGATACGCGATGTCTTTGCCGACGTAGGTAACCGTGCCGTTGGAGCGGACAATGACTTTGCTGTCTTCGACATTCTCCTGATCGTCTGAACTCTCCTTGAACGCCGACGCGGGCATCACCCAGCAGCCCTTATTCTTGCCTTCAGTTTCGAAATAGATCGCCTTGCGTTCCTTCAGTAGCTCGAATGCCTGAGCCCAGAACTTCAGATGCAGGATCTCGCTTTCCCGCGGCAGTACGTCATATTCGATATTCAGGCGATACATGGTTGCCAGATGCGCGCGCACGATGGCGTCGGAAACCAGATGGGCCAACTCCGAGGTTGCTCCTTCGCCCGATTCGATCGCGTGCAATGTGGCTTTGCGCCATTCGAGCGCTTCCGGATGGTCCGCGTAATAGCCGGACATCCGCGCGTACAGATCCCAGCAAAGATAATCGAACCGCGTGGTCTCGATCAAACCCTTGACGTCGGTGGGCGACTTCTTTTCCAGATGCTCGAACGCAACCACTACATCGGCAACTTGGACGCCAGTGTTGTCGATATAGTTCTGTACTTCGACTCTGCGTCCGATGGCGCGCAGCATGCGAACGAACGTATCGCCCAGGATGGCATTGCGCAGGTGCCCGATGTGCGCAGCTTTGTTCGGATTGATATTGGTGTGCTCGACTATTATCTTTTCCGCCTCGATGCGCGTTTCGCGCATCTCGCGTTCCGAAAGAAGGGCCGCACCGTAAAAACCGCGGTCGAGGCGAACGTTCATATACCCATTGCCGGCGATTTCGATTCCAGCAACCCCTTCGATCGCGCCTACCCCGTTAGCTAGCTCCGTGGCGATCGCCTTCGGAGCCTTTTTCAGCTGCCGGGCAAGCTGAAACGCCGCCGGCACAGCGATCTCGCCAAAAGCCGCCTGTTTGGGCTGCTCGGTTTGAACCGGAGCATTCACGCCGTATAGGGCGCCGATCTTCGCGGCAAACGCCTCCGCAATCCGTTTTTCCAGGAGATGAAACATGAAGAACCAGTATGGCAAGGAGGTTGTCCTCGCCGCATGCCGCTAGAATGGAGGTAGTGCCCAAGGTTACGTTCGCAAATATCGGCAAGACGGTGGAGTTCGAATCGGGAAAGCTGCCCTACGACGAGCACGGCAAACCCGAATCGATCCTTGACGTAGCCCTGAATTTCGGCATTCAGTTGGAGCACGCCTGTGGCGGGGTCTGCGCCTGTACCACCTGCCATGTGCACGTCAAGGCGGGGCAGGAAAATTTATCGCCGCCCGATGACGACGAATTGGATCGCCTGGATATGGCTGCCGATCTTCAGCTCAATTCGCGTCTCGGTTGTCAGGCTATCGTGAAGGGCGATGTCACCGTGGACATGCCGGGCTGGAATCGGAACTACGTGAGCGAAGGCGGCGGTTCCTTGAACCTGGGCGATGCCATCCCGCCGCCCAAGACCGCCGCTACTTCAGTAACTGAATAAGCCTGGCTCGATCCTGTATCGACATGCCCGAGTTCTTCACGATATCCGAGCGGTCGTGGAGCTTGCGCCGGTAGCGACCGAAATATTCACGTACATCGCCTTTGTCGTATCCGAAGAAATACATGATGTCCGCGAAGTCGGCGGTGTGCGATAGCCCTAGCGCGTGGCCCGCTTCGTGAAGGCAGGTGAGATAGACAATGGTGTCTCGAAACAGCGGATCCTGCGACCCGGCGGCAAGAATGTCCGGCCCCATCCCGCGCAAGTCCGGGCGAACGTATACTTCCGCTCCGCGCATCGAATCCGTAACGAATGGACGAGTCTCGCCGTACTGGCCCTGCTCGGAATCGGCCCAGTGGATGCGGATGTTCGCTTGCGTCATCCGGTCGGTCTTTGCCAGCTGCAGTTTCCCATCGGATGACGCTTGCCACGCCTGCAACGCCCACTCCGCCAGTTGGACGTCGGACTTCTGGCAGGATGTTTCGGCACGCGTGCAGGGTTCGATCCAGTAGCGCAGATCGGCGCAATAGGCGGAGCACGTAGATAGCAAAAGAATTGTAAGCCCCAGCTTCGTCGCCATAAGCTCATTCTCCTTCATCTTGTTCACCCTAAATAAGCTTAGTACTAGCGCAATCTTGATAATCCAGAGATATAATCGCTGAGATGTGCAAGGACATCTATAAGGAGAATCTATCAATGAAAAGAACTGCAACTTTAGCAGCCGCTTTGACATGCATGGTCATCGGACCGGCCACCGTTTGGGCAGACAGCGACAACGGAGGAAACAACTCTTGTTCCTCTCTGCCTAGCCAGGCGGCGCTGCAAATCGCACTAAAGAAGGCGGTCGCCGATGAATCGAGCGGCTTGGACATGCAGATGTGGGCGACTATTGTGGATCGTGACGGCATCGTCTGCGCCGTGGCGTTTTCTGGATCGGACCGCGGTTCGCAATGGCCTGGCAGCCGCGCAATTTCGGCCCAGAAGGCGAATACCGCGAATTCATTCAGCTTGGGAGATCCGACCGCCAGCGCGAAGTTTCCCCACGGACTGGCGTTGTCCACTGCCAACCTGTATTCTGCCGTACAGCCTGGCGGCAGTCTTTTCGGCCTCCAGGAGAGTAATCCGGTGGATACCGACGTTGCCTATAAAGGTCCGTCGTCGAATTTCGGCAAAGCCAACGATCCTATGGTGGGCGACAAAATCGGCGGCGTGAACGTCTTTGGAGGGGGCCTTGCCCTTTATGCCGCTCCTAAGAAGATTGTCGGCGCTGTGGGTGTGAGCGGCGACACTTCCTGCGCCGATCACAACATCGGATGGCGCGTCCGCAACTACTTAGGCCTGGATCATCTGAAGGGTGTGGGTGGTGTTTCGGGAGATCCCGATCGTCCCGACAACATCATCTTCGATATCACCGGCGGCGTAAGTACAAGCGGGTTCGGGCATCCTCATTGCCTCTTTGATGTACCCGTCAATACTCTTCCTGCCGTCCAGTAATGAGCCAGTTGAGGGCGGGTGACTAGTTCGCCCGCCCCAACCACAAGTCCAGGAGTGTGCCCACCAGTTCCTCCGGCTCCTCGATGTGAATATTGACTTTGTGAGAATCCTGCGTGACGCGTAGACCATCCAGGAGGCGGCCTTCTTCCGGTTTGTCCTTGGGAACCGCGAGGCGCGCCAAACCCGTTAACCCGCGGAACGCATCATACAGGCTCTTAGCATCCTGATCGCTGCCACAATTTCCCGTAGCTAAGCCGTTCACTCCCGCACGCAAATCCAGGTAGATAGACCCCGATTGGATCGACGCGATGATTTTGTTGACGTTGGCCATGTCTCCGGGTGCGTTAAACGGAAGCTTCGTTACGCCGCCCCCGTAGACTGCCCAGAAAATCGCCTCGGCGGGCATGTCCTTGAGCTGCGCGGCAAGATTGGAGGGCGGGCCGTTGCTCTTGCCCTTGTTATCGATCAGCGACCGCAGCGCGGGCGTGGGACCTACGCCGATTACGGAAGGACTCACCAACAGCACTGCTTCGCGCTCATCGCCGACCAGGTTGAAGCCCTTATAGCCGAATCGCTGCGCACCGGGTCGCTCAATGCGCGGCTCGGCTTCGTCGGAGAACTTGCCGCGTCCCAGGACCACGCTCTGTTTACCATCGGAGATCAGCAGCAGTTCCCACAAGTCTTGCCGGCGGACGTTCAGGCCGATCTGTTTGGGAAAATCGTCGATCACAGGAACGGGGCGGTTGGCTAGACTCTTTTTATAAATCGGAGTTTCCTCGAGTTTGTCCAAGCGCGCGCCGGCCAGCAGTATGGTGTCGGGCGGAATGAGCGACGCCAGTGCCGGATCGATCTTGGGACCCGGCAGAGTTCTCACGCATCCCGTGAGCGTCAGAACAACGATCAGCAGGCAGGTTGTTTTCATTTTGGCCATTCTTATCTGACAGCCGCCGCCTCTACGGCCCGCATCACTCGCAGAAAATTTCCGCCGTAGATCTTGCGAATGTCTTCCGCTGAGTATCCCTTTTCGAGCAGCGCACGCGTCAGATTGGGATACTTCGACACGTCGTCCAGGCCGATAGGCGTGCAGCTCACGCCGTCGAAATCGCCACCAATGCCGATCGCGTCAATCCCGGCGATCTTCCTGATATGGTCTATGTGATCCACTACGTCAGCAAGTGTCGCTCTCGACAACCCCATCTCTTTGCGCAACTTCTCCGACAATATCTGCCGATCCGGCTCGCCCAAGTTCTTGCCCGCCGTCTCTTGGGTTATTCGTGCATCCAGCGCCCTGGTGTCGGCCGCATCGTTATCGCGGAATTTCTGCGAAATGAAGCCGCAGTAGAAGTTCACCTGCACAACTCCACCTTTCTTGGCCAGGGCCACGATCATATCATCCGTCATGTTGCGCGCGTGGTTGGTCAGTGCCCGGCATGACGAATGCGACGCAAAGATCGGCGCCTTGCTGGTCTCCAGCGCATCCCAAAACGTCTTGTCGGCGACGTGCGAAATGTCCACCATCATGCCCAGGCGATTCATTTCTCGTACCACCTGCTTGCCGAAATCCGTCAGCCCGTTGTGATGTTTCACCTTGGCGTCATCGATGTCGCCGGAGGAATCCGCCCAGTTGTTGGTGTTGGAGTGCGTCAACGTCATATAGCGCACGCCGAGGTCGTAGTAATCGCGCAGCAGCCGGAGGCTGTCTTCGATGGCGTGACCACCCTCGATTCCCATGAGGGCGGCGATCTTTCCATGCCGGTGCGCCTCTTCGATCTCCTTGGCGCTGGTCGCCAGTACGAAATCGTCGGGATAACGTCCAATGATGTCGTGGCGCACCGTGTCGATCATCTGCAAGGTCCGGTTGGCCGACCGGTTGCCATTCACGTACGAAGCCGCGACGTAGACGGCGAAGAATTGCGCCCCGACGCCGCCTTCCTTGAGGCGGGCTATATCGGTGTGTCCGGTGCCGGAATGGGAGCCGATCTCGAATCCCTCAACGGTTCGGCTGGGAACATCGTTGTGAGTATCGATGAGCAGCGTCGATCGATGCACGCGCATGACTTCGGCGTCGGTGATGGTCCTGGTCTGGGTCTTGCTCTGGTCGGCCGCCAACATTATCGTAACCAGGGCCAAGAGGAGGCGCGTCCTCATAAGTATCTACTGTAACAACTTGATAGAATATGCCCATCGGAAGTTTGCCGGTCGGAACGTTCCTGGAGGTTTCGCAATGAAGCGCCTGATCATTCTTAGTGGCTTGTGTCTCGCCGTTCCGTTCCTAAAAGCCCAGGACGAGCCCGCTCCAGCTCCGCCGGCGGATGTACCGGCGGTGACGCCAACCGCTCCCGCAGCGCCCGGGGGACGCGGCGGCGGCGCGAACAACGAACCACGCGCTTATGACCGTGTAATCACCAAGGACGCCAAAACCTCCGAAGGCATCTTCAAGGTTCATAAGATGCGCGAGCGTGGAACAGACACGTACTACTACGAGATCCCCACATCTGAGCTCGGCAAGGATTTTCTTTTCGTCGGTCAGATTGCGCAAAATACGATCGGCGCGGGCTATGGCGGCCAGACCGTGAACGAGTTTGTCGGCCGCTGGGAGCGGCGCGAAAACCGCGTATTCCTGCGCGAGGTGACCTACGATATTACGGCCGATTCTGGTGAGCCGATCGCGAAAGCCGTGCACGCCGCGAATAATCCCTCCATCATTATGTCGTTTCCGATTGCTGCATTCGGTCCAGGTGAAGCGCCGGTGATCGATGTTACGCGGCTGTTCTTGAGCGACGTTCCGGAAATGAGCGCACGCGCTCGTGTGCGGGGGCGCGGGATGGATGCCAGCCGCAGTTACATCGAGAAAGTCACCGCGTTTCCGACCAATATTGAGGCCGAGTCCACACAGACGTTCACGTCGCCTGTCGATCAACAGGGGGCTGGGGGTGGGCGCGGTGGTCCTCAACCCGGCATGCGGCCGGGGTCCGGAACGGTAGTCGTTCACTTCAGCATGGTGAAGCTTCCCGAAAAGCCGATGATGCCCAGGCTTGCCGACGCGCGGGTGGGCTATTTCACGACTTCTACGATGGATTACAGCCGTCCCGAGCATCGCGCCGAGCAACGCGAGTTCGTGGCCCGCTGGCGGCTGGAGAAGAAAGATCCGAGCGCCGCCCTGTCGGAACCGCTGAAGCCTATCGTTTATTACATCGATCCGGCTACGCCAAAACGCTGGGTGCCGTACCTGAAGAAGGGTATCGAGAGTTGGCAATCCGCGTTCGAAGCCGCCGGATTCAGGCACGCCATCATCGCCAAGGAAGCGCCGACCGCTGAAGAAGATCCCACCTGGAGTCCTGACGATGTGCGCAATTCGGTGGTTCGATGGCTGCCTTCTACCACGGAAAACGCGAGCGGCCCGCATATTTCGGATCCGCGCACGGGTGAGATCCTGAATGCAGATATTCAGTTCTATCACAACGTCCAACAGCTGGTGGAAGATTGGTATTTCGTGCAGGTGGGTCCCTTGGATCCGCGTGCGAGCAAGCTACCTTTGCCTGACGATTTAATGGGCGATCTGCTCAGCTTCGTTGTGGCGCATGAGATCGGTCACACTCTGGGCTTACAGCACAACATGAAGGCCAGCTCCATGTATCCGGCGGAGAAGTTACGCGATCCCGAATGGCTCAAAACCATGAGCCACACACCGTCCATTATGGATTACTCGCGTTTCAATTACGTCGCGCAGCCCGAGGACAAAATCGATCCGAAGCTCCTGATTCCGGGAATCGGGCCGTATGACAAGTGGGCGATCCACTGGGCTTACGCGCCGATCAACGCCAAGACTTCAGACGACGAGAACCAAACGCTGAACGCGTGGGCGCGCGAGCAGGAGAAGACGCCCTGGCTGCGTTTTAGTACCGATCGTGCCCAAGGCGCCGATTCTGGGGAGAACACGGAAGCCGTGGGCGATGCCGATGCGGTGTACTCTACGGGCCTGGGCTTGAAGAACCTCCAGCGCGTGATGGACAATCTGCTGGCCGCCACCACTCACGAAGGCCAGGATTGGGAAGACCTACGCACGGTCTACGGCCGGGTGGTCGGACAGTGGGCCAATGAAATGGGTCACGTGACGCAGATCGTCGGTGCCTTCGATTCCTTCGAGAAACACGGCGGCCAGGACGGCGTTCGGTTCAACTTGGTCCCCAAAGCGCGCCAGGTGGCCGCGATGAAATTCCTGAATGAGAATGCGTTTGCGACTCCCACCATGCTGTTGCGCCCGGAGGTCCTGCGACGGATCGAACCGGCAGGCGCGCTCACCCGGATCCGCACTGCGCAGTTACAAGTCTTGAATTCCTTGCTGTCCACGCCTCGTTTCGACCGCCTGGTGGAAGAAGAAGCCATCGACGGCGGCGCGGCATACCGACCGTCAGAGTTTCTGAGCGATCTGCGCAAGGGAATCTTCGGCGAGATCTATGCGCCTTCGGTGAAAATTGACGCCTATCGCCGCAATCTCCAGCGCGCCTATCTCGATCTGATGTCGACGCGTCTCAACGGGGCCCAACGCGTGAATGACGATCAGCGTCCCATGTTCCGAGGTGAGCTGAAGACCATCGCCGCGGATGCCGGCGCGGCGCTCGCGCGAACCACCGATCGCGATACCCGGCTGCATTTGGATGATCTGCGCGATCAAATCGCCAAGATTCTGGATCCGAAATACCAGCTTGCCAATCCCGCGCCCGTGCCGCCCATTATCGTGCCCCTCAGCGAGAGCGGCGACATCTTCTGCTGGACGGATTACGCGATTCAATAATGACGCGAGCGCTCGTTTGCTCGGCTCTAATCTCAAGCTGGGTCGCGTTGGGGCAGGGCATTTCGACCAAGCAGGCTTACCTCCTGGACGTAACTCGATTTCGGGACCCATTCATCGGCGTTCATTTGATCTTCCGATTTGACGGCAGCGAATACAAACTATTCGATTGCGATGAGGTCGATGAGACAATTGGCGGACCCCCGCGTCCGAAGAGCCACAAGTGCAGCTTCAATGTGAGGGGCTATTACGAGCGATGACCGCGTTTCTTCGCTTCACCTGCGACCGCGGGTGTAGCAATTGCTGCGATCAGGAAGAATTGTCGCGGATCGGAATCGTTCGGTCTTACCAGGTCAAGCTTAGCCCGACCATACCCTGGAGATCATTCAGCACTCCGCCCAGGCTTGCCCCCGGCGCGGGAGCGATCACTTTGTTGGGTGCGGGGCTGATATAGTCGCGCATCTCCACGCGTAATCGCAGATTCTTGTGCAGGTCGATTTTGACCCCGGCGCCCACGTCGCCAACCGGCAGTATCTCATGAGTAGCCGTGAGCGCCGCGAAACTGCCGAGGGGCTGTCCGGCCGATTCGATTCCACTCCCCACCATGACCTTGGCGCCTCCACCGAAGGCGATAAACGGCCGGAAGGTCGATCCCTTGGGCCGAAAGTGGCCCAGGAAATCGGTGGTAATGATATGTGTGTGAGCGCCGAAATTCGGCGTCGTCACGTTTCCCGAAGAGAGCTTCAGGTCGTCGAAGCGATACAGGTAGCGCAGCTCTCCGCTCCAGAACTTGTACATGTCGTCTCCGGCGAATACACCCACCACGCCGCCGGAACTGATTCCAGTCTCCGCGCTCGCGCTGCCCTTGTTCACTGTGAGATGGGGAGCGTACCCGTAACCCCCAATGGCGCCCACCTCCCACTCCTGCGCGCAAGCCACGCCTGCCGCCAGTAAGCCGGTCAAAGCAAGTTTTTTCAGCATGTTTTGTCCTTTGTCCTCTTCGCGTTGTTACGGGTTGACGACTCGAACCTGGAGCGTGGTGGAAAACCCACCCTGTTTGACTGTGAGAGGGGTCTGTACCGCATCGGGTACCCCATGAGGCACAGAAACATTGATGATGTAAACGCCCACCTCGCCGGGCACCAGGCCCGAAAACAGCACATTCAGGCCGATATTTCCCAGCGTAACCGTGGGCGGAGTCGTCGTAACCGCCAGGGGATCCGCTGGTGCGGCGTCGCCGAACGGAGCCGCCGGCGAGGTCTGGGCGAGGCCAGTGAGATAAATCGAAAGAACATCGTCCGGGTGAATGGGATTGGTGAAGTTCACGAAATCGTCGTTTTTCTGCCGGATGACAGTGGCCAGTCCGGTTTGATCGCCGGCTTGCCCGGTCCGGAAGATGGCCGGTGCGAAAGTCTGGATGTGGGCGTTGAAGGGATCGCTGATGCCGCCCGGCGAGCGCACCACCAGGGGCACATCGCCGCTAAGACCGAAGGGCAGCTGCGCCAGAATTTCCGTGGGGGAAACGCGGAAAAGCGGCAGGGCGATATTTCCCACCGTGACGCAAGCGTCCCCTAAAGTGGAGGGTAGAGGCAAAAAGCTAGCTATTTCCGAACGCGGCGCGAGTCCGTTGCCTTGTACCAGAGCGAGACCACCGGGAGCCACATCCGCGCCGCCATCGGCGGCATTTACCAGCCCGGTTACCACGGGCAACGGCGTCGGGGCATCGAAATTCGGAGCGATTACGGTCAACCCGGATTGCGTCAGCATCAGAATCGTTTGCCCGTCGGCGGGAACCGCCAGCGTACGGGTGAACGGGAGGATGGTCTGTCCGATCTGCCCGATTGGCGTCGTCGTCAGCGTCGAGACAACCACTGGGGCCTCGGCGGTCAATCTCGCGCTGTACGTTTCCAGGGTGTCCAGATTCACCCGCTCGATGGTGCCGGGAGCTGAATCGCCAGCGTTGGTAGTCCGAAGCCCGGTGTTGGCGTCGATCAATACTCCTACGCCAGAGGAGCCTCCCGATGTGGACTCCAGCGTAGCGACGGGGAACAACCCGGGATCAAGCACCTTGTTATCCACCACGAACTGCTGGTCATCAAATGCGCCAAACGCGCCGCCGGCCGCCGTGCTGTTGGTGCGGGAAACCAGCCAGTTATCCGCTCCGCCGTCCCACATCGCCGTGGTCCCGTCGGACATCGCCAGCAGCATGTAGTTTCTAGAGGGAGTCGCCGCCAGAACCGAGTCAGCCGGGACCTGGTTGCAGTACACCCCGAGAGTGGGCGGCGCCTTGACTTCGCGTTTGGAGTCGTCGAAATTAATCCGGTAGAGCGGATTGGTAATCGACGTTCCTGAACAGGTGACGCCGTCCGGCGGCGATACCACCCTGACGACGGCCCAAATCCCTCCGTGAGAAACCGCAATCGAGCGAGGATACCCGTCTTGGAAAATGATCGGGCTCTCAGTTTCAAAGTTATTATGCAGGTCAAATACATTGGCCAGATGGGAATGATCGTTTCCGACAATCAGATAGCGTTGGTCGTCGGTGATCGCCATCGAAACCGGTGTGTTACCGGTACGGAGCTGGCATGGGT
>Ga0157369_10003632_pt1 | contig 18308 bp, 19 predicted proteins | sample C25metaG_FD_113461 | JGI IMG/M metagenome (GOLD analysis project Ga0157369, IMG submission 113461) | Corn rhizosphere microbial communities from Kellogg Biological Station, Michigan, USA - C2-5 metaG | ecosystem: Host-associated > Plants > Roots > Rhizosphere > Soil | place: USA: Michigan... | reverse complement strand
GACGAAGTGCCCGCCGGGTTTGAGCGCCGCGAACAGCCGAGCGTTCATCTTCGCGCGATCGACGGGCTGGTAGGTGATGTCGTGGTAGTTGAGGACCAGCGTGACGAGGTCGAGCTTCGGCGCATCGTCCGGAACCGGATCGTCGAAAGGACGCTCGACGACGACGAAGTTGGCCTGCGGATGATCGGCCAGGCGCTTCGCAAGCGTTGCCCCCGGCTGCGGCGTCTGCGCGAGCAGCGTTCCCTCGGGGCCGACCGCGAGCGCGAGCAGCTGCGACGTGTAGCCGCCGCCCGCCGAAACGTCGAGCACGCGCATGCCGGGCTTCACCTGCGCGAACGGCAGGAACTGCGCGGGCTTGCGTTCGGCGTCCATCCGCCGGTCCTGATCCGTGCGCAGCGGACTGGCGATCACGGCCACGTAATCGGCGGCCGGATCGGTGCGGCCGTGTGGCGGCGACGCACATGCGGCAACGAACAGCGTGGTGACGCACGCGACCGACGCAAGCGTGCAGCGCGCGAATGATGTCGTCATGGCACTTTCGGTTCGGGAAATCCCACAGTGTAGCCCCCGGCACCATGAGCCGCGCATCGCTCGTCGGAGATCGGCCGACAGCGATTTCAGCCGCACGGCGGTGCGCAAGCGGCGCCGGATGATTTGAGATGGATGTGCAGCCGATTGGCGCTGCGTACAAGGAAACGACGATGAACCGCGATCAGGTGGAAGGCACGGCCAAGGACGTGGCAGGCAAGGTGCAGCGCAAGGTGGGTGAAGCGACCGACAACGTGAGCCAGCAGATCAAGGGCGGCGCGAAGCAGGTCGAGGGCAAGATCCAGCGGGGCGTCGGCAATGCCGAGAAGGCCTCGGACCAGGCGGCCGAGGACAACGCACGCGACTAGGCGAGGCAATGGCGCGACTGGCGGAACCTCGCGCTCGCGAGGGGGCCTCACCTTGACCGGCTACAGGAGGTTCCGATGAGGTCCACCCACCGCGTACCCGCGCCACCTGCGCCGCAGCGCGCGCAAGTCTGCAGCAGCAGTCGCCGCGCGGCGCAGTCCGATCCCGCCACGCCCGCCCCGCGAGGCGCGCAACGCAGCCGCCGCGCGGCGCAGCCGACGATGCGCACCGGGCAGTGAATGGGCCGCGCGGCAGGGCGCGCGCACCCGCGTTCGCCGCCGGCCGCGCAGCGTCCGTCGATTCTCGCCGCGCTGGATGCCGCGGGCGAGAATGCGATCGTGCAGGCGGATGGCCATCCCGTCGCGGTGACGCACCTCGATCGCGTCTATTGGCCCGCCGATCCCGGCCTGCGGCAACCGGCGATCACCAAGCGCGAGTTCCTGCGCTACCTGGCCCGGGTCGCGGGCGCGATGCTGCCGCATCTTCGCGACCGGCCGCTGACGCTGTTCCGCTGGCCGGAAGGCATCGCCGGGCGGCGCGTGCTCGAGAAGCACTGGAACATCGCGCTGCCCCGGTTCGTCGAGCGAGTCGACGTGTTTTCGGACGCCAAGGGACATCGCGACCAGTACATCCTGTGCAACAACCTCGCCACGCTGCTGTGGCTCGCGCACATGGGAACGCTGGAATTCCACGCATGGCATTCGCGCGTGACGCCCGGCGCCGATGCGCCCGGCGCGAGCACGGACTTCGCGAGCTCGGCGCGCGCGCTCGAGGCTTCCGTCCTCGAACGCCCCGACTACGTGCTGTTCGACATCGATCCGTTCATCTATTCCGGTGACGAGCCGAAGGGCCGCGAGCCCACGTTCAACGCGACCGCATTCGCAAAGGTGAAGATGGTTGCCCTGGCACTCGAGTCCGTGCTCGCCGCCATCGGCTTGCGCGCGCTGGTGAAAACGTCGGGCAAGACCGGACTGCACGTCATCGTGCCGATCCGGCGCACGCTTCGCTTCGATGCCGTGCGCGAGATGGCGCATTTCATCGGCGAGCGGTTGCTGCACGAGCACCCGCGCGACATCACGCTCGACTGGTCGGTCGAGAAACGCGCCGGCAAGGTATTCCTCGACACGAACATGAACGTGCGCGGCAAGTCGATGACCGCCGCGTGGTCGCCACGCGGGCTCGCGGGCGCACCCGTCTCGATGCCGTTGACGTGGCGCGTGCTTCCCGATGCGGAGCCGCCCGAATTCCGCCTTGCGACCGTCGTGCCGATGCTGCAACGGGACGGCGATGCGTGGGCCGGATGGCCCGACCACGCGCAAAGCGTCGAGGAGGTGCTGACGCGCGACCTGGACGATCCCGCGCACGCGAGACGACGACGATGAACTTCGACTTCGGCGAGGCCTACGCCGGCCTGCACACATTGATCACGCAATTCACCGAGCGGCTGCCCTACATGGGGATCGCGCTGATCGTGTTCATCGTGTTCTACGTGGTCGGCGTGATCCTCAAAAGGCTCGCCGCGCGGTTCACGTTGCGCACCCGGCGCCATCGCAGCGTCGGCATCGTGCTCGGGCGCCTCGGGCAGGGCATCCTCGTGCTGCTCGGATTGCTGATCGCGCTCGTGATCGCCGTGCCGGGTTTCACGCCGGGCCAGCTCGTGAGCGTGCTCGGCCTTTCCAGCGTGGCGATCGGCTTTGCCTTCCGGGACATTCTGCAGAATTTCCTCTCGGGCGTCCTGCTGCTGCTGTCCGAGCCGTTTCGCATCGGCGACCAGATCAAGTCCGGCGACTACGAAGGCACCGTCGAGAACATCGAGACGCGCGCGACGTCGATCGTCACCTACGATGGGCGCCGCATCGTGATGCCGAACGCGACCCTGTTCGTGAATCCGGTCACCGTCAAGACGGCCAACCAGAAGCGCCGGCTCGAATACGACATGAAGCTGCCCAGGGATACGGACATCGCCAGGATCAAGCATCTGATACTGCGCACCATCACGCCCCTGCCTCACGTGCTGGACGACCCGTCGCCCGACGTGCTGCTCGTCGGCCTCGGCGACAACGACGTGACGTTGCGCATGCGCTGGTGGATCCAGCCGCCACGCCATTTCGAGCTGCAGCGCGGGCTCGACACGGTGCTGACCCACGTGCGCGAAGCAATGCGGGCGGCGCCGGCGCGCGCGGCGGCCCCGCCGCAATCGACGGCCCCGCCGCAATCGACGGCGAAGCAAGGCTGACGTGATGCGGCGTGCCGGCGGTATTGCCAGCGCCGTCCCGGCGCGCCCATGATGCGCAGATGACGCGCTTCACCGAAGTGGTCGCGACGTCCGAGCGCGTTGCCGATACGCCGAGCCGCAACGCGAAGGTCGCCGCGATCGCGCACACGCTGCGCGCGCTCGCGCCGCCGGAGATTCCCGTTGTCGTCGCGTGGCTGTCGGGTGAAACGCGGCAGGGCAAAAGCGGCATCGGCTTCGCGATGCTGCGCGATGCTGCGCACGGCGCCGCGCACGACGTGCCGTCGCTTTCGATCCTCGACGTCGATGGCGCGCTCGACGCGATCGCCGCCGTTACAGGCGCAGGCGCGAAGCGCAGGCGCATCGAAATGCTGTCGGCGCTGCTCGCGCGCGCGACGGCGGCGGAGCGCGACTTCCTGTTCCGGCTGCTGACCGGCGAGTTGCGCCAGGGTGCGCTCGAATCGCTGATGATCGACGCGGTCGCCGCGGCGGCGGGGCTGCCCGTCACCGCGGTGCGTGAAGCCGCGATGGTTGCGCACGGCATTGCAAGCGTCGCCGGCGCCGCGCTCATCGACGGTGCCGCGGGCCTCGATCGCTACGCGCTGGCGCCGATGCAGCCGATCGCGCCGATGCTCGCGCAACCGGCGAGCGACGTCGCTGCGGCGCTCGCCGCGTACGGCACGGCGGCGCTCGAGTGGAAGCTCGACGGCGCGCGCGTGCAGGTGCACAAGGCGGGTGGCGACGTGCGGATCTTCACCCGCAATCGCAACGACGTCACCGCGTCGGCGCCGGAGATCGTCGACGCCATGCGCGGGATCCGCGCCGGCGACGTGATCCTCGACGGCGAGGCGATCGCGCTCAAGCGCAACGGCGCGCCCGAGCCGTTCCAGGTGACGATGCGCCGCTTCGGGCGCACGGTCGACGTGCAGGCGATGCGCGCGTCGCTGCCGCTGTCGGTGTTCTTCTTCGACTGCCTGCGCCTCGATGGCACGCCACTCACCGCGCGTGACGCGGCGGCGCGGTTCGAGGCGCTATCGCAGGCGCTTCCGGCTTCGCTGCTGATGCCGCGGATCGTCACCGGCGAAATCGGCGCGGCCGAAGCGTTTTATGACGATGCCCTTGCGCGCGGGCACGAAGGCGTGATGGTGAAATCGCTGTCGGCGCCTTACGAGGCGGGCCGGCGGACACCGGCATGGCGCAAGGTGAAGCGGCTGCATACGCTCGATCTCGTCGTGCTCGCCGCGGAGTGGGGGCATGGCCGGCGCAGCGGATTGCTGTCGAACCTGCATCTCGCGGCGCGCGACGGCGACGCTTTCGTGATGCTGGGCAAGACGTTCAAGGGAATGACCGACGACATGCTCGCGTGGCAGACCCAGGCGCTGCTCGCGCGCGAAACCCATCGCGACCGCTACACGGTGTACGTGCGTCCGGAACTCGTCGTCGAAGTCGCGTTCAACGACCTGCAGGCGAGCCCGCGCTACCCGGGCGCGCTCGCGCTGCGCTTCGCGCGGATCAAGGGCTACCGCAGCGACAAGCTTGCTGCCGACGCGGACACGATGGAGACCGTGCGCGCGGTGTACGAGGGACAGCTCGCGCGAGCGGGGGGTGCTGCGTGACGGGATCGTCAATCCCAGCGCGCGTCGCGTACCTGCACGCTGCCTGCCTCGACGCGCACCGGGAACGTCGCGACGTCTTCGTACGCGGGCGGCGAAAGCACTTCGCCGGTGCGGATGCAAAAGCGCGCCCCGTGGCGCGGGCACACGATCACGTCCCCGTCGATCGCGCCCCCGGTCAGGATGCCGCCGTCGTGGGTGCACACGTTCTCGATCGCGTAATAGCGGCCACCGAGGTTGAATACCGCGACATCGGTACCGTCGACGTCGGCGGCGCGCCATGCGCCGGGTGGAAACGCGTCCTCGGGGGCAACGTCGATCCAGTCGGACATCGCGCGAAGCGGCCGCCGGCTACAGCAACCCGAGCTGGAGCTTCGCTTCCTCGGACAGCCGGTCCATGCTCCACGCCGGTTCCCATACGAGCTCGACGCGAACCTCGTCGACGCCCGGCACCTCGTAGATCCGCTGCTCGACGGTAGCGGGGAACGTGCCGGCGACCGGGCACGCGGGTGCCGTGAGCGTCATGCGGATGTCGACCTTGCCGTTCCGATCGACATCGAGGTCGTAAATGAGGCCGAGGTCGTAGATGTTCACGGGAATCTCGGGGTCGTAGATCGTGCGCAGGGCCGCGATGACGTTGGCCTCGACCTGGGCCGGCGCCACGTCCGCCGATGGATTCGCCTGCACGTCGCTCACCGGCCGGTCGACGCTGCCGTCGCCTGGTGACGCGTCCGTCTGTCGTTGACTCGCGGCAACCGCGCGATCGGGCTCGTTCATGGTCGTCTCACTCCGTGGATATCGGCTGCTGCCGCTTCGCAAGCGCTGCCTTCAGCGTGTGCCATGCGAGCGTCGCGCACTTGACGCGCGCCGGGAACTCGCGCACGCCGGCCAGCACTTCGAGCTTGCCCAGGTCGTGCGATGCGGCCGGTCCCGGCGCCTCGGTGACCATGTCGTGGAAGCCGCGAAACAATGCTTCCACGTCGGCAAGCTTCCTGCCCTTGAGCGCCTCGGTCATCAGCGAAGCCGACGCGGTGGCGATCGCGCAGCCCGCGCCTTCGAAGCGCACGTCGCGCACCACGTCGCCGTCGACCTTCAGGTAGATCGTGACGTGGTCGCCGCACAGCGGGTTGTGCCCCTCCGCGTGGTGGCTGGCATCCTCGAGCGCGCCGCAATTGCGCGGCCGCTTGTAGTGGTCGAAGATGACCTCCTGGTACAGGTCGCGCAGATCGCCCGTCATCGGAACATCCGTTGCACGCGGTGGAGTCCCGCAACGAGCGCGTCGACGTCCTCGCGCGTGTTGTACAACGCGAGCGACGCGCGGGCGGTGCCCGCGACGCCGAACTGGGCCATGACCGGCATCGCGCAGTGGTGGCCGGCGCGAATCGCGATGCCTTCGTGATCGAGGATGGTCCCGACGTCGTGCGCGTGCACGCCATCCAGCGTGAACGACAGGATGCCGGCCTTCTCTTTCGCCGTGCCGATGATCCGAAGGCCCGGGATCGCGCGGACCTGCGCGGTGGCGTACGCGAGCAGTTCGCGCTCGTGCGCGCTGATCGCGTCGATGCCTGCCGCGACGACGTATTCCACCGCCGCGCCCATGCCGATCGCGCCGGCGATGTTCGGCGTCCCCGCCTCGAACTTGTACGGAAGGTCGTTGTACTCGGTCTTCTCGAAGGTTACCGACCGGATCATGTCGCCGCCGCCCTGGTACGGCGGCATCGCTTCGAGATGCGCGGTCTTGCCGTACAGCGCGCCAATGCCGGTCGGGCCGAAAATCTTGTGACCCGAGAACGCGTAGAAATCGCAATCGAGCCCGGCCACGTCGACCGGGAGATGCGACACCGCCTGTGCGCCGTCGACCAGCACCGGCACGTTCGCCGCATGCGCGGTCGCGACGATGCGCGCGATCGGCGTGACGCTGCCGAGCGCATTGGAAACGTGCGTGACCGCGACGAGCTTCGTGCGCGGCCCGAGCAGCCTTTCATACGCCTCGAACACGAATTCGCCGGCGTCGTCGATCGGGACCACCTTCAGCAGCGCGCCGGTCTGCCCGCACACGAGCTGCCAGGGGACGATGTTCGAGTGGTGCTCCATCGCGCTGATGAGGATTTCGTCGCCCGCGGCAAGGCGTGGACGTGCGAAGCTTTGCGCGACGAGGTTGATCGCGTCCGTCGTTCCGCGCGTGTAGACGATCTCGGCCGGCGATGCCGCATTCAGGAAGCGGGCAACGTGACCGCGCGCCGCCTCGTAGGCGTCGGTCGCGCGCTGCGACAGCGTGTGCACGCCGCGGTGCACGTTGGCGTTGTAGCCCGCGTAATACCCGGTCAGCACGTCGATCACGCACTGCGGCTTCTGCGTGGTTGCGGCGTTGTCGAGGTAGACGAGCGGGTGGCCGTTCACGCGCTCGCGCAGGATCGGGAAATCGCCGCGACGTGCCGGCGCGTCGAACGCGTCCGCGCGCAGGCCCGGGATATCGCGCTCCATCTTCATGCCAGCGCCCGGATGCGCTCGCCGTGCGGCAGCCGCGCGAACAGGATGCGCTCGAGCGCCGCCCGCAGCGGCGCGACCCGCAGGCGCTCGATCACGTCGTGCGCGAACGCATACGTCAAGAGCGACCTCGCCAGCGCCTCGTCGATGCCGCGCGCGCGCAGGTAGAACATCTGCGCGTCGTCGATCTGGCCGACCGTGGCGCCATGCGTGCACTTGACGTCGTCGGCGTCGATCATGAGCTCGGGCTTCGTATCGATCTCGGCCGCCTTCGACAGCAGCAGGTTGTGATTGGCAAGCTGCGCATCGGTTTTCTGCGCACCCGGATGCACGACGACCTTGCCGTTGAATACGCCGCGCGACGCGCCGTCGAGCACGCCCTTGTAGTACTCGCGGCTCGTGCCGTGCGGGCTCGCATGGTCGATGCGGGTGTGATGGTCGACGTGCTGGCGGCCGCCGACGAGGAACAACCCGTTGAGCTCGGCGGCGCAGCCTTCGGCGTCGAACGTGGTGGTGATGTCGGTGCGGGCGAGGGCGCCGCCGAGCGCGATCGAATGCGATTCGAGCCGGCTCGCGCGCGCCTGCGACACATGCAGGCCGGCGATATGCAGCCCCTTCACCGTTTCCTGCTGCACCTTGTAATGCACGAGCGCTGCGTCGGCGTGCGCGTACACCTGGGTCACCGCGTTCGTGAATGCGGCCGTTTCCCCGATGCCGACGTAGTGCTCGATGAGCGTCGCCTGCGCGCCTTCTTCCAGCACGAGCATGTTCCGCGGATGCATCGCGACGTCGCTCGTCGTCGACAGGAACAGTGCGTGAATCGGCGCATCGAGCGCGGTGGCCCGCGGGACGTGCAGGTGTACGCCATCGCGCATGAATGCCGTGTTGAGCGCCGCGAAGATCGTGTGGCGGCGCGCTTCGCCGAGAACGGGCTCCAGCGCCTCGGGCGCGCGGTCGAGGGCGCGCGCCAGGCTGTCGAGCACAACGCCCGCGGGCAGCGGGCCGATCTGCGAGAGCGACGGTGCGTAGCGGCCGTCGACGAACACGAGCCGATGCGCTTGCGACCCGGTGAGCGCATACGCATCGATCGCAGGCTGCGGCGTTGCGCCTGCCGGCTCGGTGGCGAACGCGCGTTTCGCGATCGCCGCAACGCTCGTGTATTTCCAGTCTTCGTCGCGCGCGGTTGGCAGGCCTTGCGCGGCGAAGCGCTGCATCGCGTCGCGGCGCAGGCGCGCAACCCACGGCACGCGCGCGCCGGGAAGCGACGCCGCCTGGCGCGCGAAATCGGCCGCGAACCGATCGACGCTCGCGGCCGTCACGGTCGCCCTGCCTCCGGCGCGGGTACGCCGTCGTCGGCGGCATGCGCCTCGATCCACCCATAGCCGCGCTGCTCGAGCTCCTGCGCGAGTTCCTTGCCGCCGCTTTTCACGATGCGGCCCTGCGAGAGCACGTGCACGAAATCGGGGACGACATGATCGAGCAGTCGCTGGTAGTGCGTGACGAGAATCAGCGCGCGCTCGGGGCTGCGCAGTGCGTTGATGCCGCGCGAGACGACCTGCAGCGCGTCGATGTCGAGGCCCGAATCGGTTTCGTCGAGGATTGCGAGCCGCGGCTCGAGGAGCGCCATCTGCAGGATCTCGTTGCGTTTCTTCTCGCCGCCCGAGAATCCCTCGTTGACCGCGCGGTAGAGCAGCTCGTCGCTCATCTCCATCAGCTTCATCCTGGCGCGGATCAGTGCGAGGAATTCCATCGCGTCGAGCTCGGGCAGCCCGCGATGCTTGCGCACGCTGTTCACCGCCGCCTTCAGCAGGTACACGTTGCTGACGCCGGGGATCTCGACCGGATACTGGAACGCGAGGAACACGCCTTCGCGCGCGCGCTCCTCGGGCGCAAGCGACAGCAGGTCGCGCCCGTCGTAGCGCACGTCGCCGCGCTCCACCGTGAACGCCTCGCGCCCGGCCAGCACCTGCGCGAACGTGCTCTTGCCCGAGCCGTTCGGACCCATGATTGCGTGCACCTCGCCGGCGTTCACCGTGAGGTCGAGGCCGCGCAGGATCGCCTTGCCGTCGACGCGAACGGCGAGGTCGCGCACCTCCAGCAGCGGTTTCGAGTTGTCGCCCATCGCGTTGCCGGGGACCATCAGCCGACGCTCCCTTCGAGGCTCACGCCGAGGAGCTTTTGCGCTTCCACGGCGAACTCCATCGGCAATTCCTTGAACACTTCCCTGCAGAACCCGTTGACGATCATCGACACCGCATCCTCGGCGGAAAGGCCGCGCTGGCGGCAATAGAAGAGCTGATCCTCGCCGATGCGCGACGTCGACGCCTCGTGCTCGACCTTCGCGGTGGCGTTCTTCACCTCGATGTACGGAAAGGTGTGCGCGCCGCACCGATCGCCGAGCAGCAGCGAATCGCACTGCGAATAGTTGCGCGCGCCGTCGGCCGATTTGAGGATCTTGACGAGGCCGCGGTACGCGTTCTGGCCGCGGCCGGCCGAGATGCCCTTCGACACGATCGTGCTCTTCGTGTTGCGGCCGATGTGAATCATCTTCGTGCCGGTGTCGGCCTGCTGGTAGTTGTTGGTCAGCGCGACCGAGTAGAACTCGCCGACCGAGTTGTCGCCGCGCAAGATGCAGCTGGGGTACTTCCAGGTGATCGCCGAGCCGGTCTCGACCTGCGTCCACGAGATGCGCGAGTCGTTGCCGCGGCAATCGCCGCGCTTGGTCACGAAGTTGTAGATGCCGCCGCGGCCTTCCTTGTCGCCGGGATACCAGTTCTGCACGGTCGAATACTTGATCCGGGCGCGGTCGAGCGCGACGAGCTCGACCACCGCGGCGTGCAGCTGGTTCTCGTCGCGCATCGGCGCCGTGCAGCCCTCGAGGTAGCTCACGTAGGCGCCTTCCTCGGCGACGATCAGCGTGCGCTCGAACTGCCCGGTGTCCTTCGCGTTGATCCGGAAATAGGTCGACAGCTCCATCGGGCAGCGCACGCCGCGCGGGATGTAGCAGAACGAGCCGTCGCTGAACACGGCGGAATTGAGCGCCGCGAAGAAGTTGTCGGTGTACGGCACGACCGAGCCCAGGTATCGGCGCACCAGCTCCGGATGCTCCTGCACCGCTTCGGAAAACGAGCAGAAGATGATGCCGAGCTCCGCGAGCTTCGCCTTGAACGTCGTGCCGACCGAGACGCTGTCGAACACCGCATCGACGGCGACGCCCGCCAGCATCTCGCGCTCCTTGAGGGGCACGCCGAGCTTCTCGTACACGCGCAACAGCTCGGGGTCGACCTCGTCGAGGCTCTTCGGCGCGTTCGCGCGCGACTTGGGCGCCGAGTAATAGATGATGTCCTGGTAGTCGATCGGCGGATGACGCACCGTGGCCCAGTCGGGCTCGGTCATCGTGAGCCAGTGCCGGAATGCTGCCAGCCGCCATTCGAGCATGAAGGGCGGCTCGTTCTTCTTCGCCGAGATCAACCGGACCACGTCCTCGCTCAAGCCGTGCGGGATCGCGTCGGCCTCGACGTCGGTCACGAAGCCGTGCCGGTACTCGCCACCGATCAGGTCGTCGAGGCGGGTCGCTGCCGCTGTCATGTCGCCTTTCTCCATTGAGCCTCCATCGTCGTGGTCCGCGGTTCAGGCGAGCGGCGCCACCGGCCTGCGCTTCAGTGCCGCGAGAGGCACCGCATGCGCGATCGGCCTGGTCATCTGTTCGAGCGTGACGCGCTGCAGCGCGTCGAGCACGATGTGGTTGATCGTCTGCCAATTCGCACGCACCGTGCACGCCGCTTCCTGGGAGCACATGCCGGGCGTGCTGCTGCATTCGGTCATGCCGATCGGGCCATCCATCGCGTCGATGATCTGCGCGACCGAGATCTGCGCCGGATCACAGTGCAGGCGGTAGCCACCCTTCGCACCGCGCGACGAGGTGACGAGGCCGTTTCGCGCAAGCGTCTTGAGGATCTTGCTGACCGTCGGAGCGGCGAGACCGACGCGCGTCGCCATGTCGGCCGCGCTGTGCACCCGATGCGGCTCGCGCGCCATCGAGGCCATCACCACCGTCCCGTAATCGGCCAGCTTGCTCACCCGCAGCATGCGTCGCTTTTCGACCTCCATCTAATACGTACCATTTTAGTCCTAAATATGGGGCGTCGCAACCGGATGCAAGCGTATTCACGGCACCGCAGGTGCGCCGAGCGCATACGCCGCGTGGCAGGCAACGCACTGCTGCAGGATGCCGGCAAGCGCTGCCGCCGATTGCCTCGGCGTGCTGCCGCTTTCCGCGGCGGCGGCAAGGGCGTCGAAGCCGCCGTGCACGCCGAACGCGAGCTTCTTGAACGGAAGCGGCAGCTTGCCCAGCATCGCCACCGGCGCATCGTCCATGCGCGCGCGCCCCATGCCGCGCGCGGCGGCCGCAACGCCTGGCATGTCGTCGCGCGACAGCGCGTCCACGATGCGTTCGACGCCAGCGACGAAACCGCGCATTTCCGCCAGCACCAGCGCGCGCTCGGCCGGCGCGAGCATCACCGCCACGCGTCCGTCCGCCGCCGGCGCCGTCGAGCCGGCGACGATGAATTTCCAGGCCATCGCGGCGATGACGAGCAGCAGCACGGCGACGATCGCCGGGTAGACCCGGCGCCTGCCCGCCTTGGTCGCGGGGTAACGATCCGCCATTCGATCAATGCGCCATGAAAACGGGCACGGTCAGCGAGCGCAGCATCGTGCGCGTGGCGCCGCCGAGCACGAGTTCGCGCATCCGCGCATGGCCGTAGCCGCCCATGACGACGAGATCGCTGGCCGCGTCGGCGGCCCGCGACAGCAGCCAGTCGCCGATGCCGACGTCGCGGGCCTCCTGGCGTGCGATGTCGACCGCGACGCCGTGCCGACCCAGCCATGCGCGAAGGCGGGCGTCCGCGAGGCGATCGCTGACCGCCGGCTCGGCAGCGTCGTCGACCGAGACGACGTCGACCCGCTTCGCGCGGGCGAGCAGCGGAATCGCATCACCGATCGCCCGGGCCGCCTCGCGCCCGCCGTCCCACGCGACCAGAACGTTCTCGGCGAGCGTGGCCGGCGCGCCGACGCGCGGCACGACCAGCGTCGGGCGACCCGACGAGAGCAGCACGTTGCTCACGAGCGCCGTGCCGAAGCCGGCCCCCGATCCATTGTCCTGGCCGAGGACGAACAGATCGCTGCAGCGGGCGTGCGCGATGGCAGCGTCCACGACCGGCCCGGCCGGCGCCCGCCAGTCGACGGCAGCGAGCCCGCAATTCGACGTGGCCGCGGCAAACGCCTTCTCGGCGGCATGCTGCGCGTCGACGAACTTGCCGAGGCGGCGTTCGACGACGTCTGAGCGCAGCATCGCGGCCGCGGACGGCGTCAGGTCGGTGCCGGGGACGAGGTAGATGCCGACGAGTTCGGCGGAGAATGCGCGCGCGAGCCGAATCGCATAATCGAGCCGGGGCACGGACGACTCGTCGTCGACGTGAACGAGGATGCTGCGATAGGACATCGATGCTCCTTCAAGGATCGGAGACGACTTTCGCCGGGCTGTTCCGACGACGATCGTCGCCCGACCCAATGGCACGGTCGCGCTCTTCCGACGAAGGTCGTCCGTGACCCAATAGTACGGCGCGCGCGTTGCGCTGATGCAAACTGTCGGAATCGGCCGACAGACGACCCGGCCCGCGCGCGGCGAGAATGCGCGGGAGGCTCGCGGCGTCGAGCCGTTGCTGCGCGTGCAAAACGAGCCCTGCACACTGACCTCCGATCCCGACAAGGCGAGCGCCGAGCCGTCGCCACCGGCGCGCGTGCTCGTGCCCGGGCGCAACTGCTGGCGGGTCGAGCGTGCGACGCGCGTCGCGTTTCTGGTCGACGGCGAGGAATACTTCGGTGCGGTGCGCGCCGTCCTTGCCCGGGCACGCCACTCGATCCTGATCCTGGGCTGGGACATCGACAGCCGCATGCGCCTCGCGCCCGACGGTGCAGGCGACGGCCTGCCCGAGCCGCTCGGCGAATTCCTGAATGCCGTGGTCGCGCGCCAGCCGGAGCTGCACGGCTACGTGCTGTCGTGGGACTTCGCGATGCTCTACGCGATGGAACGCGAGTGGCTGCCGATCTACAAGCTGGATTGGCGCACGCACCGGCGCTTGTCGTTCCGGCTGGACGACCGGCACCCGGTCGGTGCCTCGCATCATCAGAAGGTCATCGTCGTCGACGATGCGGTCGCGTTCGTGAGCGGCTACGATCTCACGCGCTGCCGCTGGGACACGAGCGAGCACCGTATCCGCGACCCGCGCCGTGTCGACCACCGCGGCGAGCCGTATCCGCCGTTCCACGACGTCGGCGTCGTCGTCACCGGCGACTGCGCACAAGCGCTCGGCGATCTCGCGCGCGAGCGCTGGCATCGCGCAACCGGTCACCGGCCCCCGCGAAGCGTGCCCGGCGATGCCGCGCAGCTCTGGCCCGCCGACCTCGTCCCCGCCGCGCGCGATGTCGACGTCGCGATCGCGCGCACCGAGCCGGCATTCGACGGCCGCGCGGGCGTCACCGAGATTCGCAATCTGCACCTCGACGCGATCGCGCTCGCGCGCCGGCATATTTTCGCCGAGAACCAGTATTTCACGTCGCGCACGATCACCGACGCGTTCGTCCGCTCCGTCGCTGCCGACGAGGGGCCGGAGATCGCCGTGCTGTCGCCGTACACGCAAAGCGGCTGGCTCGAAATATCGACGATGGGCGCGTTGCGTGCGCGTGTCCACCATGTGCTGCGTGCGGCGGACCGGCTTCACCGATACGCGCTCTACTGCCCGAAGCTCGACTGGCTCGACCACCGTGACGGATGCCTCAACGTACACAGCAAGGTCATGGTCGTCGACGATACGCTGCTGACGGTAGGCTCGGCGAACCTGTCCGAGCGCTCGCTCGGCATCGACACCGAATGCAATCTCGCCATCGAGGCACACGGCGATCCGCGCGTTGCGAGCCTCATCGCCGGACTGCGCAATCGGCTGCTTGCCGAGCACCTCGGCCGCGACGCCGACGAAGTGGCCGCCACGCTGGAGCGCGAGCGCAGCCTGCACCGGACGATCGCCGCGCTCGCGCAACCGGGCGCACGCGCGCTGGTGACAATGGAGCCGCACTTCGATCCGGCGATCGACGCGCTGATGCCCGACCAGCATGTGTTCGATCCCGAGCAGCCGCTCGACCCCGACCGCATCGCCGCCGAGCTCGCGCCGCAGGAAGTGCGAAGCGGCACGCGCGCGCGCCTGATCGGCACCGCGGTCGGTGTTGCCGTGCTCGGCATCATGGCGGTCGCGTGGCGGTTCACCCCCTTGCACGAATGGCTGGCGCTGGAGCACCTCGTCGACCTCGGCGATGCGATCAGCGACAAGCCGTGGGCGCCGCTGGCCGTACTGCTGGCATTCGTCGGCGCGGGGCTCGTCGCGTTCCCATTGCTCGTGCTGATCGCCGTGACGGCGATGGTGTTCGGACCCTGGCTCGGGCCGCTCTACACGATTGCCGGCGCGACGTTGTCCGCGGCATTGACGTTCGGCATCGGCCGCCGCCTCGGGCGCGAGACGGTGCGCAAGCTGGCCGGCAAGCGCGTGAACGACCTGTCGCGGCGACTCGCGAAGCGCGGTCTCATCGCGATCGCGTTCGTGCGCATGCTGCCGGTGGCGCCGTTCTCGATCGTCAACGTCGTCGCCGGCGCTTCGCATATCCGGTGGAGCGATTTCCTGCTCGGGACGGTGATCGGCCTGTTGCCCGGCATCGTCACGATGACCTTCTTCATCGACCGCGCAATCGCCGCCGTGCGCTCGCCCGGACCCGAAACGCTCGGACTGCTCGCCGTCGCGCTCGCGCTGATCGTCGCGCTCGTCTGGCTGCTGCGGCGCATGCTGCGCGGACGTGCGCGAGCCGATGCGCCGCCGCCCAAGCCGCATGGCGACTGAGCCGCGCGCCAGGATGGAACGTTCCCCCACGCTCGCTCCGCTCGCTGCCCCCCGGGGGGCGGACCCGTTGCCTGGGGCGCCCCGGCGCGACTGAGATGCACACCGGCCCCTCGCTACCGGCGAATGCACTGCGCGCGGCGACATGGAACATCCACGGTGCGATCGGCAGCGACGGCCGCTACGCGCCGTCGCGCATCGTCGACGTGCTGAAGGAGATCGACGCCGACATCGTCGCGCTGCAGGAGGTGGCGTCCGAGGAAGCGCACAGCCGCTTTCTCGCGGACCTCGAGCGCGAGACCGGTTACCACGTCGTCGCCGGCCTGTTGCGCCAGCGCCACGGCTCGGACTTCGGCAATGCGGTGCTGTCCAAGTTTCCGGTGCGAAGCATCGAGCATCTCGATCTCGCCGTCGATCACTACGAGCCGCGCGGCGCGCTCGACGTGTGTATCGACCTGGGGCTGCGGCCGCTGCTGCGCGTGGTGGCGACGCATCTCGGGCTGCGTCCGGGCGAGCGGCGCGAGCAGGTGCGCCGCATTCTTGCGAGTGTCGAGCGCGAGAGCGTGCACCCGACCCTGCTGATGGGCGATCTCAACGAGTGGTACCTCTGGGGACGGCCGTTGCGCTGGCTGCATTCGCACTTCCGCGAAATGCCGGCCTCGCCGCGCACGTTTCCCGCACGCCGGCCGGTGTTCGCGCTCGACCGCATCTGGGTGTCGCCGCCGGGGGCGATGCGCGCGCTGGTCCGGCACGCGACCCCGCTTGCGCGCGTCGCCTCGGATCATCTGCCGGTCGTCGCGGAAATCATGGTTTGACGAAAAGCGAGGAGCGATGAGATTCCCCCACCTTCTGCTGCAACTTTTCCTTGCCGCCGTCGTCGGCTATGCGGGAGGCCGCTACGCACAATCGCCGGCGCCGCCACCGACTGCACCACCGGCCGCTCCACCCGCGACGGTGATCCCGGCGCCGCCGGGAGCCCCGGCCGCCGCCGCGGTTCCCCCGCCCGCGACGCCGGACAACGCGGCGGGCGCGGCACTCAGCGTCAGCTTTCGCAGTGCGGTCGAACGCGCGGCCGCGTCCGTGCTCACCGTGCACTCCGGCCACTCGGTGGCGCGCGGCCCGCTGGGACTCGGCGGGCGCGCGCTGGTGAGCGAGGGACTGGGCTCGGGTGTGCTGATCGACGGCGACGGGTACGTCGTCACGAACGATCACGTCGTCGAGGGCGCGAACGAGCTTGCCGTGTCGCTGCCCGACGGTTCGCTTCGTCCCACGCGGCTCATCGGCGTCGACCCCGACTCCGACCTCGCGCTGCTCAAGATCGAGGCATCGGGACTGCACCCGATCGCGATCGGCGATGTCAAGAGCGTGGCCGTGGGCGACGTGGTGCTCGCCGTCGGCAACCCGCTGGGCGTCGGGCAAACGGTGACGCAGGGGATCATCAGCGCGCTCGGCCGCAAGGGGATCGGCATCACGCCGATCGAGAACTTCATCCAGACGGACGCGGCCATCAACCCGGGCAACTCCGGTGGCGCGCTCATCGACACGTCGGGCCGGCTCGTCGGCATCAACTCGGCGATCCTCTCGCGCGGCGGCGGTTCCGAGGGCATCGGTTTCGCGATACCGGTGGATCTTGCCCAGAAGGTGATCGCCAGCCTGAAGAAGAACGGCCGCGTCGCGCGCGGCTGGCTCGGCATCTCGACGACGCAGGTTCCCGGCGGCAAGCCGGGTGCACTCGTCATCGCCGTGCAGCCGGGTGGCCCGGCCGATCGCGCCAGCGTCGCGCCCGGCGACGTGATCGTCGGCTTCGGCGATCATCGGATCGACGAGCCCGAGGATCTGGTCGGCGCCACGCTCGAGCTCGAGCCCGGGACGCGCATCGCGCTCGACTCGCTGCGCGGCGGTAAGCATCGGAACATGGAGGTGACGCTGGGCACGCGGCCCGCGCTGCAACGCGGCACCCGCGGTCGCTGATTACGACTTGCCGGTGCCGCGTGCGCCCTTGATGAACAGGATGATCGCAGCCGGCAGATGCACCAGCCCGAAGCCGGCCAGGAACACCAGCACCGGCGGGAGCCCGCGCGCATCGGCGTACGTTTGCGCGACGACGTAGCCGAACGCGACACCGATGACGACGAGCACGACGCGCGTAAGCGCGATGGCGGCAGTGCCGGCCGTGTGTCGCGGAATGCGGTATTGCGCATACCCGGCCGCGGCCACCAGCACGGCGGTGACGAGGATCGCCTCTAGCATGGCGCTACGGTCGACATGGAGGCGATCACCGCGCCGCGTGCCGTTTCACCATCGCGAAGCTCATGCGTCACCGGATTGCGTCCAGCGCGCGACGAGCGACGCGAACTGGTCCATGTAGGCCCTGCAGAACGCGCGCTTCCCGTCGTCGAGGAAATTACCGTCGTCGTCGACGGGATCGGGGCGAAACGAGATGTACGCTTCGCCGCCCATCACCAGCACGCCGAGGATGCCGAGGATCTGGCGCAGGTGCTGCTGCCCGACGGCGGTGCCGATCGCGCCGAACGACGTGCCGGTGATCGCCGCAACCTTGCCGCGCCACACGTTCCGGTCGGTCGGTTTCGAGCCCCAGTCGATCGCGTTCTTGAGCACCGCGGGGACCGAGCGATTGTGCTCGGGTGTTACGAAGAGCAGCGCCGGCACGCTCGCCACGTCGGCGGTGAAACGCTGCACGACGGCAGGGCGGTCGGCCTCGAGATCCTGGTTGTACATCGGCAGGTCGTCGATGCCGATCCATGCGAAGTCCAGCCGATCCGACTCGAGCTTCGCCAGCGCCTTCGCGAGGCGCCGGTTGATCGACTCGCGGCGATTGCTGCCGACGATGACGCCCACGCGGGGCTTGGCCATGCTCTGTCTCCCTTTGCAGTTTGCGCAGGAACCCGGCGCGGATCCGGCTCGTTGGGCAAGACTACGCTTCGCCGCCGGCACCGAGGTAGGCGCGGCGCAGGTCGGGATGCGCGAGCACCTCGGACGCACTGCCCTGCGCCGCCACATGGCCTTCCTCGAGCAGGTATGCGCGGTCGGCGATCGCGAGCGCCGTGGTCACGTTCTGCTCGACGAGCAGCACGGCGGTGCCGGCATCGTTGACGTCGCGGATCGCGCCGAACATCG
>Ga0157369_10003630_pt1 | contig 18313 bp, 16 predicted proteins | sample C25metaG_FD_113461 | JGI IMG/M metagenome (GOLD analysis project Ga0157369, IMG submission 113461) | Corn rhizosphere microbial communities from Kellogg Biological Station, Michigan, USA - C2-5 metaG | ecosystem: Host-associated > Plants > Roots > Rhizosphere > Soil | place: USA: Michigan... | reverse complement strand
TCGACTCGCCGAGCCGCTCGTGGTCGACGCATATGCGCGCAATCGCTCGACCGGCGCGTTCATTCTCATCGACGAGGCGACGAACGACACGATCGGCGCGGGAATGGTGATCGAGGCGCAGTGACTCGGACCGTCGACCCGTACCGCGAGACCGACGTCATCGATTCGCGCGCGCCGCGCACGAACCAGGCGGTGATCGGCGTGCTGGCGCTCGTCGCGATCAGCACCGGCTCGTGGTGGCTGCTCGCGCTCCTCGCGCTGCAGCTGCTGATCGGGCTGACGCTCGGCCGGCGCTTCTGCCTGCCGTGCCTCCTCTACTTCGAGCTGATCCAGCCGCGCTTCGGCGAAGGCCCGCTCGAGGATGCGCGGCCGCCGCGCGCCGCGAACATCGTCGGCCTTGTCGTCCTTGCCGCCGCGGCGATTGCGTACGCAGCAGGCGCGACGGTCGTCGGCATCGCGCTCGGTGCGCTCGTCGCCGCACTTGCGCTGCTCGCGGCCGTCACGGGCTTCTGCACCGGCTGCGAGGCGTACAAGCTCGCGTGCCTCCTGCGCGGCAGGCCGTTCGTCAGCTGCCCGATCCCCGGAGCGCGGTCATAACTTCACGTCATGCCAGCCCCAAGAGCGATGCCGCCGGGCCGCGCTGGGCGCCGCGCTGCTGTGTCCTCGGTCGCCCCGATAGGAACCACTATCGGAGCTCCCTGCGTCCTTGCATCGCGACACCCATCGCACCCCGGCGACGGGCCATGGGGCTGGCATGACGTGGCAGCTGATCATCGCGGGCATGTGCGTCGGCCTGCTCGTCGGCATGACCGGGATGGGCGGCGGCTCGCTGATGACGCCGATGCTGATCCTGATCTTCGGCTTCGACCCGAAGACGGCGGTCGGCACCGACATTCTTCACGGCGCCGTCTTCAAGTCGTTCGGCGCGATGCGCCACCGGCAGCTCGGCAACGTGCACGTCCCGCTCGCCGCGTGGATGCTGCTCGGCTCGGCGCCGTTGTCCCTCGTCGGCGTGCAGATCGCGAGCTCGTTCTCCGACGGCACGCAATCCGCGATGGGAAAGGTCGTCGGCGCGACGCTGATCGCCGGCGGGTTCGGCTTCCTGATCAAGACATTCATCCACAGCACGGTCGAGGACAAGCCGTTCCACCTCGCGCGCCGCGACAAGCTCCTCGCGATCCTGGTCGGCGCGGCGTTCGGCCTCGTCGTCGGGCTCACGTCGGTCGGGTCCGGCACGTTCTTCGGCCTCGCAATGCTGTTGCTCTTCCCGCTGACCGCGCAGCGCATCGTCGGCACCGACATGCTCCATGCCGCCGCGCTGCTGTGGGTCGCCGGCGCCGGCCACCTGCTCCACGGCAACGTCAACCTGCACGCGATGGGCTGGCTGCTGATCGGCTCGATCCCGGGTGTCCTGGTCGGCTCGAACCTGTCGATCAAGGTGCCCGAGCGCGCGCTGCGCGTCGGGTTCGCGTTCGTGCTCGTCCTCTCAGGTGTCAAGCTCGTGGACGTCCCGGCGGCGACGACGATCATCGAAGTCGGCGCCGGTCTTGCCGCCCTCACCTTCGTGGTGTGGTCGGTGCGCGGGCTGCAGGCGCGCCGGGCAATCGCCGAACAAACGTAGAATCGCTCGGGCCGTGGCCCGCGTCCTCTCGATTGCAGCGGTCCTCGGGCTGCTGCTCGCGTCAGCGCTCGCGTTCGCGATCACCGAGAAGGCAAAGGTGACGCTGTCGCCGATTCGCAGCACCGAGGTGCCCAGACCGGTGTTCTCGCCGAACGCCGCCGACCCCGCGCACCGGGTCGCGACCGTGTCGTTCCGGCTCCGCACGTCGCAGCGGATCACCGTGTGGATGCAGGACGCGCACGGGCATCGCGTCGAGACGCTGCTGCCGGTGCGCAGCGAGCGCCGCGGCGCGGCGATCGTGCTGCAGTGGGACGGCGTCGCGTCGAACGGGATCGTCGTGCCCGACGGTGTGTACCGCCCCGTTGTGAAGCTCGAGGGGTCGCATCTCACGACAGTGCTTCCGAACCCGATTCGCATCGACACGAAGCAACCGCACATCGTCGTGCCGAAGCCGCTGCACGCCGTCATCTCGCCCGACGGCGACCACCACAAGGACTTCTTCCAGGTCGGCTACCACGTGAGCGAGCCCGCGCACGGCGTGCTGTTCGTCCGCGCCGGCGGGAAGCAGCAGCGAGTCGAGTACACGCTCTCGCAGAAGCTCACCGGCGATCTCGTCTGGAACGGGAAGATCGGCCAGAAGGCGGTGCGGCCGGGCTCGTACCTGCTGAGCGTCGCGGCGCAGGACCGGGCAGGCAACCTCTCGAAGCCGTATCCGTTCGCGGTCGTGGACGTGCGCTACGTGTCGCTCGGCCGGCCGCGCATCGTCGTGAAGCCGGGCAACCGCTTCGCGATCCGCGTCTCCGCCGACGCGCCGACGGTGCAATGGAGGCTCCACGGCCGTAGCGGGACGGCGACGCCCGGCACACTGCACTTCCGCGCGCCGCGCTCGACCGGCGTGTTCTTCCTCTACGTCTTTGTCGGCACGCACGCGGCGCGCTGCGCGGTGGTGGTCGGATGAACAGTGAACTGGCACGCGCAGCGGGCGCGCTCGGCGGGTTGTCGCTCGCGCTCTTGTTCGTCGCGCCGCGCCGCGACCTGCGGCTCGGCGGCCTCGTCGGCTGGGTCGTCGGCTGTGGCCTGCTCGCGATCTACCTCTCGCCGCACGGGCATCACCGCGTGCTCGCCGCCGCCGCAGTCGTCGGGTTGATCTGCGCGGCCGCCGGCGCATGGCTCGTCGTACGCATCCCTTGGCTGCTCGCCGTCGCGACGCTCGCGTGCGTGCCTGCGCGCATCCCCGTGCACGTCGGCTCGACGCAGGCGAACCTGCTGCTGCCGTTGTACGCAGTGGTCGCGATCGCCGCGCTTGCGCTCGCCTGGGAGCTGTACGGCGACGACGACCGTGCGCGCGAGCTCGGCCCCCTTGCGTGGCCGCTCGCGGCGTTCGTCGCGTGGGAAGGCGTGTCGCTGACGTGGTCGCCGGACGTGCGGCAGGGCGCGATCGAGCTGCTGTTCTTCGTGCTTCCGTTCGGGCTGCTCGCAATCGCGCTCGCGCGGCTCGTCTGGTCGCGCGCGTGGGTGCTGACGATCTACCTGCAGCTCGCGTTGATGGCCCTGATCTTCGCGGTGATCGGGATCGTGCAGTACGAGACGCGCAACATCTTCTGGAACCCGAAGGTGAAGGTCGACAACGCGTACGCGCCGAACGGCTGGTTCTACCGCGTCAACTCGGTGTTCTACGACCCATCGATCTACGGGCGGTTTCTCGTCATCGGCATCCTCGCGAGCCTGGTCGTCATCCTGCGCAGGCGGCGCGACCCGTTGTGGCAGATCGCAGCGCTGCTCACGATCGGGATCACGTGGGCAGGCCTGCTGCCGTCGTTCTCGCAGTCGAGCTTCGTCGCTCTGATTGCCGCGGTGATGGTCGCGGCGATTGTGATCTGGAGGCGGCGCAGCCTGTTCCTGATCGCCGCATGCATCGGCGTGCTGATCGGCGCAACGATCGCATCGCCGGCGGTGCGTCACCGCGCGTCGCTCTCGCACGTGACGAGCGGCCGGTCGACGCTCGTGTCGAAGGGGCTCAAGGTCGCCGAGCATCACCCGATCGCAGGTGTGGGCGTCGGCGGCTTCAAGCACGCGTATGCGGAGGTCGCGCACCTGAAAGGCGAGGAGCCGAAAGCTGCGGCGTCGCACACGACGCCCGTCACCGTCGCGGCCGAGACCGGCTTCGTCGGCCTCGCGCTCTTCGCCTGGCTCGTGCTCGCGGCGCTGGCGACCGCCTTCCGGCGACTCGGCCGCGGCTTCGACGCCACAGCCCGGCTGGCGTTCGGACTAGCCTTGGTCGCGATCCTCGTGCACTGCCTCTTCTACAACGCGCTGTTCGAAGACCCGACCTTCTGGGCTCTGCTCGCGCTGATCGTCGTCGGCGCCCGTGCGGACGCCGCCGAGGTACCTGCGTGATCAACGGCCTCGAGCGCGCGCTCGTGCTCGCGCCGCACACCGACGACGGCGAGTTCGGCTGCGGCGGGACGATGGCGCGGCTCGTCGAGGCGGGCGTCGACGTCCGCTATGTCGCGTTCTCCATCGCGACGCGGTCGCTGCCGGAGGGCTTCGCGCCGGACACGCTGGCGCGCGAGGTGAAAGAGGCGACGACGGAGATCGGCATCCCGGCGGGAAACCTCGTCGTCCACGACTTCGACGTGCGCACCTTCCCGGAGCATCGGCAGGAGATCCTCGAGCTGCTGATCGAGATCTGGAATGACTGGCGGCCTGACATCGTCTTCCAGCCGTCGGTGCACGACGTCCACCAGGATCACCAGACGATCGCGTCCGAGGGCCTGCGCGCGTTCAAGCGCACGACCGTCCTCGGTTACGAGATCCCTTGGAACAACCTCGACTTCTCGTACCAGGCCTACATCGCGCTCGAACAGCGGCACCTCGAGCGGAAAGTCGCGGCCCTGGAGAAGTACGCGTCGCAGCAGCACCGGCGCTACGCGAACCCCGAGTACGTGTGGAGCGTGGCCCGGACGCACGGCATCAACGTGAACCGCGAGTACGCCGAGGTGTTCCAGGTGTACCGCGCCGTGCTCTAAAAACCGGCTGTTCTCGGGTTTGTTCTCGGGTTCGGCGTTCTGGGAAATGCCTGCAAATCGGGCATTGTTGAGCTTCTCCCCGAACGCGGCCTGCGCGTTGGCCGGTTCTTCCCCGAATCGCCCTTGTTCTCGGGTTCCGGGACATTCCTAGGTTCTGAGCCTTGGTAGACAAGCCATTTCTGCGCGTTTGTGCGGCCGGCGGCCTCGGGCCGGAGCGCAGCCTGGCTAGTGCCCCGCGTGCAGCTCTCTAGCCTTCTTCCTGAGATACGTGTCGAAGAGCGGGTGGGCAATCACCGCACCGTGCTCTGGCCGGTTGGCGAAGCGGGCCTTGAGCCTTGCGTACATCTCCTCTGGTGTGGCCGACTGGCTGAATGCGCCTTTCGCCCAGCCGGCCGCACCATTGATGCTTCCGAGCTTGCTCAGCCGCGCCCGTCCATCGTCAGGGATCAGCTCATCGACGATCGCGCGTAGCACCTCGCTCGCCGTCCGGTCATCGTCATCGGGTTCGGATTGAAGGGTGCTCTCCGACTCGAATGTCCACCAGAAGATCGTCCTTCCTTGAAAGACCGCCGTCCCGGTCTCACTTGCGTAACGGTCGATTGACTTCCTGTCGATGCGCTCTCCGTTGTAAGGGGCATTGGCGACGGTGCCGGGAGAGGCCAGCGCCATCTCGACGATGTCGCTCGTCTTCATCAAGGCAATGACGTAGTTCGGTGGCAGGACGCGGTAGATCGAAAGCATCGCCGCGGCGGCGGAGACGTTCGCTGCAGCTGCTTCTCCGAGGACGTCGCCGAAACCGTTGGCCTGCTGCACGATGTCTGTGATCCAGCGAGTCGGCATCAGTAGCTCGCTCGCAAATGAGTTCGCTTCGCGTTCATCTTCGGACGAGGAGTCGTAGAACTCGTCCCCGACGTAGCAGACCTCGATGCTGATGTGACCGGGAATCAGGATGTGACCGAGCTCGTGGGCCATCGAGAAGCGCTGGCGCCGCTTCGGCTTGTCAGGGTTGACGATGACCTTGGGCCGCTCGACGTTTGCGTCGTTGAGGCCGATGACGAGGGCGTCACAGTCTGTCGGGATGGAGATCAACTCGACATCCGCATACCGGTCGACGATTGACCGCACGTCGACGGGCGGCACCAATGCGAACCGCTGGACGAGGCGAGCGGCGATCCGCCGCGGACGATCGAGATCTAGGGGATCCGGCGGGTCTGGCGCAGCCATTTGAGGACGACCTTAGCCGCCTCAGGATCCGCTGCTCGCGCCGCGACCGGCTGCATATCTGCGAATCGCTCGATCGCACCGAACAGATCGTCGGAGCCTTCCTCACGGGCAGCCAAGATCAACCGGAGCGCGCCTGGCTGCTCGACCCAGAGGTCGTACTCCTGGTGCGTCATCCCCAAGAACTCGTAGATCGGCCGAATGTCCTTTTCGTCTTCGTGCCAGGCATCGACGAAGTCGTCGATCTCGTCCTGCACGACCTCGCCACGCAGACACAGCGACATGAAGGTCTGCTGACTAGACATCAATCTTCCGTCCCTTCACTGCCTCACCGGTCATCCGTCCCTCCTCGTCGGCCACGCCGAGGTGCCAGCCGCGCTGGTTGTACACCTCGATGTGTTGGTGGCGCTCGTCCCACTCGTAGAGGCGCTTTCCATCGGCCGAGCGCCACCGAAGGCTCCCGTGGGTGAAGCCGAGGTACTGCTGCTCATCGAGAAAAGGTGCGCGTGGCCGAGCCATCTGCGGCAGTCAGCCTGGCGGCTGGCACCCGCGAGGGCAAGCGAAAGCCGCCCCGGCGTTGTCGGAGAAGCTGGCAGGGACGGTGGTACCGTCCCGCAAAGATCTTCGAGATTTCTAGACAAACCGAAGAAATAGTGCCGACGGCCCCGGACATCACCGAAATCTCTGAGAACCTCGCCTGCGAGATAGCAGGTCTGACGCCGCAGAAACGGCGGGACTGGGTGAAGAAGGGCCTGCTAGAGCAGCCTACGACGAACGCGAAGCTGAGCGAGCTGCAGGTTGTCCAGCTGGCGCTGCTGAGGGAGCTCCACGACGTACTGGGGTCACGCGACGCGGGACTTGCGTGGAGTGAGCTCCGTAAGCAGCTCTCGGGACGCCTGCCCGTAGGGGAACTCGATGTCGTCGTTGATCTCGGCTATCGGGAGGTGACGCTTGTCGCCGACCCGGCAGCGCTGCCAGCCACAGTTAGAACGAAGCGCCCGATCTGCGTGATCCCCGTCGAGGAGCTTCTCACGCGCGTGCGGGCCGCCTTTCGGCGGGTCACATCAGCCGGGCCGTCTCCGTCGGGAGCCGAGGGATCATCTGCGCGCAGCATCGACTCCGAAGCCGGCTGAGCCAGAGACGACAGCGCAAACACCTCAAACGAACTCGAGGTTCACGCGGCGCCGGCCCCGCTTGAAGACACCCACTCCGGGGACGGCAACGACGGCGGCCGTAGCCGACGACGCGGCGAGAGTGGGCGCTGAAACCGCGGGAGACTTTGGCTTGGGCTTTGCAAGCCCGATCTTCTTGAGCGCCTTCGCTGACGACTGCTGAGGCACAGCGGTCTTCGGAGCGGACGACTTCTTCAGCTTGAGCCGTTCGTCGGCGACGAGTGATGCCGTCATCGAGAGGCAGGCGAGCGAGAACAGCCCTTCCACCGTGCCCTTGTCGGTGATGCGCGTACGACCGGCGCCGGAGTTGCCCAGGTACTTGCCGCCCTTGAGGCGGTTGAAGACGCTCTCCACCTGATTCAGTCGGGAGAGCATCGCGTGACGCATCGCGTACCGCTCTTTGTGGCCCTCGCTGAAGTGCGGGTAGTACGTGAGACGACGCCAGTTGAAGTTCGCGCGCACGCCAATCCGGCCGCAGGGCACCGGATGTGCGTTCGTCGAGTGAAGGCAGTTCCCGCGGGCGCGGAACTTGCCTTCGTCGGACGACTGGCCTGGAGCGAGGCCAGCACGTGAAGGCGGATCAAAGCTGTCGTACTTGATCGGCTTTGCGTGCTCGGTGCAGACCAGCTGGCCCTGGCTCGTGATGTGAGACACGCTGCCGTCACGCGAGTGCGCTCCGACCGCCGTCCATGACTTCGTCTTCGTCGACGGCTGTTGCCGGAAGATCGGATGGATGCCGTAGTCGACCTCGCACAGGCGGTGCCACTCCTTGACGTCCCAGTGCGCGTCGGCCACGAGCATCTCGGCCGGGCAGTCGGGCCAGAGGCGGTAGAGCAGTGACAGCAGCGGGACGATGCTGAGCATTTCGTTGTCTGCCTTGTGCAGCATCCACACGAGTGGCATCCCGGTTGCCTGATCGACGATCGTCGAGAAGAAATAGCCGCGCCACTTCTTCCGGAGAGCGGCGGCGGATACCTGGGCGCTCGGGGACTGCTCGACCTTGCCGTCCTTGCCGCCGTAGGTGTAGATCTTGAAGTGGGCCTCGGGTGTGCGCCGATTGAGGAACTTCTCCATCTCGTCGTTGCCGCCTGAACTTCTCTGCTGGCACCACGCCGGCACTGACGATGAGTCGAGAAGAAGCCGCTCGCCGATTCCCTTGTCCGGGTGCATCGCCCGCAGCGCCTTCATCATTTCGATGTTGGCTTCGATGGCCAGCGTTGTGCAGGTGGGGCCAAGCACCTTGAAGTGGTTCAGTGCGGTGCTGTAGCCAATGTCGCCGACCGTCTCCCCTTCGATGGTGCTGAAGAGCGACTTGAGCCGCGTGCTGTTGGTGTAGGTCTCGTGCGCGGTGTCGGCGTGCGCAGTCACCCCACCCATCCCGAGTACGGCCATCAGTGCTTTCGATGGGCGGTAGTTGGCGGTAGGGCCAGTGCCGGCGTAGCCGTACTCCCAGTCTTGCCAGAACTTGATCATCTCGGGCTGGCTGAAGAGGATCTCGAAGTCATCCTCGAGGTTCGTGAAGTCGGGAGCCGCGAACTGAGGGCAGGTCTTCACCATCGCCCGTGCGTAGGCGTCCTCATCCGGCACGCCGCCGCGAAGCTTGGCGACTTCGCGGTGCACGAAGGCGAGCTGATCTTCGGTCAGATCGGTTGGGCGGGCCTTCTCATCGCCGAGGATCCTCTGCGTCCACTTGATGACCTGCGGATCGTTCTTCAGGTGCGTTGCGAGCTTGAGCGTCGCTGGGTCAGGCGGGCGGTTTGACTTCACTCTTCGTCTCCCTTGGGTTTGGTGTCGTTGGGCTTGCGAGTCAGACTTAGCTCACGGTTCTGCGACTCACTTCATGCGCCCGTGCGCTCTCTCTTCTTCAAGAGAGCTCCTTCTTGAGGCCCATGAAGTGCGGCCGCCGCACCTGCTCAGAACGGCAGGTTCTCGATCGGCTTAAGCGACTCCAGGCGCACCTGCTGACGCTCTTCGCAGCCCAGTTGGAAGGGACAGAAGCGGCACTGATCTCCGGGTGTCGCTTCGAACGACTCGCTAGTGATGATCTGTGCGACGAGCCGCTCGAGGCGGTCGCGGATTTCGACCAGGTCGTCGGTTTCCGGAGACCAGCTGATCTCGTGGCCGGTCTGCAGGTAGATCAGGCTGACCTTCTCGACTGGCCGCTTGTAGGTGTCAGCCGCGGCGATCGCGTAGAGCTGGCACGCGATGTCTCGAGGAAGATCGTCGACGTCGAGCTGGTTGCGGCCAGTCTTGTAATCGACGATGCGGATCCCGCCACCGGCGGTTGCGTCGATGCGGTCGGCCTTCCCGAACAGGACGATGCCGTTCGATAGTCGAGTCTTGATCCACTGCTCGCGCGCGAGCGGCTTGATCGACAGGTCGAAGTCGCGGGCGTAGGTGTCGAGCATCTCGATCGCCGCTCGGCCGCAGGCCGCTTCTTGGTCGCGGCTCACGAACGTTCCTGGCTTACGGATGTCTGGGCGGCACCACACCGAGCGGAGCGCTCGCTCGATGTTCTCGCGGCTTCGATGTTCCTCGGGCAGGCCGTAGAACTTCTCGAGCGCCGCATGAATGGCGTTCCCCTGCATTAGGACAGGCGAGGCTTCGGGCTCCCGCGGGGCGCGCTCGACATCGGCCAGGAAGAACTGCTTGGGGCAGGCGCGGAAGCGATCGAGCGCCGACGGGCTGAGACGGTCGAGATGGATCACCGCCGCGCCACCGTGGCCGGCGTGATCGGGTTGGCGAGCATCGCGGCGTACGCGGCGCGGCGACGTTCACGTTGCTGCCCTTCGAGGAACTCCCAGAAGACCCTAGGCGGGCGGGCGCAGCTGAACGCTGCTCGCACGTGATAGAGGAGCTGGTGAATAGCCAGCTGGATTGCTACTGCCGCCAGGACGGCGAGCCAGACTGCGGCTGGGGCGTCCGTCGGGCCGCGACCGATGACGTTCAGTACCGACATTTCGCGTCTCCGTTTCGATCGACGAGGAAAGTTGTTCAACACCGTCGATATAGGTCGAGGAGGGCGAACTGACCGTCTTCATGAGTCTTGAGGAAGGGAGCGCCGTCAGAGTCGTCAGCGACACTCCTCGCGTTGTCCGAGCCTGCCGCACTCAGCGATCCGAACTCGCTCTCGCCGGCGGAGACCGCCGACCTGGAACGCCTCGAGGCGGTCGTCGACGACGGGCTCGACGTATTCATCGCTGTGGCGCACGCGCTGATGGAGATCCGTGATCGTCGGCTCTACAGAGACACGCACTCGACCTTCGAGTCGTACATCGCTGAGAGGTTTGGATTCGCGCGACGCACCGGGTACGCGTACATCGAGGCGGCACGTGTCCTGGAGAACGTGCAGGACGTGCATTCGAATGCACATCTGTCCTTCTCGCATCTTCGAGTCCTTGCTCCACTTGCACCCGACGACCAACGCGCATTGGCAGGCGAAATCAGCGAACTGACGGTCGCTCAAGCGAGACGGGTGATTCGTGAGTGGCGTCGCCAGCAGCGGGTCAGTCATAACGACGTCCCCGAGCCGCCACCCTTCCCCGCGGGCACCTTCCGCACCATCGTTGTCGACCCGCCGTGGACGTTTTCCCAAGAGTTCGGTGACGGGCTCGCAGGCGACGTCTATCGAACAATGACTCTGGAGGAGATCTGCGCGCTGCCCGTCCACGAGATCGCTGCGCCCGACTCGCATCTCTATCTCTGGGTGCCGGCAACGAAAGTGCCCGACGGCATTCAGGTGATGGAGGCATACGGGTTTCGCTACGTCGCACTCCTCACCTGGGTCAAGCCCTCCGGCGGCCTAGGCCGCTGGTGGCGGTACGCGAGTGAGCACATCGTCTTCGGCGTGCGCGGCAAGCTGCTGACCCGCCCTAACCTCACGAACGTCGTTCACGCGAAGCGAAGCGGTCACAGCCGCAAGCCCGACGAGTTCTACGACCACATCGAGAAGGCGTCTCCCGGCCCGTACGTCGACCTGTTCGCGCGTCGTGAGCGACCCGCCTGGGTGTGTTGGGGAAACGAGATACCGCAGCCGATGGAGTAGCCGGCGCCTCCGCGGCCGCCCCCTGAGGCGGCGCGCTTGAGGCAAAGGTTCGGCCTAGAACGCGATCCGCCCGAAGTGAGTCGCCTGTTGTCAAAGGCGGCCAGATGTTGTACGAACGACTTCCCCCGAACTGGCGGAGCGTCCGAATCAGCACTCCATCTATCGCGGTAACCCCATTCGTCCCGCGGCGACTTGCACTCTTGGCCGGCAGAGCGGTGGCGGTACTCCGCCGGTGGCGGCCCAGGATCTATCTCGCTGCAGGTGCCCTTGTCGGGCTCTTGTTCGTCAACGCCCTGATCTCGATCATTCCGAACCGGGCAGCTGTCCGGCTCTACGGCGAGGGTAAGTCCGCGCTCCTTGCCGGGCACTACGTGGCCGCAGAACGCGCTTTCAATGGCGTACTGCGCCTTGAGCCTCGCTCAACTCACGCCCGTTTCGGTCTTGCCTGTGCCTTTGCCCTCACTCGGTCAGGCGGCGCAGCCGTGATCGAACTCGACCTAGCGCTCGAACGCGGCCTCGTCCTCAGTCGCTCCGGGAGTTGTGGTCACGGTCTCGTCTTCAGCAGAGACCTGTTCGTTGCCAAGTTCGGGCTGACCAATTCGTTTGCCGCGCCCCGCGGAGCCGCGATCTATCAGCACGAACTTGAGTCGGTACCTGCCGATACGCCCGAGGACACGGCCCAGCGACTCTTGATCGGATCGTGCCTGGCGTTTCGCGCGAGGCTGGACGACGTCGGCTGGTACTACGCGGCGAACGCGAACGACGGGCGCATAACCGCCTCGGCAATTCGGGGTTTCTTCAGCTGTCTCGGCCTTGCAACACGAACTCGACTCCACTGCCGACACAGCCTGAACGGTTGCATCTTCACGGATCGCGTTCGCGCCGCCTATCTACGCGATAGGCCCTACCTCTATCCAGCAGACGGCGCTTCAGAAAGTGGCTGATCAGATCACCGCCACGGTTGAGCGCGCTCAGGGCTTCGCCGAGCGGAACGGCGACGCTGTCGTGACGACGACGCATCTCCTGCTCGCTGTGATGGCTGCAAGGAAAACGATCTGGCCGCGTGTGATCGTCGATCGGGGCGGTATGTCATTCGAGCTGGCGCTCAAGCGGCTCAACTGGCGCGACCTAGCCGGTCTCGCTGACTCGCAGTTCAAGCGCTACCGCGTGTCGATGCGGCTCACCGTCATCACAGTCGTTGCAGCGGGCTTCTTTGCCGTTCTTCGGAAGTTCCGTCTGAGTGTCGAACGAATACCTTCCCCAGCGCTTGACCGTGCGGCGGTCGATGCCGTTGCGCTCGCCCGAAGCTTTGATACAGCCCGCGGATCCGCCCGCGACCCAGAGATCGGGCAACTCCTACTGGCGTTGGCGGCGACGCCGGGAAAGCATCTTCGCCTTTTGGACAACGCAAACGTTGTCGCCTGTTCAGTACGACGCGAACTTGGTCTCGATCGGTGGCACCACCGTCTCATCGTGCGCCTCGATGGCCCACAGCTGCTTACGCGACGTTGCAGAGCGTGGTTGGACGCTGGCGTTGTCGCGCACGGTCGTCTGTCTGCGTGGGGCCTTGGATTGCTGTTGTTCCGAGTGACGGGACTCTTCGGTGCGCTCGCGTTCTTCTTCTTGGTGGTGCCTGCGACTTTGGCCCTCTACCTCTTTCTTTGGCCGGCGCTGATTCTCTTCACCGGCGTGCGCACTGCTGTCGCTAGGCGGCTCGGTCTCGAGGTGCGCGCCCACAAGTGGTACGAGATTCCTGGTGGCGAACTCGCTATCGCGGGCTCGGGAGAGCGCGTGCCGGCTCGACGTCTCGCCGCCGCAATCCTCCTTCCGCGGGTCGTCGCCTTTATCTGCTGCATCGCGGCGCTCGTACTCGTGAGTTGGCGCTCACAGCGGCTCGGCGTGATCGAGTTCCCGACTGTCTTCTCACGGCTCGACCTTCTTATCGGGCTCGATCCGAACTCGAACATCTTGACTCCGTTCTCGTTCTTCGTGGACGCCCTCAACCAGGACGGTGCTCTACGCGGGATCGGTCTCTTGGCCGGGCTTGGGGCTGGCTTTCTGTCGCTTCCGACCTACCGGGAAATCGCACTCGTTCGCTTGCACGCTGGCCATGAGTTCGGCGGTGGCTCCCGCCTTGGGCGCCTCTTCAGCCTGCCGGCTGCGATGCTGACGGGCGCCTTTGCCTGTGTTGAAGCCCTCCTTCCATTTCGGAACGGGCCGCTCTACCTGACTGTCTACGTCGTGCCGCTCGCCTTCGCGCTGGCGTTTGCAGCAGGGATCGCGTCGCTTCTGCCCTACTAGCCCCGTTCGGTCTTGGCGCCGTCCGAGTCATAGCTGGTTCAGCCGCAGCTGCGAAAGGCGCGGCCGGCGCCGGGGTCGAACACTCTGGCGCCGCGAGCGCTTCCCCGACTCGTCGCCGGCCGCTCATCCAACCTAAAGTCCCTGGTATCCGGGCGCTATTGGCCGAAGGGGCCACGTGTTCGCCCGTAGGCTGTTCACGCAGCGCCGAAGACCGGGGCGCGCGGTTCCACTTGACGGAAGTTGTCACTTCGCTGTAGGAGGTTACGGGCGTGAGGCAGGACACAAATTCCGTCAACTACTTCGGGTGCAGATGAATCCGGTCTCGCCCATGAACCTCCGCAGCGTCCGGACGCCCGAAGCGGCCGTTGGGCTGCTGCAGTTGATCGGCTATGGGGCGAGAGCCCTTCCATACGACGGTGCCGAGGTCGGTCTCGAAGGAACGGCTCTCCGCATTCGGAGTGACAGCTCACCAGCTCGCGGCTACGGGATTCTCGTCGCCGAGATTCCGGCGATCCCACGGTCGCTGCGGACGTTCGCGCGGAGGCTTGTCGATCAGTTCCATGATCGGCCACTGGCGATCCTCGGCGTGCGGAACGGCGGGGCGGAGTGGGAGCACGTGATCATCGTCCGCCCGAAACTCATCAAGGGTGGCGGTGGGGCGGTCTCTGTCGCCAAGTTGACGATCGACGTCGATCGCCCGTCGGCTCACGACGCTGAAGTCGTCAGCGGACTCGCCTGGCAATCGAGCGACCCAACGGGCTCCCAGAATCGAATTGACCAGGCCCTCGATGTCGAACGCGTCACGCGCCGTTTCTTCGAAGGGCTAAACCGTCACTACCAGCGCCTGCTCGACTCTGTTCGTCAGGAGGGACAGAACAGCGCGGCGGTCGCTGCTGGGCTCGAGCGCGCCGGCGGGGCTGAACGCGTGGCTTTGCGCATCGTCACCCAAGTGCTCTTCTGCTACTTCCTGCAAAGGAAAGGATTGCTCGAAGGAGAGCGCGCGTGGCTTAGTCGGCGCTTTCAGGCGAACCTGACGCACGGGGCCTTCTACCAGCGCATCCTCGAGCCGCTGTTCTACGACGCACTAGCGAAACCCCGCGAGGCGCGCCCCACTGAGTGGCAGAAGCCCGATGTCCCGTTCTTGAACGGCGGGCTGTTCGAACGCCATTACGGAGATGTTTCCCTCCCCCTGGAGGATCAACTGTTCTCGACCGATAGTGGCTTGCTCGGGTTCCTCGACGGCTGGACATTCACCGTCAGCGAAGAGGCAGCAGACGAGAGCGAGGTCGCCGTCGACCCAGAGATGCTCGGCAAGATCTTCGAGAACCTTGTCGCTGAGGACGACCTCCGCAAGGAGGGCACCGTCTACACGCCGCGACCCGTCGTCCAGTTCATGTGTCGTGAGGCACTCGTTCCATACCTCGAGCGTGAGGTCGGCCTTGAAGAGGGCGGGGCGAGGGAGCTGCTGGTTGACGATGAGTGGCTCGCTCACACGCAGGACGACGGCGGTGGCGAAGCGGCACTTGCGCTCGCGCGGCGGATCGATGACGCCGTTGCCGGCATTCGTGTCCTCGACCCGGCCGTCGGATCGGGCGCGTTCCTGCTCGGGATGATGAGCGAGCTGATTCGTCTGCGCCGCCTTTGTCATCAGGTTCTCGAGGGCGCTGAGGCTGGCCCTCGAGAGCTCTGGCGGTGGAAGCTTGATGCGGTCGAGAGGTCGCTGTTCGGCGTCGACGTCAACGCGACTGCGATTGAACTGTGTCGACTTCGCCTCTGGCTCTCGCTCCTCGTCGAAGAGCAAACGGGTGACGTTCACCCGCTCCCCAATCTCGAATATCGCACCGTTTCCGCCGACTCTCTCAGGGACTTCGTGTTCGGTGTCGAGGTGCAGTCGACTCGTTCCGGCTCGCTCACGCTGGGTTTCCAGATCGAGGATCCGTCGCAACTCGTAACGCTGCGCGAGCGCTATTTCGAGGCTTCAACTCCAAGCGTCAAACAGGAGCTACGGAAGCAGTTGGCTGATGCGGAAGATGATCTGATTGACAGGATCTTTTCGCGTGCACTCGAGAACGCCCGAGAACAAGCGGTGGGGCGCAGCGAGGCTGTTCGCAAGCAAGGCGAGGCGGCGCTCGAGCAGTTGCCGTTCTTGCGAGAGCAGTTTGCGTCACGCGACCGGGTCTTCCCCGCTTTCTTGCCGGCTTTTCACGCGCCGGAAGTAGCCCGCGAGGGCGGTTGGCACGTCGTGATCATGAATCCACCGTACGTGGGTCGGAAGGAAGTAGCTCAGCGGTTCGACCGGGCGTACGTTGCCGACCTCGAACGTCACTACGACCGCACGTACGACTTGATGATCCACTTCGGCATTCGTGCGTTCGAGCTGACCAGGACTGGCGGGGTCGTGTCGATGATCTTCAACGACTCGATCTTCACCAGTTCCGACGCGACGGACTTCCGTCGGTCGCTGCTCTCCGACCAGGGCAGCTGGACGACTCTGGCGGTCGCGCGAACACGTTGTTTCCAAGGCAAGGCAGTAACGGGTGGTGTGGTCGTGGCGACGAAGGACGAGATGACCGATCGACCCTTGCGTTACATCGAGAACCACGGACGCCCGACGACCGAGCTAGTGGGTGCATCCCTCCCCCGTGGCGAAGGCACAGAGTCTCATCCGGTTGGGAGTTCCGAGTTGTGGGTCGTGCCACGCTCCGACTTCTTCGTCCTGCCTCACCGGCCCCTCTACCGGCCAAGTCCTGAAGCGGTGGCTCTCGTCCGTCAGTACGAGGTCTCTGCAGGGTGGGGAGAGCTCTCCCGTTACGACTCGGCAGACGGCGGCGACTGGGAGATGCTCTCGGAGACGAAGAGGCTCGACACTTGGCGGCGCGGGCAACGTGAGCGTGGTTTCTTTGAGACGGCGCGCACTGAAAATCGCTTCATTCTCCTCGGGCTTGTTACAGAGGGTGGGCAAGGCATTGCAACCGCAGACGACAGACGCTTCCTCGCTGCCGTGGACGGAACACCGGAGGCGGAGCGAGCGCTGGTGAACCGAGCACGGCTGGAGGAGCTGGTGCGCGCGAATGACGAAGCGCGCACAATCTATGAAGGCGCGCGGAGCAGTGGTAAGGAAGTTGACGAAGCGCTGCTTGACGTAGCGAGCCAAGTCGCAGAGACGAAGCTTCGTTGGCCCAAGAGCGGCACGATCCGGATCGCGCCGGCGAATGCTGTCCGGGGTTCGGCACCGCTCAGTGAACAGGAGATCACCGACGGAATCGACGGAACGCAGTTCTTTGTCCCATTCGAAAAGGGCGACGACTCAGGGGAAGACGGTGCTGCCCGCTGGAGACGAGACAACCCGATAGTCATCGACTGGTCGACGTCGTCGGTGGCCTTGCTGCGAACGCGTGCACGGCAGAAGGCAGGCCACCGGAAGCCTTACTTCCGGAACGAACACCTCTGGGGTAAAGGCGGGGTCACGTGGAACGCGATCGCAAGCTATCTCCGAACGCGGCTTGTCCCGACTGGGTCGATCTTTGGGCACGGTGCGCCCGTGATGGTTCCTGTCATCGATTGGCTTAGCGCGGAGTCACTCCTAGCTCTCACCAACGCAACGGTCACGGACTTCGCTCTTAGGACATTCCTCGCGTCTCGAATGAACACGCACGTGGGCGACATTCGGCGGCTGCTGATTCCGATGCTGACTGACGCGCAAGCTTCGCGCTTGCACGGCTTCGGGGTGGCCGCGCTCGAAGCGAAGCGCAAACTCGATGGCGGTGGGGCAGCGGATGGACTCGATGAAATCGAGAGCGAGCTGAACAAGTACGCGCGTGAGCTCTACGGCATCAAGAACTCGGCGACCCTCTGGGTGGTGCGCTAGTGGCGGATAAGAGCGCACTGGATCTGTCGTATACCGACAACGAACGGGTCAGCGTTGCTCATCGCCTGGCAGCCGAGATCCTCGACGATCCGGCACGGCTGTGGGTCGCATCCGGCTACTTCGCGCCTTCCGTCTGGGGCGCGGTGGGTGAGGCGCTCGACAAGTTGGAAGCCTTTCGTTTGCTGCTCGGGCGCAGCCTCGAGTTGGCTTGGGCAGACCGCGCGAAGGAAGAGGCCCGGATCGCTGAACTCGTCAAGCAGGCGATCCGTGACGAGACTGAGCCTCCGCGGTTGGCAACCCGTGCCGAAGCCGAAAATGTCGCTTCCCTGGTCGCCTTCCTTGAGCGGCAGAGGCAAGCTGGTCAGCCGGTCGTAAAGCTGTGGGACGACGAGAGCTTCCTTCACGCCAAGGCGTACATCCTCGACGGGTCTGTTGGCATTGGAAGTGCGAACTTCACTGGGAATGGTCTGTTGCACAACCGCGAGCTAGTCGGCTGGCGGCAGGATCGCTCAGTCGTTTCCGAGATCGCTGACTGGTTCGAGGGCTACTGGGACGATCCGCGTGCACGGGATTACACGGACGAGCTGATTCAGATCCTTCGTGCGACGCCGCTCGTTTCGGAGGACTACCAGCCGTATGACGTCCTGATCCGAGTACTCGCATCTCGGTACGGCATCGAGCGGCCACGATCGCTTGAGCAGGCGACATTCACCTTGCACTGGTTCCAGGAAGAGGCTGTCTTCCGCCTCATTCGCTTGCTCAACGGGCGGGCGCGCGGTGCACTGCTTGCGGATGCCGTGGGGCTGGGCAAAACATTCATGGCGCTCGCGGTGATTCACCACTACCTCTATTCGCAAGCGGAGCGACGCGGCCGGGGAAAGCCAGTACTCCTTATTGCGCCCAAGTCTTTGGAGGAGATGTGGAGGCGAGAACTCTCTGACAAGGGACTCGACTGGGCTTGCGAATTCCTGACCACCCAGAGTCTCCGGGCCGACTTCGATACGCGCCGCTACGAAGGAGCAGACCTCGTGATCATTGACGAGGCCCATCGCCTTC
>Ga0157369_10003629_pt1 | contig 18314 bp, 24 predicted proteins | sample C25metaG_FD_113461 | JGI IMG/M metagenome (GOLD analysis project Ga0157369, IMG submission 113461) | Corn rhizosphere microbial communities from Kellogg Biological Station, Michigan, USA - C2-5 metaG | ecosystem: Host-associated > Plants > Roots > Rhizosphere > Soil | place: USA: Michigan... | reverse complement strand
TTGCAGCAGTGGGCCTGCTGGGGAGGAGACAACCAGAAATTCCTGTTTACTGCAGTTTCGGGAGGCTATGAAATAACAGCCCGAAACAGCGGCCTGCAATTAGATGTATTGGGACAATCGACTGCCGATGGGGCTGCCGTCGTCCAATACCCGTTTTGGGGTGGAGCAAATGAAATCTGGCAGGTGAACTCGACCTCCGATGGTTACTACTCGTTTGCTTCGGTACATAGCGGTAAGTGCCTCAACATCAGCGGGAGTTCTGGTAGCGACGGCGCACGGATGGAGCAGGCGGCTTGCTCCAGTGTCGATAGCGAGAAATGGACCTTGAGGGCGGCACAATAGCCTCACGGCTGGGGCTTCGTTAGCAGCCCCCGCAGCCGTAGCCAGTCCAGCAGCAACGTGGGCCAGACGGAAAGCGCCGGGTCGGACAGCGCCAGGCCGACCCCGTGTGGCCCATTCTGAAAGATGTGCAGTTCGGCTGGTACGCCGGCTTTGTGAAGCGCAAGGTAATAGGCGACGCTATTTTCCGACGGCACAGTAGTATCGGCGCTGGTCGAAAACAGGAACGTTGGCGGGGTGTTTGCTGTAACCTGGAACTCGCTTGAAAGCTCCTGCGCAAGTTTCGGATCGGGCGTATCGCCCAGCAGATTGTGCAGTGAGCCTTGATGCGTGTAAGGCGCGGTGAGCGAGATTACCGGATAGACCAGAATCGCGAAGTCCGGCCTGCTGGCGGCGTCGTAGTGCGTCGATACGGACGAAGCCAGATGCCCGCCGGCGGAGAAGCCCATAATGCCGATGCGATTCTCCGCAACGCCAAATTCCTTGGCCCGTGAGCGGACCAGAGTGATGGCACGTTGTGCGTCGCCGAGTTCAACCGGATGATGATAGCGCGGACCCAGGCGGTATTTTAGGACAAACGCCGTGAGGCCGGCGGCATTCAGAAAATTCGCGACTTGCCGGCCCTCGTGATTGCTCGCGAGATTCCGGTAGCCGCCGCCAGGCGCGACAATGACCGCGGCATCGCCTGAAGCGCGGGCGGGCGGGTACCAGGTGAGCGTTGGGATATCGGCATCCCCATTGCCAAGTGCTCCGGGCGCCGCGCCTTCCCACAATCGGATCGTCTTGGTTGCCGTGGAATGCGTAAGGTCCGCGCCGGCTTGGGCGAAGAGCAGCGCCGACGCCAAAAAGAGAGTCAAGATCCTAAGAGCGTTCATGGTTTTGCAGCAATCAGCTTAGCGCGTTGCCCGCTTGCGCTGCTGTTCTACTGCGGCGATCGAGGCTTCCAGTAGAATGTAGCCGGAGAGATAAAGCTCATGAGCGACACTGCCTTGCAAACCCGCGCCAACCACATGCGGTTGGATCCGTGGTTTCATTTTGTGCTTCTTCCAGGATTACTTTTTTTCCTGATTTGGACGGTGGTGCATTTCCTGCGCCACATGGGGTCCGAGCCGGCGATGTTCGTGGTTATCGCGCTCGTGATGATTGTGATGGCCCTCAGGGTACGGCCGTATGCCCTGAAAGTACAAGATCGCGTAATACGGCTCGAGGAGCGTCTGCGCCTGGAGCGCCTCTGTGGCAGAATTCCGGAGTTGACCGAGGCCCAATGGATCGCGCTTCGGTTTGCCGCGGACGAAGAAGCGGTCGATCTCGCCGAACGGGCCGCTGGCGAAGGTTGGAAGCCAAAGCAAATCAAAGACGCGATCAAGAGCTGGCGCGGCGATTACTGGCGGGTGTGAAGGTATTTACGATAGATGCGAAAGACATCCCAAAACGCAATGAAAAAATCGACGGCGTGTACTTTAGAGCCCGCGACATCGGTCCAGACTTCTAATGGATACTCGTAGATGGCTTGTTCCAGATGCTTGACATCATGCCCGTAGGCGGCAAGGTAGCGCGCCAGAATTTCGACGTCGAACACCCAGCGCGATAGAAAAGGCTGGTCAAATATCTTCTGTATCTGGGGTGTCACGCGGAAAAGCTTGGCGCCGCACTGTGTGTCATAAATGGCAAGCCGCAGGACGCTGGACACGACGGTCGCGAAAACGCGGCCCAGGTAGTGGCGCACCGCGCGGCGCTCCACGCGGCGGCCGAGCAATTGCACCCGCGACCCGAAGACCATTTCGATGGCTTGGCGGCTATTTAGAACCGCCAGTAGATTGGACACAAGCTCGAGCGGTGTGGCCAGATCAGCATCCCAAAATCCCACAATTTCCGGCCGGAAATTTACTAGTGCGTGGACAATCCCCACTCGAACCGCCTCCGCCTTGCCCTGATTCGTCGAGCGGCGCAGGACCTTGGCCTGTTCCGGAAACTCGCCCGAAAGCGTCTCCAGAAGAGCAGTAGTGTTATCGTAGCTTCCGTCGTCTACGAAGAGAATGCGTGTGGGGGCGCTGCATGTCAGGAACTGGCGAAACGCGTCCAAGTTGAGGCGGTGCGCTTCGTTATAGCAGGGAACGATCAGACAAATGCGAATGATGTCCTTATTATGCAGTGCCGGCTTGGTTTTTGCCGGCGCCGCTCGCGCGGACCTGTTGGAGCAGGGCTATAGCGCGATGTACAACCTGAATTTCGATGCCGCGCATCGCGCGTTTGCCGCCTGGCAGAAGGCCCATCCGGACGACCCGATGGGACCGGTTTCGGACGCTGCCGCGCACCTTTTCTTTGAGTTTGACCGCATGAATATTTTGCGCTCGGAGTTCCTCACTGATGACAAACAAATCTTAGGTGGCAAGCAGGTCCACCCCGACAAGAGCACGAAGCGAGCGTTTGAGATGGACCTGGAAAAGAGTCAAAAGCTGTCGGAAGCCATGTTGGCCCGCGGCCAAAGCACCGAAAAGGCTCGCTTGGCGAACGTGATCCGCATGGCGCTGCACGCCAACTATGAGGCGCTCATCGAGAAACACCAGTGGCAGGCGTTAAATGAAATCAAAGAAGCCCGGATGGAAGCGGACGCACTGGTCGCCAAGTATCCGGAGAGCGTCGATGCGTACCTTGCAATGGGCGTCGAGAATTATCTACTCAGCCAGAAGGCCGCTCCACTGAGGATATTTTTGCGAATGACCGGAGCGCAGACGGACAAAGAGGCTGGACTAGCCAAGCTGCGGATCGTGGCCGAGAAGGGCCACTATTTGAAGCCCTACGCGAAGATCCTGTTGGCGATTGCCGCGCTTCGAGACGGAAACAGAGCGGAGGCTAAGTCCCTGTTATCGGAACTGGCAGCGCAATTTCCCGCCAATGGCCTGTTTAAGGATGAGCTCAAAAAGTTGAGCTAACTTACGGGAGTGAGGCTTTCGGTTGCCGCCGGGCCGTGTCCAAACCGGCGAAATACCATCGCATACACCCGCGCCAGCCTGGTCCGTTCGATTAAGAAGCTGAGCACTGAAGTGAGCACAATACTCAAAAACACGACCGAGTAGGTCACGGACTGCAGCGTGTCACCCTCACGGATTTGTCGTTCCAGAGGCATAGCGGCAAGCACCACGGCGGCCAGCCCTTTGGGGCTCATGATCGCCACCAGCGACGCGTCGCGCACCGGAACGCTTCGCGCGAGGCCGAGCCAGGCTGCCGGAATCCGGATCAGGAAAATAAGCCCCGTGATGGCGATGCCGATATAGACCAACGGCAGATCCGTAAATCGAATGGATACGCCGACATACACAAAGAAAAACGTTTTGAGCAGAAAAACAACTTCACCGAGAAAATTGCGTTCCTGATCGTTAAGCGTAATGGCTTCATCCGGGAGGTAGCGGCGCATCCAGGCTAAGCCATGAAAAACTTCGATATTGCCCAGTACAGCTCCGAAAACGACCGCGGCGACGTACCCGCTGAAGCCAAAGATTTCGACAATACCAAAAAGCACAAAGACAAACGCAGGCGTGGTGAAGATCGAATTTTCGAGACCCCGGATACGGCGTAGCAGCGCGGACCAGAGAAACGCACTAGCCACTCCGGCAAGGCCGGCGAGAATCAGTGTCGCAAAGATCTGACCGATCATTTGCGTGACGTGCAGCGTGCCGAGCCTGTAGCTGTCCATGAAGCCGATAGCGACGACGATGCTAAATACGTCACTGATTGCCGATTCGAGAAACAGGATAGTCTTCGAGGCCTGTTCCATATGAATGCACCTGGTGAGTGGAACAATGACGGCTGGAGACGTCGACCCTACAATCGCTCCGAACATAAGTGTCAGGCGGTAACCGAAGCCGAGCAGAAAATGGGCGGCGAGCGCCACGGCGATCATCGTAAGAAAGAAATTGATGAGAGTGAGCGAGAGAGTCGAGCGAATGGAGCCGCGAATCACGTCGAGATCCAGGCTGAGACCGGCTTCAAAAAGGATAATGATCAGCGTGACGGTCGTAAATATCGAGCCTACTTTGCCAAAATTGGCCGGCGTGACTAGGTGAAGCACCGGCCCCAGAACGATGCCGATGATAGTAAGCAGCAGAACGTCCGGCACGCGCGTACGGCTGAAGATGCCGGTAAACGCGTGGGCGATGAAAATAAGCGCGCCGACGACCAGGATGTTTGTGGCGACATGCATCGAATCGCCGCGGGGGCTAGCGGACCGACCTAGATGCTGCGCACCGGCATGTTGACGATGTCATGTATCTCGATAGACTCTTTTACGGCGAAAGGCTCACCATATTTTACGCCGATCAGGTTGCCGTAGAAACGCGCGACCGCAGCCAGGCGCTCCGCAATTTCGTTGTGCGAGGGAAACAGATCAGACGCCGCGTCGCTATCGCCATACTGGGATCGATAACTAAACAAAGCCGCCATGCGGCGATCGAATTGCCGGGAAATATCAACCACGAATGACGGCGTCACGTTCGCATACAGCGAAGAATAAATAATCTTAAAAGGCCGATGCGGGAAAACTTCTTCTTCGAGACGCGCCAGGCCGGCCAGGAAGCAGGATTCATACCCGATTTCAGCGGCACGGTAGTGATCGGGATGACGGCCGCTCCAATAAGGAAGAACTACCGTGCGCGGGCGCAGACGCCGGATCAACGCCGCTAGCGTCATGCGCGCTGAGATGGTGTTCTCCAGACGCGCATCCGGCCAGCGTAGGTTCCGGCGCCAGCCAAGCAGCAAGTGCTCGGCTGCCGTTTGCGATTCTTCGATGCGCAGTTCGGGCGTGCCTCGTGTCCCCATGTCGCCCGCGGTCAGATCAAGCACGCCGCAACGATAGCCTGTCTCGGCCATGCGAATTATCGTTCCACCGCAAGTCTGTTCGACATCGTCGGGATGAGCGGCGATGGCCAGAAGATCGAGCGTCGGGAGATTTTCGAACGAGTCGTGCATGCTCAATATCAGGAATAGGTGTAGCGGCGGCGCGTGACGGGGAATAGACGGATCAGGAAAATACCTGCGAGAAAGCCGCCCACGTGAGCAAACCAGGCCACGCCACCGGCATCGCTGAACCGGCCGGCTGAAAGCAAACCGCTGCCCAGCTGAATGAGGAACCAATAGAGCAGCATGAAAGCGGCCGGAATATCGATGGTCGTAATGAAAAAGACAATAAAGACTAGCGTGAGCACGCGCACACGCGGGTAGAGAACCAGGAACGCACCCATGACCCCTGCGATCGCTCCACTTGCTCCCAGCGTGGGAATCGGGCTGCCCAGACTCACCATCAGCTGTACCACGGCCGAGAGCACCCCGCAAAGAAGATACATGAGCAGGAATCGCCCCGATCCCACCGCGTTCTCGATATGCGACCCGAACACCCAAAGAAACCACATATTGCCAATCAAGTGCAGCCAGCCGCCGTGCAGAAACATGGAAGTGATTAGCGCGGTGAGATGCAGCCGGTCGGGTATCAAGGCATAGTTCTGAATAAAATGGCTCTCGAGATAGGCCGGTTGTGTCAGCTCAACAAAGAAGCAAAAGACATTCAACCCGATGATAATCAGCGTCATCACGGGCGTGTAGTGACGTTGCAGAAGAGCGCGCAGCGGAATCATCGAGTGGTGGCGGCGGCCGCCGGATTGGATTTTGCGGCGGCGCGAGCGCGGACATCGGGTGCTTCGTGGCGTCTTACCTTGCCTGCCTTTGCGGCGTTCAGCAGTGAGTCGATCTCCGCGCGTACCGGCACGTGCCCTCGGGCTCCAATGGCAGTACAGTTCAGGGCTGCTGCCGCATTGGAGAATTCGAGGGCGAGATCCATCGGCATCCCTTCGAGAATGGCATAGCAGAAGGCACCGTGAAACACATCGCCGGCGCCGGTTGTATCCGAACAAGCCACTTCAAAGGCGGCCGAGTAGAACCAATGTCCGTTGTAGAGCGCCAGCGCGCCACGATCACCCAGAGTCATGGCAGCCACTCGCATTCCGTATTCGCGTTCAAGCGAAGCAAGCGCCAGAAAGGGATCGGCCTCGTTGGTCCACTTCGCTGCCCAGCCCGAACCCGCGACCAGATAATCGATATTGCGCAACACGGGTTCGAAATTCGCATAGATGGTGTCGACATCGATGGAGACCGCCACACCGTGTTCACGTGCAATTTGGGAGGCGTAGATAGCTGCGTCCAGATCGTAGCCGTCGATGTGCAGCAGCCGGGAAGAGAGAATATCTTCGCGGCGAATTTCCGATGGCTCGAGCCGCAAACAGGCCGGCCGTTGCCAGAAAATTGTCCGCTCACCCGTTCGCTCATCGATCACAATATAGGCGGTTTGATTCGCGCACCCCCTGCGCACGATCAAGCCGCTCGTGTCGACGCCCGTTCCTTCCAGACTTTCGCGCTGTATTTCGCCACGCTGATCGTCCCCAATCGTGCCGACATACTTGGTGCGAAGGCCGAGTCGGGCGCACGCTACAATCGCGGTCGCTACTTGCCCACCGGGACTCAGCAACTCACGTCCAAACGGAACCTTACCCGCATAAGCTGGAAATTCCTCAACCAGAATAAGCGTGTCCGTGGCGTTCAGACCTATCCCCAGAACGTCCAAGGCCGAACTCAACTGCGCCTACTTTTTAATCGAACTGGGGACTTGATACAGATAAATGGTGTGCTGAGAATTGCGGCCTTCGCTAGCCGATATTTCGATCGGCTTCCAGCCTGGAATCGGATAGTCGTAGGACACCACCCGGGCAGAAGGTTTAAGGTAGCGCTCGAGGTTCGGGCGCAGCAGATCGTTGGCAGTAGTGGCCAGGTAGAGTGTGACGACATTCGCATCGCTGAGGTCGGTCTTCATGAAATCGGCGTGAATGATCTTCACCTGATTCTGCAGTCCGGCCTTTTTCACTTTTTCAGCGGCCGTCTTTGCCAAGTGCTCGGAGATCTCTATGCCGACCCCTTTGATCTTATACCGCGTGGCGGCGGCAATCAGAATACGGCCGTCTCCGCAACCCAGGTCGTAGAGTGTTTCTCCATCCTTCAAACTCGCCAATTGCAACATTCGGTCAATGGCATGCTCCGGCGAATTGACGTAAGGGGCGAGGTTATTGCGATAGTCGGATAGATCGGGGTGCTGGCCGAACGCGACCAGCCATTCCCCCTCGGCAGTGAATCCCAAGCCAAGAAATAATGCAGCGAGCGCTATCTGACGGAATCCCATAAAGCTTCCCCTGAGTTTCTAGCTTACTCCAAGAAACGTCAGCGAGAACCTCCGCCAACTGCCACCGCCAGGGCACGATCGCGCTTGTGACGTACGATCCGGCTCACCATTTCGGAGGTCGAGAACCAAAGATCGCGCGGCCGCGAGATAGTATATTCCGTACCCTTAAACGTGCGAATGGCCCGGCTGATGGCATCCTTCCATGGAATCGCCTGCGGGTTCAGGGTGTAGTTCATATAGAAAACCGGACACTCAATATCTCCGATGCGCCGCAGGTTGTTTTCGGGTACATCGGCGTCGAGCATGGCCTTGGGTCCGGCAAATACCACCGCGTCGGGATGGCCTGCGTTACTCACCTCGTGCGTAATAAGGTCTTCCAGGAAATCCGTTTCGCTGTGCTTTTGGCTGAGCTGCTGCACGTTTACCGTTCCCAGCTTCATGCCTTCCAGCGCCTTTCCCAAGGCCGGGAAATCGATCCGCGCCGTAGTGTCCTGCCGGTAAACCACCCGGCCCTCTTCCATATTGAAGGCGACCAGCGAGATACGGCCGACGCGCGGATCGCGTTCAATGGTCCGAAGAATGCTGACTAGGGCGTCGGTATCGCTTCTTTGCAACGCCGCCGATGCGGCATTCTGAGGCGCAAAGTTTACTAAGAGTTTAATTGTGAGGCTATCGCCTGATGTGTGATGATCCAGGGTATCGCCCGCCTCGTTCACAAAAGGCTCCGGAGGCGTCTCGGCGATCTGGCGGGCTGCTAGGAACAGAGGCATAGGCTTATCTTTAGCGGTCAATTCTGCCTCGACATCCCAGCTGGCAGAACAGATTCGCTCTGCGCGATCGCGCAGAAGCCAATCGATGTGGTAATTCCCCTCGCCTAAATCGATGCCACCTTGCAGAAGCGCATCTCCTTTAGCCTCCTCACCAATAGTGGGAACGTGAAAGTGTTGAACGAAATTTGCGGCATGCTCTCTGTCGCCATCGGAAAACACCCGGAACACCACTGTAAGAACCTCGCCCGAGCCGGCCAGTTCACGCATCGGCAGATTCACGTCAAATCCGCTATGGAACCGGAGATCGAATCCCAGCTCTGCCTTGCGCGGAGTCACCGTGCAGGGAATATCGCTGCGCGGTTGATCCTCCTCGAAAATCGCCACGTCGGACGGTAGCAGAGTGATCTGTTCTCCGGGCTGGCTGGGCTTTAACAGAAGCTGGGAAAACGCAGGGATGCTCGCAAGCAGCAAAGCAATCCAGGGCGCCGACTCGCGCGCGATAGCCGAACACGATCGAAAAAACCGCCGTGCCATCCTTCTCCCTCAGATGATATGGTGCGCGTGCAGTGCAGACTGTATCATGCCGCGCGGATCGCTGGAGTTTTTATTATGTCGCAATCTGTACGATTAGACACCTTTTTCGCCCCAAATTGTTTACGCAAATTTTCCTAGTACCAAAGGCCAATCTGAGATTGTAGAAATCCTGTGATACAGTGCGAGAGATTATGCCTTCCCGTAGCGTTAACAAGGTGATTTTGGTTGGAAATCTGGGCCGTGATGCCGAAACAAAGTTCACCCCGTCCGGAGCCGCCTTTACGCGGTTTTCCGTCGCCACCACCAGAAGCTGGAAAGATCAGCAAACCAACGAGTGGAAGGAGGAGACGAACTGGAGCAATGTCGTAGTCTGGCGCCAGGAAAACGTCGCCAATTATCTGACCAAGGGCAAGCAAGTATACGTCGAAGGACGGTTGCAGACGCGCAGCTACGACGACAAGGATGGCAAAAAGGTTTATACGACCGAAGTGGTCGCTGACGAGATTATCCTGCTGGGCGGACGTGGAGAGGGTGGCGGACCGGAAGGGGGCGCAATGAAATCGGGCGGCTATAACCGCGCCAAAACTGCCGGGGCGCCCGAAGACGACCTCGGGCCCATGCAGATTACAGACGATGATGTTCCGTTCTAAAAGAATGGAACAAGTCTTGCAGGTGGCCGGCGCAGTTCTCGTGCTTGCCGGATTCGCACTTGCCCAGTTTGGAGTGTTGGACCAGCGGTCGTACGCCTATCTATTCCTGAATCTGATCGGCTCGGCGATTCTTGCTGTGCTTGCCGGGTTAGCCCTCCAGTGGGGCTTTCTGTTGCTCGAAGGCGTTTGGGCATTCGTGTCTTTGGGATCGCTAGTGACGCGGTTGTCGGGCAAGTTATAAACCCCGACAATAGAGACATGCCAGCGGCTCTGATAACCGGCGCATCCACAGGCATCGGCCGCGAATTCGCCTACCTGTGCGCACATGCGGGCTATGACGTTATATTGACAGCGCGTTCGCAGCCTCGCCTGGAAGAGCTTGCTTCCGATGTGAGGCAACGGACTGGACGTAAGGCGTTCCCAATCCCTTCAGATCTTGCCGATCCTCGTTCGGCTCGACAGCTATACGAACAGGTATTGGGCCTCGATGTTGCAATGGAAGTTCTGATCAACAACGCTGGCTTCGGGCTGGTCGGCCGTTTTTGGGAACTCGATGAGGACGAACAGATGCAGATGATCCAGCTCAATATGGGCGCGCTTACTCATCTGACCCGGTTGTTTTTGCCCGACCTCATCGCGCGCCGCCGCGGCTACATCCTCAACGTCGGTTCCACGGCAGCTTTTCAGCCGGGCCCGCTCATGTCGGTCTACTACGCAACCAAAGCCTATGTGGTCTCTTTCTCCGAAGCTCTTCACAACGAAGCGCGCGACTACGGCGTGAAAGTAACTTGTCTGTGCCCCGGTCCCACATCAACCGAGTTCGACAAGCGCTCCGGCGCTTCAGGGACCAAGTTGTTCAAAGGCGGGAACGTCATGAGCCCTCTATCTGTGGCGCAACTCGGATGGGACGCGCTACAAGCTGGCAAACCACTGGTGGTAGCGGGCGGGCTGAACGCGCTCATGGCATTTCTCACGCGTTTCGCTCCCAGGCAGCTTGCGGCATCTATGGCGCGTCGTATGCAAGAGCAGAAGTAGGACCGCGTCAGTCGCCATTAACTCGTTACAAGCGTTGCACTTTTTCGATTGACACAACTTTCGTCCGGCAGCAATCTAGAGGCTGGAGGCGATTCCAATAATGCTACAAGTGCACGAAGGTCAATGTGGTCTCTGCTCCCATTTCGGTGAGGACCACACACCCAACGGAATACTTACCCAGATACGGTCTTCGAAAGAAGCTGCGGAAGATTTCATCGACGACTGCGGCCATCCGAAACACTCGAGCCTTCATCTGAAAGTCACCGCCGTCAGCGGCTGCGATGGCTACGAGCCTGTAACGCACTGATCCCTTCCTTGGGGACCGATTAGACAATTGCGCGATAATCGGTTCCCATGAAGGAAATCTTTCGGAAGTTCGCGCACCTGTCCGCTCAAGCGGTTGGCTCGCCTTGGGCCTTTATCCTCGCCGTAGTCAGTATCATCGTCTGGGGTATGGCGGGCCCGCGTTTTCATTACTCCGATACTTGGCAGCTGGTTATCAACACGGCTACTTCGCTGAGCACTTTCCTCGTAGTTTTCCTGATTCAGAACACGCAAAATCGAGACTCGAAAGTCATTCATCTGAAATTGGACGAATTGATTCGCGCTGTACAACCGGCCCGCACCGCGCTGGTGCAAATGGAAGAGCTGACCGATACCGAGCTGGACACCCTGCAGCACGAATTTCAACGGCTCCACGATGCGGCGACTTCAAGACTTGGCGAGATTGAAGCGTCCCGAAAAAAGCGCCCCCGGCACAAATGAATTCCGGTGGCGGGAACCGCCGGCCTTTTGTTAGCCTTGCAGGTGAAATGTTCAAACCGCATTGGATTCATCGCGGGTGTGGCGGAATGATCGCCGGCACTTGTAGCGCGTACCTCTGCGACAAGTGCGGTGAAAACGCGCCTGCCATCGGCGCGGAAATTCCGCTTGATATAGAAAACCGTCGAGAGTATTTCGCCTGTCACCCGGAATTGCAGGTGGCGCTGCTCCACACGGAACAGTTATCGCAGGCGAGCGGACTTCTGTACGACTGGCAGTAGTCGTTTACTCCGCACGCAGACTAGTCCGGCGCCGGTACTCTACCCTTGGAAATATGAAGATAGTCTCTTCAAAAGAACTCCTGAAGAACAAACTGTTCACCGTGGTCGATGAAGTCGCGCATGATTCAAGCGGCTTTGAAATTCATCGCAGTATTGTCCGGCATCCCGGATCGGCGGTCATGTTGGCCGTCGATACGAACGAACGTATCCTTCTCGTGAAGCAGTTTCGTCTGCCGGCGGAGCGGGAGCTATGGGAACTTCCCGCCGGCCGGGTCGATCCCGGCGAGTCCTCTCTCGATGCCGCTAAAAGGGAGCTGCGTGAAGAGACTGGCTATGCCGCGAGGGCCTGGAGCAAGCTCACATCCTTTTGGGCGAGCCCCGGCTACGTCGCCGAGAAGATGGACATTTATCAAGCCACGGATCTTACCGAGGGCAAGCAGGAGCCAATGGACGACGAACGCATTGAGATTCGTTGGTTCAATAGTCAGGAAGTCGGAGAGTGGATCCGCACCGGCAAAATTCAAGATGCCAAGACGATGATCGGCTACTTTATGTGGCGCGATCATCAAGCACAGCTTGCATCCCCTGCTACTCGCTTGTAAGCGGCCGTTCCATTAATTCACGGATCGCGGCGCGCGCATCCTTGCCCTGATACAGAACCTCATACATCTTCGCGACGATGGGCAAATCGAGTTGATGGCGTATGCCAAGTTGCCGTGCCGCGCGGCAGGTGGCCACGCCCTCTGCGATCATGGTCGTCTCGGCAAGGATATCGTCCAGCTTCCGGCCGCGGCCCAGTTCCACTCCCACCGAGCGATTTCTTGAAAGATCGCCGGTGGCGGTCAACACCAGATCGCCTAGTCCCGCCAGGCCGCTCAAAGTGCGCGGATCTCCTCCCATGGCGACTGCGAGCCGGGTGCTTTCGGCGAGCCCGCGGGTTACCAACGCCGCGACGCTGTTGCTCCCGAGTCCCAGTCCGCGGCAGATGCCTGCGCCGAGCGCGATCACATTCTTCATGGCCGCTCCGACTTCTACACCGGCTACATCGCGGCTTGTGTAAAAGCGCAGCGCCGGGGTAGCGAACGCGCGCTGCATTTTTTCGGCAAGATCAATTTCTTCTGACGCAATCAGGACTGCGGCTGGTTCGCCGGCTGCGATCTCCTTCGCGAATGTTGGGCCGGACAATACTGCGATCGAAGAATCGACTAAGACTTGCCGCACCACTTGCGACATCCGGCACAACGTCGTCTCTTCAAAACCTTTAGTCGCGCTGACGAGCGGAATTCCGCGGCGGATGTGTTGCGCCGCGGTTTCAAGGACGCTGCGCAAATAGCCGGAGGGAATTACGCTCACGACCATATCCGCGTCCTCGAGCGTCTCGGCGAGATCGTTTGAAACCGATACTTGCTTCGGCAAATGAAATCCCGGCAAGTAGCGTCGATTTTCCCGAAGTTCGTCGATATCATGCGCGCGCTCCGCGTCTCGGGCCCAAAGCGCCAGGGCTTCAAATCGCGACCCTAATGCAATGGCCAGGGCGGTTCCCCAGCTTCCCGCACCTAGGATCGCCAGCCGGTTATTTGCTGCCAAAGCGATTTTCCTTGCCGGCGCGGAGCCGCGCGATGTTACCTTTGTGCCGGTAAATCACCAGCGCAGCCGCGAAAATGGACGCGTACAGAATATTCAGCGGTGGCCGGTTGATCACCCAAAGAGCAAACGGGAAAATGAAGGCGCCCAGGATCGATCCGAGGGAGACATATCTGCACAACGCCACGACAACGACGAAGACTGCGGTCGTCGCAAGCAGCGCGAGCAGAGCAAGGTAGAGAAACGCTCCGACGAAACAAGCTACCGCTTTGCCGCCTTTGAAGCGCAGGAAGATCGGGTAACAATGTCCCAGCATCACTGCTCCCACGGCTAGCGCGAGAGCGGTAGTATTTCCATGCGTCCACAGCGCCGCTATCCATACGGCCAGAAACCCTTTCAGGATGTCAAGCAGCAACACTACGACACCCGCTTTAGTGCCCATGCTGCGCTGCACGTTGGTTGCGCCGATATTGCCGCTGCCCATGGTGCGGATATCGCGCCCCGAAGTTAAACGGACGAACCAATAGCCGAAGGGGAGCCCGCCTAGTAAATAGGCAAGCAGGGTAGAGAAGATCACGTTTCTAGTGCGCCGCTAGAGCTGCTTCCAAACGGTAATCTCGCAGTTTGCGATAAACACTGGCATTGGATCCAGGATCGCTGCGAAACAGGCTGAAATGTGCTATTGGAAATCGGCCCAGATCCGCGGGCTGCAGGCGCTCCACCTTCTGGCGCAAGGCGTGTAAGGGTGCCGGATGTTTAATGCGCGCAAGCGTCAGGTGCGGCGTAAATGAGCGCTCTTCTTTGGCCACGCCGATCTCCGCCAGTCGTCGTTCTATCTGTTGCACCAGAGCAGACAGTTCCGTCCCGGCTTCCACCCCCACCCAAAGTACCCGCGGCGCACGCTCGTTCGGATACCAGCCCAGACCGCGCAGCGAAAGTTCGAATGGCTCACACGGGCCCACCTGCGCGAGCGCATCATGGAGTTCCTCCAGCCGCGCTTCCGGCCATTCGCCGATGAACTTCGTCGTAATGTGCAAATTGTCGAGCGGGCTCCACTTGATCGGCGCTTCGGGACGCAGCGCGCTCAGCAGACGTTCCAGCCGAAGGCGCGCTTCGGTCGGCAAGTCGATGGCCGTGAACAGTCGCATGCTACTGTTCTAGCTTATCCGCTTGCCCTGGTCGCTGTCTCGTCTATTGCGTGCTACTGAACCGGTTCGGCTCGATTTCTTTGCCCGTCCCGCGCAGGAATTGGCCCCCAGTTTGCTCGGCTGCGTACTGCTGCACGGGGAAACCGCCGGGATGCTGGTCGAAACTGAGGCGTATCTCGGAATGGATGATCTCGCCGCGCATGCCTCACGCGGCCTTACTCCGCGTACTCGGGTGATATTCGGGCCCGCGGGCCGAGCCTACGTTTATTTCATCTACGGCATGCATGAATGCTTGAACGTGGTCGCTGGCCGGGAAGGAACGGCGGACTGTGTCTTGGTCCGGGCGCTCGAGCCGTTGTGTGGGCTCGATGAGATGGTCCGAAGGCGCAAGTGGAACGGCCCGCCTATCGGCCTCGCGAACGGTCCCGGCAAACTGACCCAGGCGCTTGCGATCACTCGCGATCATTACGGAGCGCGCCTGGATCGCGGTCCGCTGCGCATCCGTCGTTGGCGCCAGCCGCCGCAGTTTGAGATAGGCATCACGCCTCGCATCGGTATCAGCCAATGCGGAGATTGGCCGCTCCGTTTTGTGTGGGCCAATCATCCGTGTCTCAGCCGGCGATGAGAAAATATGCCCATGCGATGGAGCTTTGCGGTTGTCGCGGCGATTGTTTGCACCTGTAGTTTGGCCGCCACACCGCTCGATGACGCAATCAAAGCAAAAGTGGCCGGCTTTCATGGCCGGGTAAACGTGTACGCGAAAAATCTGGATTCCGGCGCTGTCTACGATCTTGCCGGCGAAGAGCCAGTTCGTACCGCGAGCACTATCAAACTGCCGATCATGATCGCGTGTTTTTCCGAAGCCGCGGAAGGGAAGTTGGACTTTGGTGAGATGATCCGTCTGCCCGAGGATGAAAAGGTTTCAGGCAGCGGTATTCTACAGGACCTTTCGGCCGATGACCGGTTCCCCGTGCGCGATCTGATGATGCTGATGATCGTGCTAAGCGACAATACCGCCACCAACCTGATTCTCGATCGCATTGGCGGCGACGCGGTGAACGCGCGCATGGCCAAGTTTGGACTCGTCCACACGCGCGTGATGCGAAAAATTCTGGGGAAGGGGACGGCGGCCGGAATCACCGCTGAAGGGGCCAAACCTGAAAACAAGAAGTGGGGGCTAGGCCGCAGCAGTCCGCGTGAGATGGTCGGCTTGCTCGAAAAACTTCATCGTGGCGAACTCGTCAGCAAGGATGCCTCTGTTGAGATGCTGGCGATTTTGAAAAAGCAGCGCGACCACAACGGTCTCGCCCGCGACATCAAAGACGTGACTGTCGCAAACAAATCCGGGGCGCTCGACGCCTTGCGGAGCGATGTTGGAATTGTCTATTCGAAGCGAGGACCCGTAGCGATTGCGATCACGGTCGACGGTATCCCCGAGCCTGACTGGTCGCCCGACAACCCGGGACTGCTTCTTATTTCAACATTGTCGGAGCTGCTGATCGAGCAGCTCTAGGAATGCTGAGCATGATGATGCGAATGCCCTTTGTGTTTCTTCGCCTTATGCCCCTTTGCATGAAAGGTGCTATGCGCAGCAGGCGAGACGGAAAATGCCGAGGCCGTTAAGGCAGCGGCCAATAGTACAAGGATTATTTTCATTCGGAGGATCTCCAGGATCGTAGTATCCTCCGAATCCGCTAAATCTCAGCAGCTTGCAGGTTAATACCGGTAGTGCTCGCTCTTAAACGGCCCTTCCGGGGAGACGCCCAGATACTCCGCCTGTTTTGCGGTAAGTGTGGTCATCTTCACGCCGATCTTCTCCAGATGCAGCCGGGCCACTTCTTCGTCAAGGTGTTTTGGCAGCGTATAAACACCGACCTTGTAAGTGTCTTTGTTCTTCCAGAGATCAATCTGCGCCAGCGTCTGGTTAGCGAAGCTGTTGCTCATAACGAAGCTGGGATGGCCGGTGGCGCAGCCCAGATTCACCAGGCGACCCTCCGCCAGCATGAAGATGCTGTGGCCGTCTTCAAAGGTATACATATCGACTTGTGGCTTGATATTCGTCCGCTTCACGTCCCGTGCGCCGTTTAGCCGATCAACCTGGATTTCATTGTCGAAATGGCCGATGTTGCAAACGATCGCCTGATTCTTCATGTGGCGCATGTGTTCGAGCGTAATGATGTCCAGGTTGCCCGTACACGTGACGTAAATATCGCCCCGGCCCAGAGTGTCTTCAACCGTTGTGACTTCAAAACCTTCCATCGCCGCCTGGAGCGCGTTGATCGGATCGATTTCGGTCACGATGACGCGAGCGCCCATACCGCGCAGTGAATGCGCCGAGCCCTTGCCCACATCGCCGTAGCCGCAAATGACAGCTACTTTGCCGGCCATCATCACGTCGGTTGCGCGCTTGATGCCGTCCGCAAGAGATTCGCGGCAGCCGTACAGATTATCGAACTTCGATTTGGTGACTGAATCGTTCACGTTGATGGCCGGAACCAGCAGCTTCCCCTGCTCGAACATTTTGTAAAGCCGGTGAACACCCGTGGTCGTTTCTTCCGAAACCCCGCGCCATTCTTTCGCCAATTTATGCCAGCGCTGCGGATCTTCCTTCTGAACCTTCTTCAGCAGATCTTTGATGACCTTCTCTTCGTGGCTTTCCGACGGTGTGTTTACCCAGTCACTGCCGTTCTCTAGTTCATAGCCTCTGTGGATCAGGAGAGTGACATCGCCTCCGTCGTCCACCACCAGCTGCGGTCCTTTGCCCTGCGGGTGGCTGATGGCTTCGTAGGTGCACCACCAGTATTCTTCGAGCGATTCCCCTTTCCAGGCGAAGACCGGAACGCCCGCGGCGGCGATGGCGGCGGCGGCGTGATCCTGCGTCGAGAAGATATTGCAGCTCGCCCAGCGTACGTCCGCGCCGAGATCCACGAGCGTCTCGATCAAGACCGCGGTCTGAATCGTCATGTGCAGTGAGCCGGTAATGCGCACGCCGGCAAGCGGCTTCTGCGCGGCGTACTTCCGTCGGATGGACATCAACCCGGGCATTTCGTGCTCGGCGACCCCAATTTCTTTGCGCCCCCAGTCGGCGAGCGACATGTCGGCGACTTTGTATTCAGTGGCAGTTCGATCGAGAGTGGCTGTACTCATTCTGTAAACCTCAAAGATATTATATATCGAAAGATCTTGATATGTTGATAAGTAGATTATGTCCCGGCCCTTAAAATGGATGCGTCTGCTCGGCGACGCTACGCGCGTGCGCATCTTGCTGTTGCTCGAAAACGAGGAACTCTCGGTCGCGGAACTACAGGAAATTCTGGCAAAAGGACAAAGTCAGATTTCTACGCATCTAGCCCAGCTCAAGCAGGCCGGCCTACTTGAGGACCGCCGCACGGGCAAGCATATATTTTATCGGCTAAAAACACTCCATGGGTCTGAGGGAAAAACCATTGGGCAATTGATGGGTGTTTTGCGGGCCGTGCCGGATATTCCCGAGGCCGAGCATGATCGTGCGGTTCTCAAGCTAGTGGTCGGTAAACGGCGCGACCGCATGCGCGCTTATTTCGATTCGCTCGCCGGAAAGCTAGGTCGCCAGTACCTGCCTGGGCGCTCCTGGGAAGGGCTTGCGGACGTTTTGCTTCGCGTGATGCCGCCACTGCTGAGCGCCGATCTCGGGGCGGGGGAGGGAACGTTTTCCCAACTGCTCGCCCTGCACGCCAGGCGAGTTATCGCCGTCGACAACTCGGAAAAAATGATTGAGTTCGGTACGAAGCTGGCACGTACCCAACGGCTCAAAAACCTGGAATACCGCCTGGGCGACCTGGAATCGATTCCCATTGCCGATGCAGAAGTGGATGTCGCGTTTTTCAGTCAATCGCTCCACCATGCCTTGCACCCTGAGCACGCGATTGCCGAAGCCCGGCGTATTCTCCGGCCGGGCGGCCGTATTGCCATTCTCGATTTGCTGCGTCACCAGTTCGAGGAGGCCCGAGAAC
>Ga0157369_10003628_pt1 | contig 18320 bp, 7 predicted proteins | sample C25metaG_FD_113461 | JGI IMG/M metagenome (GOLD analysis project Ga0157369, IMG submission 113461) | Corn rhizosphere microbial communities from Kellogg Biological Station, Michigan, USA - C2-5 metaG | ecosystem: Host-associated > Plants > Roots > Rhizosphere > Soil | place: USA: Michigan... | reverse complement strand
TGGACTCCCATTTCCAGCCGGTCGCTTTCGCGAGCTGCTGAATCGACATCCCGGCCTCGAGCAGCGGCGTGCCGAAATACCGGGAAACGTCTGCTATCAAGAAGGACATTTCGCCGAGTGTCGGGGCGTGCTTGATGGCTTTCACGTTGCCGTTTGCAATGGCCTGCATCAGCGACTCGATGGCCCGCTGGTCACCCATACGTCGGCTGGTCATCTCCGCCCACGTGAGCGTCGAATCATCGGCAATGGCAGCAGGTTCGACCCGCTCGTCGACACACTCATACAAATCCCGTATGGATTGGCGCTCGACCGGGCCACCCTTCATCAGGTCTTCGCGCCAGCGGCCGTCTGACCGGATGACGCCGGCTGATTTCATGCGTTCGAGCACGACGGGTGGAACGCCTGTCTGTTTGCAGGCTTCACTATCGGAAATCCATTCGACGCGTTGCTGCTGGATGCGCTCAACCTCGGCGCACGGAATTTCGAACAATTGGCCACGTGTGCCAGTGCGCCGTGTACGGTGCTCGCACTCGCCGGCGAGAATGGAATCAAGCAGGCGTTAAACGCTGACGCCAATGGGCTTTGCGGCATCCGTAGCTCGCATGTATCCAGTCGCGTCCTCGGCTATTGCCTTGGCCGAATCCAGGCCTAAGACGCAATCGGACTTCTGGGCCGCGACATCGATGATGATTTGCAACAAGGGCTCAAGCGTCGTGCCCTGGCAAATCTTGCGCAAATTGACGTACCAGTCGCCCAGCAATGTGTTCAGCGTGCGGGCATCCTTGCGGCCGGCGGCGATGCGCTGCTCGACGTGATGCCGGAAGCCAGTTGGCCAGTCGGCTAGCAAGGATTCGAGCGGCGAGAGATATTCGACCGCTTCCGTGACGAATTTCGGTAATGCCGCGCTGCGCGGCAACCCAGGGCGCGTCGGGGCCGCATGTTGACAGAGTGTGCGGATGACCTTTACCAGCACATTGATGTCCACGTCGTGCAGAGAGGGTTTCGCGCTGCCAGCCTGCTGCCCGTTGCTCGCAATCAGCGTCGATAGCCACTGCTGCGCCGGGCTTGCCGGCACACGCGGCATGCTGCTCAAGTCATGACCGCACGAGCACAATCCAATGTAGAGCCGCTCCGGTGAAAGGTGCGTGCCGCACGCGTTGCACTGGTCGACCAGCAGAATTTTATGTTGCGGACATGCTGTGACATAGGCGTGTTCCCAGTGGTGTCGTAGGTAAGGCGATTCAGCCAGACACGCCGGACACACAGCATCAGATTGCGCACGGTGCAGACGTCCCCAATCCCGGCAGAGATGTTCCTGATGTCTGGTGCGTTCGGCCCATGCCGGTTCCAGGCCGAGGTTACGCGCTACATCGTTCGTACGTGTGAGCAAGGCGCGGCGATTGCGCTCGACGCCCGCCGAACTCGCGAGGTCGCGCCAATTGAAAAGCGCATTGTCTGCGGCAAGGCGTCGGTAGTAGCCCATCCCCGACTCGTCGTCCCGGGGAGCGTAGGTGAGAACGAGGCTCATTGTTTGTCTCCTGATTTTTTCCGAACTGGTATGGACGCTGCGTTACTGGTCAGGACTTGAACGTATGCCTGTTTCAACGCAGCTGGCTCCACGCCTGCGTCATCGATGCCAGAATCCTGGAATGCCCGTCTGTGCGGTGACCCTGCGTGACTGACCTCTTCAAGCGCCTTTTGGCAGTCGACGTATGTAATGGCGCGCGGTGCCTCGTGTGCCATCAAGCTCGCCAGCTCACGCATGAAGTCAGCGAGGACCCCAACTAGGCCGCCGGTGAGCAAATAGCTTTGCTGCGTCAGCACGCGGGCGGGCACGTCAATGGGATAGCCAGCCGCAGCGAACAGGCGCGCGTAATTCACGACACATGAGATGTAGGCAGCCATTTGGTCAGCAATGCTCGCGTCGTACGGTAGAAAATTGCGAGCAGGGCAAGCGCGGCGACGCAGCTGCTCGTTTGCTAAAAAAAGTTTCTCGAGCCGCGGAATGCCGAAGAGAATCAGCGTCATGCCGAGCGTGTCTGTTAGGGTCTTGAGCCAATCGCTAGCGGCGCGCGGAGGCACCCTAGACCCTTCATCAACGAGGTGCGATATCTCATCAAAAATCACGATACGTGTGCCGGCCAGGCGAAGCTGCGTCACCATCAAGTCGAACATCGCACCCGCTGTCATGCTGCCAGGAACCAGGATGCCCAACGCACGCAGCACACTTTTAGGAAGCAGCTTGGCCGTTGCGGATTGGGGTACCTTGACAACCAGCACGGGCACATGGCGCCGCCCATCGATACGAGTTTCAGGATAGTCACGAGACAGTTTGGCGATGAGCGAAGACTTGCCCACACCGCTCGGACCAGGAACACGAACGACTTTGGGTGCAAAGCCATTAAGCGCGTCGTCGATTCGTCGTTTGAGCGCAGTGAGATGCTCCACGAACATAGGATGAGCGAGTTCGCAGGCCTCAATGTCCCTGCGCAGTTGTTGGGCTGGCGTCACAGCAGTTTTTCTCCGGTGTTTCTGTTCACGATGTCCATCACGGGTGCGTCTTCGTACGAGATGGCATCAAACTGAAGGTCTTCCGCCGGCAGCGACGGATTGGTCGAAGGTGATGGCCCGAACGGCGCTGCCGCAGACAGCGGTCGGCCGATGGCTCGCTGGACGGCTGTTCCTTCTTTGGCGCGCCGCACGGTTTCTTGATTTTCTTCGCGCTTACCGCGGCTTCTTCGCTTTTTGGCTGTCCCGTTTTGGGTGACGGCCTCGTCCATGTCGCGCTGGAATTGCACCTTTTCGTCCGGAACTGTCCAGTCATCCATGCCCGCATCGAATCGGGCTTTGGCCTCCGAAAAAGTCCATGCCGGGGTGTCCGGGCGAACGTGTTCGTGCGTCAGCGTGACGAGCGGAAGGTCATCTCCCTCGTACACGTACGCCTGGCGGAAATCGTCCGGGTTGTAGACTATGTGGAGCTGCGCACGGTCGCCGTACCTGGCTAACAAATACGACATGGCTTCACCGCGGTACCTGAATCCATGTTCAAGCGTGATTCCCGTCTTGGCGCTCAAGACGCACTTCTTGTGTTCGAACAGTGCCGCCATCCATTCACGACGCGGCGGCGGCATGGTGATGGGATGGCCCATTTCTTCGGTCTGGTAAGTCAGGCGCTCATGGGGCGTCTTTCCCTTGACCGAGTCGACCAGCAGTTCGTCCCAACGCAGCCGGTCGAGTGGGCTATTGACCCAATCCTCATAGAGCCACCTGACAATCCATTTTTCGAGTGCTTCGACGCTCATCAATTCGTCACCCAGCGCCTCCGGGTCACGCATGCCGTCCTTTCCTTCGAAGCGCGTGCAGCCCGGGAGAAGCTGTAATGCCTCCTTGAGCGTCCTGTTCAGACGCTCGATGAATGGCTTGCCTTGAGCCTCCTTCGCCTTGCAGTGTTTGACGTCCATTCCCAGTCGCTCAAGACCGACAATTCGTCCGCCCTTGGTTTCCGGGCCGTTATCAAAAATGACTTGTGCGGGTGTGCCATAAATATTCAGCGCATGAGCGATGCCAAGCTCCTGGAAGCGGGCTGCTTTGGCAGGTGTCAGGTACATTTCGAGGCATAACAGCGAATCCATCTCGCGCGGTGAACCAATGACGAGGTGCCATCCCACCGGATATCCAGTGCAGACATCAATCGCGAGCACCAGATAAGTGGTTCGGGCAATGCCATGGGGTGTGCGCACAACGAATGGCAGATGGAGGGCATCCTGCTCAATGCGGGCGAACGGGAACGCTGCCCGTATACGCTTCTTCGCGAACGACTTGCCGGCGACCCGAGTGAGCGGGTCCATTCGGTCGTATTGAGCGTCGACGGTCAAGCCGCGAATTGCGGCGCACACGAACTTGCGGCTGATGGCGTGCTTCGCCACATGCAGGCCTCGACGACGAGCCTCACGATTGACGTAGCTTGTCACGTCGAGAACCGTCCACTGGGAGTCGGTGACCAGGAATTTGTTCTGGATGACCTCTTCGACGAATTCGATAAGGTCCTTCGGATACCTCGCGGTTGCATTGCCTTTATTCTTGTCCCCCTTGAGGACCGGAAGGCCGAGCAGTTGATTGCAGTGAGCTCGGTACAAGGTTGCGCGCGAAGGAAACGAGCGAACGGGCTTATCACCGTTTTCCATCAGATAAGCTTCGCGGGCCAGAGGTACCGCTGCGTTAAACGACAAACCGCGTTGGTCGCGGATGGCATCAATACGCCGCAGTGTGTCGTTCAGCAGGCAGACCTTGCTGTGCAATTCCGGATTGTCGTATTGGGCCGCAATGCTGACGCGCGGCATTCCCTTTCGATGCAGGACCAGCGCGCCCTCCGAAATCTGTGCGCGAATGTCATCGTATTTGACGTAGAGGGCTTCACCTTTCTCGACATCGAAGAGCTGGATGGAGCCGGCATGCAAGCGACCATCTATCACCTCGAAGTAGCCGTCCGCTTTCCCGGGAAGCGCCAACTTGTCTCCGGCACGCAGGTCGGACATCATGACCACAGCTCCTCAATCAAACAGAGGTGGCTCAGGTCACCATATGCGGCCGACAGTTCGAGCGTCGCGCAGATGTGGTGATGCGCTAGGTCTGCTTGCAGTACACCGACAGAGAGCAATGACGGAATCAGGCCCGTCGGAATCTCGAGGTCTGCGCACAGTGCACGCTGCAGCGCCGGACCGGATTCGCAATACCATTCGACCCGGTCAATGATGTCCGCCGTCAGGTGTTCGTGGGCCCGAGCTATCGCCGGCTTCAACAGTTGGGCGTTGACAACGGCCGGGTGCCACTCATCCGCGGGCACGACCACCGTGGAGAGCGGATAGCAGTACGCCTCCATGATTTCCCGGGCCCGCTCGACCTTGGCCCAGTACCGCTCATCTCCCTCGAAGCCCTGCAGTTTGACCTCGTATGCACGCTGAAGGCCGTCGGCCTGCACAGTGGCGAAGTCAGGCGTGTACTCCACCTCCCCGGCGCGACCCCCGCGCATCTTGCGTGCTTCGGAGAGTTCCTCACGCGTAAACAGCAACCGTTCACCGACCAGGTCGACGGTGAACGGTTGCTGTCTGAAAGAGCGCACGCGCGGGTCAATGCACAGCATGTGCGCTACCAGACGTTCCGCGTCGGATTCGACGGTGATGTGGCCGTCGGCCTTCTCGGCATAGGTGCCGATGCGGGCCTTGCCATACGTACGGGCCGTAAGTCGGACGCCGGCGTTCGCAGCACTCCGGCGACTACGGACGCCATAGGACGGTGCGCTTCTCATTTCGCACCTCCGGCCGGCGCGTGCAATCGACTGTTCGCCTGGCTATTCGTCCGGGATACCGCAGCGGGCCGTCGGGTCGGTGAGTTGGCTTGTAAGGATTTTGTCGGCATTCTGTCCTCGCAAAAATGGTTTGCTAAGGACGTGTAGCGCTGCCGATTTGGCGTCGGTCGTATACGACCGAAAATTGCCGTGAGAAACTTCCAGTCCCAGAAAAACAGAGGCGCGAGCAACGTCGAGAGGGAACGATGGAAGAACTGCCGCACAACCGTGACCGAGCGCCGGGCCAGCCCTACGAGCAGTGGGAAGAAGAAGCGAAGGGGCTGATAGAAGAGGAGATGATGCGTTGCAAAATCGGCTACAAACAGCTTTCGCGGATGCTCGAGGAGTTGGGAATCGAGGAATCGCCTGACCAGATTAACCGTAAGGTGAATCGTAAGCGGTTCTCGGCGGCATTCCTGCTCGTCTGCTTGCGCGCCATGGGAGCGGAGACCATATCGCTCAAAAAGGCGCCCACTAACGCGGAGGCGAAGTAGGCGGTATGCCCTCCACGTCGACTGATTTGTCCATAGCCAGACCTGTTCCATCGCCGGCTCCCGCGTCGTACCCTCTCATAAATAGGGGGCAGACCGAGCCGGCGGTCAGCAAGACGAATTCAGGTTCATCGTGGTGCTACGCGCCGGCGTTGCACCGGCGCGGGTTTACCACGGTAGGCAATGGTCAGGAGATTTTCAAGCTGCTTGGACGATGGAGCTATCGCTGACGTCAGAATTTTGCAGAGGCACCGACTTCCCTCTGGCACATGAGGCCGGTTCCAAAACGAGCCTGTGAAGAAGGGGAGCACCGTACAATTAGCGATTAATCGAGCTGGTCGGCTGAGGGCGTTGCGCTTAATACGACATAACCAATTCGCATGAGCGACCGTAGAGCGCCGAGTTCACCGGGGGAAAAGATGGACGTTTTCAAGTTCCGCGAGCACATCGTTGCCGAATACGCGCAGTTTACGCGCAGCTTCACAAGCATTCGCGCCGATGACATCCGTCATTACGTTGATGAGCAGTACCTGAGCCAGCGATACTGGCCAGAGCCGCTCATCCAGATTAATCCGAATTTCAAGCCCGGTGGCACAGTAGAAGAGCTTGTCGCCGCAGGGCAACTTAGCGTCGAGTGCGCAGATATTTTTCGACTCGGAAAATCCGCCTCATCGGCGGGTGTTTCACTGCCGCTGCATAAGCACCAGGCGGAGGCCATCAGCCTCGCTGCAGCCGGTGAAAGCTATGTCCTGACGACGGGAACGGGTTCAGGCAAGTCGCTCAGCTACTTCATCCCTATCATCGACGAATGCCTTAAAGCCAAGGCAGTTGACTCGACTCCGCGCAGCCGGGCGATTGTCATTTACCCGATGAATGCGCTGGCTAACTCGCAGCTGGAAGAGCTGAAAAAATTCCTAGGCTCGAATCCAGCCGAGCGGGTTGTAACGTTCGGGCGCTACACCGGCCAGGAGTCTGATGAAGAACGCCAGGCGATGGCAGCCAACCCGCCTGACATTTTGCTCACCAACTTTATGATGCTCGAGCTGCTGATGACTCGGCAGAATGACATCGACAAGGCGGTGATGCGCAACGCCAAAGGCCTGCGCTTTCTCGTTTTGGATGAGCTTCACACCTACCGGGGGCGGCAGGGTGCCGATGTCGCGCTCCTCGTTCGCCGGGTGCGGGAAGCACTGTCGGAAAACCTAATTTGCATCGGCACCTCGGCCACAATGGCTACCGAAGGTACGCAGATGGAGCGGAACGCCATCGTCGCTGGCGTCGCCTCCCGGCTGTTTGGCACGAACATCCCCAACCGGAATATCGTTACCGAAACGTTGCGCCGCGTCACGCCGGAAGAAGAAACCATTGCGACCGTTTCACCCCACCTCGGTGACGTTATTCGCGCCGGCGTGCCTGAGACCACCGACTTTGCTTCGCTGGCGTCACACCCTGTGTCAATCTGGGTCGAGTTGACCTTAGGGCTGGCTTACGAGGATGACAAGCCACGGCGAGCGCGTCCGCAGAAGCTCGCTGACGCTGCGCAGAAGCTGCACGAGGTGTCGGGCGAGTCCGCTGATGCCTGCCTGAGCTATCTCCAAAAGTTCATGCTGCTCGCCTATGCAGTTCAGGATGAAGCCGGCAAATCGCTTTTTGCGTTCAAGCTTCATCAGTTTATCGCTGGCGGTGGCAAGGTCTATGCAACGCTCGAAGCGCCCCGACACCGTGCTATCACGCTCGATGGGCAGCAGTTCGTTGCCGGCGATACCGACCGTGTTCGGCGCTATTACCACGTCCATTTTTGTCGGGATTGTGGCCAGGAATTCATGCCGGTCTGGGACACGAATGGCGCCGACGGCCGCACTTTCAACGTGCGCAGCATCGACGAGCGACAGAGCGACGATGAAGAGGTTCGGTTCGGTTTCCTGATGCCGGGACTGTATAACTGGGACCCGTCAGACCCTGAACGGTACCCGGAGGGCTGGATTGAGGAGCGGGGCGACGACGATTGGCGCGTCAAAGCGGACAAGCGCAAGTTTATTCCTCAAGAGGTCTGCGTTCGGCCAGATGGAGTGACGACCGACGGCATTGGTTTGAATGCGTGGTTTATCCCCGGGGCTTTTCGTTTCTGCCCGGCTTGCGGGGCCACCCATGCGACTGCCGGCAAGGACGCGTTGCGCCTGACGTCGCTATCCGGTGAGGGGCGGAGTTCCGCGACGACGATGCTGACGTTGTCCGCGCTACGGTATCTCTACGAGCAGGACCAGGGGCTGACACCTGATGCCAGGAAGGTACTGGGCTTTTCTGACAACAGGCAGGATGCCGCGCTGCAGGCTGGGCACTTCAACGACTTCCTGCAGGTTCTCCTTACCCGCTCAGCGTTGCTTTCAGCAGTCGACAAATCTCCGTTGAAAGCGTTGGGCGAAAAGGAAATCGCCAATGCGGTTTTCGAAGCACTGGGTTTCCAGCGTAATGACCCCGGCGTTCGTGCGGAGTACATGCAGCAGCCTGACGTGAAAGGCAATGGTCGGCGCCAGGTACAAGAGGCGATGCGCGGTATCCTTGGTTACCGCAGCTACTTCGACCTGCGCCGTGGCTGGCGTTTCAACAATCCCAATCTTGAGCAACTGGGGCTGATTCGCATCGACTATCAGGACATCGATGACCTCGCTGCTGATAGCGACGAGTGGGCTGATGCTCCTCGGGTGTTGCAGGCGGCTAGTCCTGCCGAGCGGGCCGCAGTATTGCGAGTGCTCTTTAATTTCATGCGGCAGGGGCTCTGTATCGCCTCGCGCTATCTTGACCGTAGCGAGTTGGAGCAGTTGCGCACGCAAAGCTACGCAAATCTTGTTGAGCCGTGGGGGTTTACCGAAGACGAGCGTCCGCAGCCGGCCAAATGGTTTGTCACGCGGCGTCCTCGTGAGGAGGTGGACCGCCGGGGCCGACGTCTGAATCTGGACGACTACCTAGTTATTGGTTCCAGTCGCTCCCGTTTGGGCAGAGAGCTACGCAGGGCAAGTACCTGGGGCGGCGGTAACCCGTTTCATACGGACATCAACGACCAGACCTATCCGAATGTTATCGCGGCCTTATTGAAGGCTGCCGAATCTTATCGCCTCGTGCGCAAGGACGAAACCGATGTTGGCCTGATGGGCTGGCAGTTGAATGGTTCCGCGCTTGTTTGGGCATCCGGGAGCGGGCAGAGCACCAGCTCGGCGAACAACAACCTTTTTTTCCAGGGGCTATATCAGAACATTGCGGCCTTGCTGGACAGTCCAGTCCATCAGCTTTTCGATTTTGAAGCTCGCGAACATACCGCCCAGGTCGAACAGGAAGACCGGATGGAGCGGGAGGCACGCTTCCGCTTCACGGAAAAGGACAAAGCCGAGTGGCAGGAGAGGACCGGTAAGGCGCTTGAGTGGCTGCCGGTGTTGTTCTGCTCCCCCACGATGGAACTCGGCGTCGACATTTCTTCGCTGAATACAGTGTACATGCGCAACGTGCCGCCGACGCCGGCAAACTATGCGCAGCGTAGCGGTCGAGCCGGGCGTGCGGGGCAGCCAGCGCTCGTCATTACTTACTGTGCAGCACAGAGTCCACACGACCAGTATTACTTCCGTGACCCGGTCCGGATGGTGCACGGCCAGGTTAATGCGCCGACGCTCGACCTGGCCAATCTGGAGCTCATCAAGAGCCATATGCACGCCATCTGGCTGGCCGAAACGGGCAGGAAACTCGGTAACAGCGTACGTGACTTGCTGGACATGAACCAGCCGGACGCGCTGCCAGTCGCCGAGGATGTTGCCTCCGACCTTGATAAGCTGGAAGCGAAGCTGCGTGGCCATAAGCGTGGGCTCAAGGTGCTGGGCATGCTGAAAGATGAGTTGACTCCGCAGAGAGCGCCGTGGTTCAACGACCAGTGGGCCGAGACTGTATTCCAACGCGCTTTTATCGAGTTCAACGGGGCACTGCAGCGTTGGCGTGACCTTTATCGAGCCACCGCACAGGCCATTGACCTCAACTTCAAGATTGAGAACAACCCGGCGGCCAATGAGCGGGAGCGGCGCGAAGCTCAGCAGCGGCACAATGAAGCGCGTAAGCAGCGCGACCTGCTGCTGGCCGGCGACAGCGCTTTCAACAGCGATTTCTACACATATCGCTATATGGCGAGCCAAGGTTTCCTGCCGGGGTATAACTTCCCACGCTTGCCCCTACTGGCCTACCTACCTGCCCGCCGTGGCAGCATCGGGCGCGAAAGCTTCCTGTCTCGCCCACGCTTCCTGGCACTAGGAGAGTTTGGTCCATACAGTCTTATCTATCACGAGGGCAGCCAGTATCGGGTAATCAAGGCGTTACTGACCATCACGGGGAAAGACCAAATCAGCGACGGGGCGCGCCTACCCACCGAAGTCGCTCGCCTGTGTCCTGCGTGTGGTTACGGCCATTTTCGTTCTCAGCGCGACGCAGACCGCTGTATTTCATGCGGCGCATCACTGGCCGGTGCCCAGGAAGTGAAGAATCTGTATCGCATCGAAAACGTTTCGACTAAGCGTGCCGACCGCATTACGGCCAACGAGGAAGAGCGCGTTCGCCAAGGTTACGAGATGCAGACGACATTGCAGTTTGCCGAGGCTGACGGCAAGCTTCAGATGGTCACCACGCTGGTCGAAGATGACCAGGGGCCGTTGCTGGAGATGCAATACGGTCCGACCGCCACGGTCTGGCGCATGAACTTTGGTTGGCGGCGGCGTAAGGAAAAGGCCATTCAGGGTTTCATGATGAACCCAGTCACGGGCCACTGGGTCGGCGGCGTTGACGACGGCAATGGCGAATCGGAAAACGAGGCTGAGGCACCACCAGACAAGACGCCGCCGCAGCGTATCGTTCCGTATGTAGAAGACCGGAGAAACATTCTCATTATTCGCCCGCATTTCAGCCTGGGTGAACTATCCTCCACAACGTTGACGACGCTGCAGTACGCACTCAAACGGGGCATCGAAGCGGTCTATCAGCTGGAAGAAAGCGAACTGATGGCAGAACCCTTGCCTACGCGCGACAACCGGCAGTCCATCCTGTTCTTCGAGGCGGCGGAAGGTGGTGCCGGCGTGCTGACGCGCATCGCCACTGAGCCGGCGGCGATGTCCGCTGTTGCAGCCAAGGCGCTTGAAGTGATGCATTTCCTGCCCCCTGCGTCAGCTACGGCATGGCAGCGTGCGACGCTGACGGAAGAGTTCGAGCACGGCAATCCGATTTGCGAGGCAGGTTGCTACCGATGCCTGCTTTCGTACTACAACCAGCCCGACCATCAACTCATCGACAGGAAAGACGCCGAGGCTGGTGGCCTGGTACTGGACATCCTGTGTCGTCTGACGCAAGCCGGGACCAAACAGGGGACTCAGGGGCGAGACCCCGGTCAGCATGACGCAGAACTCGCGCGTACGGCGGGTAGCACGTTGGAGCAGTCCTGGCTGGACTACGTTTCCGAGTACGGCTTTCGCAAACCGGACCGCGGGCAACACACCATTGCAGCTGCTGCCTGCTGCGCCGATTTTTTTTACGATGACCTGCACCTCGCTGTCTTTATCGATGGGCCACATCATGAGACAGAGACGCAGCGTCAGCGGGACGCAAATATCAATCAACAGCTAGATGCGCTTGGCTATCTGGTCGTTCGTTTCCCCAAGGAAAAAACGTCCTGGGCTGACATCTTCAAGAAGAACATAGACCTGTTTGGTCCCGGGAAGGTTTGATTAAACATGAATGCACCGACGCCGGAGTTTCATCCGGGTTCCCTGATTTCGGCACGTGGCCGGGAGTGGGTTGTTTTGCCCGAATCCAGCGCAGAGACGCTGCGACTGCGTCCTCTGGGTGGGGGGGAGCATGACGAGACGCTTATCTACCTGCCGCTTGAAAAGCCGCAGACCGTGCGGCCTGCGACTTTCCCCTGGCCGACCGTTGCGCAGGCGCGTAATCATACGGCCAGCCAGATGCTGCTCGATGCCCTGCAGTTGAAGCTGCGTAGCGGCGCTGGCCCATTCCGCAGCTTCGGCAACATTGCTGTCGAGCCACGTGCTTACCAGCTTGTGCCATTGCTGATGGCACTCAAGCTACCGACCGTGCGCTTGCTGATTGCCGATGACGTGGGTATCGGCAAGACGATTGAAGGTGCGCTTATCGCCCGCGAACTGCTCGACCGCGGAGAAATCCAGCGCCTTGCCGTGCTATGCCCTCCTCATCTATGCGAGCAATGGCAGCGCGAACTCGCCGAGCGCTTTCATATCCACGCGGTCGTCGTGCGGTCGAACACCGCTGACCGGCTTGAACGCGACCTTCCGCCCGGCACATCGCTGTTTCACGCTTACCCGTACACGGTGGTCAGTCTGGATTACATCAAGTCCGAGCGCCGCCGGGAAGCATTCCAGCGTCATTGCCCGGAGTTCGTCATCGTCGACGAGGCACACACGTGCACTCAGGCGGGCCAGGGGCGTCAGCAGCGGTATCAGCTGCTCAAAGGACTCGCCGATGACGCCGAGAGGCATCTGGTTTTGTTGACCGCCACCCCGCACAGCGGCGACGAGGATGCCTTCTTCAACCTACTCGGGCTGCTGCGCCCAGATTTCACGCAGCTAAAGGATATGCGCGCCGACGAGCGTAGCGACTTGCGTGAGGCCTTGGCACGTCACTTTGTCCAGCGCCGCCGGCCTGACATTGCCGAGTGGCAGGACACATCGATGTTCCCCGAGCGTCTCACTGCCGAGATTACTTATCGACTCACAGGCGCCTGGGGCAAGCTGTTCAATGACGTGCTGACCTACGCGCGCGAACTTGTTGAGCGCTCCGAGAATCAAGGGCTGCGAGAGCAACGCATGAACTGGTGGGCAGCATTAGCATTGCTTCGCTGCATCTCGTCGTCGCCGGCTGCGGCAGTCAACGCCCTGCGTACGCGGTTGGCAGGCGTCGCTGGAGACGCGGGCGCATCTGATGCCATACCTCTCGAAGAGCTTGAGGCACAAGCCAGTGACCGGGTGCTTGATGGCACGGATGACGCCTTGTCGACAGACGACATTGAACCGGGTGCGCAGACCGAAGACAGTGAGCGTCTGCAGGCACTGATAGCCAGTGCCACAGCACTGACCGGTCAGCAAAACGACCCGAAGCTCGCCAAATTGCAGGAACACCTCGCGTTGTTATTGAAGGATGGTTTTCAGCCCGTTGTTTTCTGCCGTTACATCGCGACAGCGCACTACCTCGAGACCGCATTACAGGAGAAATTCAAGTCCGCAACGGTTAAGGCGGTAACGGGTGAGCTAACGCCCGATGAACGTGAGGATGCCGTCGAGCAACTGGGCGAAAGTGATACGCGCATTCTTGTCGCGACCGATTGCCTTTCTGAAGGTATCAACCTGCAGGGCCTCTTTACGGCCGTTGTCCACTACGACCTGAGCTGGAACCCGACCCGACACGAGCAGCGGGAGGGACGCGTGGACCGGTTCGGGCAGAAGGCCCGTGAGGTGCGCAGTACCATGCTCTACGGCGAGGACAATCCGGTCGACGGCGCGGTGCTGCAGGTTATCCTGCGCAAGGCGGAAAGCATCCGCAAGGAACTCGGCATACTTGTCCCGATGCCAGACAGTGAGGGAAAACTCACGCAGGCGCTGATGAATGCCGTGCTGTTGCGCAAGGGAGCATCAATCGGCGTGCAGACAGAGCTCGACCTGTTTGGTGAGCCTGCGAAGGAGATTGAACTTGCGTGGGAAAGTGCTCGCGAAAAAGCCAGGCAGAATCGCTCCATTTTCGCCCAACGCAGGCTGAGACCAGAGGATGTACTGCCTGAGTGGCAAAAGACCGCTGCGGTTCTTGGCGGTGAGGCAGACGTCGCGCGCTTCGTTAGCCGCGCTGCTAGCCAGCTCGGCGCGCCCCTGCAGCCAGTCAATGAGCACTTCAAGCTGCTGACCGAGCACCTGCCTGCCTCGGTACGTGAACGACTGGCTGTCGAGGGCTTGACCGACACTTTGCGTATCGATTTTCACCAGCCTCCAGCGCAGGGCGCGAGCTTCATTCACCGTACTCATCCGCTGGTAGCTGTACTGGCGGACACGCTGCTCGAACGGGCACTGGACGATGCCGCGTACGTGAATGAAGACACGACCATCGCGCGTGCAGGCTGCGCTTTTATCAATCACGTCTCGCTCAAAACCACGGTCATGCTGTTGCGCATTCGTCACCAACTCACGATGACGCATGGCGCTGGTACACGCCTACTGATGTGCGAAGAGGCAGTCGCCGTAGCCGCATCCGGAAATGAACCTTTGACTGAACTTTCTGCTGACCAGGCCAGGGCCCTGCTGGATGCCGAGGCTACCCGCAACATGCCCGCGCCACTTCGCGACCGCCAGTTGCAATCCGCCCTGGACACCTTGCCGGGCTGGCAACCGCAGCTCGAAGCCATTGCTCAGACGCGTGCCCAAGCACTGTTGCAAGACCACCGCCGCGTGCGCGAAGCTTCGGAAGGTCGAGGGAGCTACCAGGTGACTGCCAGTTTGCCGGTCGACGTGATGGGCGTCTACGTGTTGGTGCCGGATGCAGCAGCGGCTACGACGGGAGCCTGACGTGATGGCCCGATTGAATTCAACGCGCAAAACGCATCAGCTGACCTACCGTGCCATTCGTATCGAAGGCGGGCTCATTCCGGCCGACGAGCTGACGCGCCTGACTCTGCTTGCAGACCCCAAGGACACTGAGCAGACGGAAAGCCACTACCGCATTGCAAAAGGTTTGAAGCTGCGCGACGAAATTGCCCGCGACTTCAAGATTGCACTCAATCTCTGGCAGGATTTTCAGGTACTACGACAGCGCCAGGACGTGCGGCTACATGAAGTCACGGTGCGTGAGTGGCTGATTCCGTTGCTGCGGGACGTACTACACTTCCACGATATTGGCCGTCATTCCCCTATCGAAGTCGCTGGACACCAGTACAACATTGGCCATGCCGGGAGTGGTGGTCGTGTGCCGCTGGTGCTGGCTGGTGTCGACGAACCGCTTGACACTGCCGCCGACCGGTTTGGCGAAACAAACCCGGACACCGGCAAGATTCGTCGCCGCAGTCCCTTCATGCTGACGCAGGAAGCGCTCAATGCGAGCGACGATTCGCTTTGGGCCTTGGTCAGCAACGGGCTGACGCTACGCATCCTGCGCGACAACCCCAGCCTCACGCGTCCAGCCTATGTCGAGGTTGACCTCGAAGCCATCTTCTCCGAAGAGCTGCTGGCCGATTTCAGTGCATTCTGGCTGCTGGCTCACGCAAGCCGCTTCGGCAACACCGAAGCCTTGCCGACCGATTGTCCTTGGGAGCGTTGGCGCGATGCTGGTCAGCAGGTCGGCGTTACAGTGCGAGGCAAATTGCGCAACCAGGTGGCCAACGCATTGCGGGCGTTGGGTACAGGCTTTCTTTGTCACCCTGCCAATGGTTCGCTGCGGGAAGCGTTGCAAGATGCCGGACGTGGCTACGACCGGCAGGCATTCTTTGAAGAACTGCTTCGTCTTGTCTACCGGCTCATTTTTCTTTCCACTGTAGAGGACCGGCGCGACCGTGGCAGTGGCGAACGCCTAGTTTTCGCACCTGACGCCAGTGACGAGGTCAAGGCGCGGTATCTTGACGGCTACTCGCTCACTTGGCTGCGGGAGCGCGCGGTTCGCCGCAGCCAGCATGACCGCCATGCGGACCTCTGGCGGGCATTGACCATCACGTTCCGTGCCCTGGCGCACGGCGAGGCAGCACTCGGCCTGCCTGCCATCGGTGGGCTGTTCGACACCGACCAGTGCTCGCACCTGGATGCCGCGGAGCTCGAAAATCGCTATCTGCTGGCCGCGGTGTTCGAGCTCGGCTGGTTCCGAGCTGACGGCAGCCTGTCCCGAGTCAATTATCGCGATATGGGGCCGGAGGAGCTTGGAAGCGTATATGAGAGCCTTCTGGAACTTGTACCGGACCTTCAAGGCCTCGCACACGCTGGAACTGCTCGCCTTGCGTTCGTGGGCGATGAGATTACGGATGCGTCTACCAAAGGAAATACCCGCAAGCTCACGGGCAGCTACTACACCCCCGACAGCTTGGTGCAGGAGCTCATCAAAAGCACGCTGGAGCCGGTCATTGAGCAAACCGTCAAGACCAACCCGCAGCGCCCGGTCGAGGCGCTGCTCGAGCTGAGCATCTGCGACCCCGCCTGCGGTAGCGGCCACTTCCTGCTCGCCGCTGCCAGGCGCTTGGCCGACGAGGTTGCACTGCATCGTGCTGCAGCTGAGCGGGAAGGCGGAGCCCCGACGCCTATGGACTATCGCCACGCGCTACGCGACGTGGTCAGCCGTTGCATCTACGGCGTGGACAAGAATCCCATGGCCATCCAGCTCGCGAAGACGGCGCTGTGGCTAGAAGCCTATTCTCCTGACCGACCTTTAAGCTTTGTCGACCACCACCTCCGTGTAGGTGATGCGCTGCTGGGTGTGCTGGACCCCAAAGTACTGGAGCACGGTATCCCGGATGAGGCTTATATGGCTCTTTCGGGTGATGACAAGGCAACAGCGAGTGCGCTGAAGAAGCAGAACAAAGCTGACCTGAAGAGTTGGCGCGCCATTGCGGGCGGTGACCTGCTGACGCAAGCCCGGCTGGGTGCGCAGGCAGTGACGGTCGAGGCATTGGACGACGACACTCCGGAACATCTGACTGCGAAGCGCCAAGCATGGGCCGAAGCCGAGGCGTACGCGCAGCGCAGCAAGTTTGCCCGATTGGCCGACACCTATGTGGCGGCCTTCCTCGCTCCGAAGCTGGCCGATACAAAAAATACCGTGCCTTTGTCGGGCTATCTATGGGGTGTGTTCAGCGGCCAGCCTGCCAAGGCCGAACTGGAGGATGCCGCTCAAGCGCTTTGCCGACAGCACGCCGTTTTCCACTGGTGGCTCGCGTTCCCGCAGGTGGCGGCGCGCGGGGGGTTCTCGGTCATGCTGGGGAATCCACCGTGGGAGCGTATCAAGCTGCAGGAGGAAGAGTTCTTTGCAACACGCAGCCCTCTGGTCGCGACGGCCAGGAACAAAGCTGAGCGCAGCCAGCGTATCGAATGGTTGCGTGAAGGGATATTGCTGCACAACGTGAACCCCGACCTTGAGCGCGCAGAAGGCTTGGCACCACCTAACCGCGCTGAGATGGCGTTATACGCCAGCTTCATTGCTGCACGGCACGGGGCCGAGGCTGCCAGCCTGTATGCGCACGATAGTCGGCGCTACCCGCTTACTGGCGTAGGTGACGTGAACACCTATGCCCTGTTTGCAGAGACGTTTCTCCAAGCGACAGCGCCGACAGGGCGCGCCGGGTTTATTGTGCCGACGGGCATTGCGACAGACGATTCGACGAAGCATTTCTTTGATGCCATTTCAAAAGGTCGGCTTATAAAGCTGCATGACCTGCGAACAGGACCAGGCTTATTCTCGGAAATCGGGCACCAGCGCTTCAAGTTTTGCTTGCTTACGCTTGGAACTGCATCATCCGCCGAATTTGCGTTCTTTGCGCTTCGGGTTGAGGACTTGGCCGACACGCGGCGCCACTTCCAGCTCACGCCTGAGGAATTCGCTCTCATTAACCCCAACACCCGTACCTGTCCTGTGTTTCGGAGTGAGCGTGACGCTGAATTGACGAAGAAGCTTTATCGCGTGGCGCCAGTACTAATCAAAGAGGCGGTCACCGACGAAGTAGGCGGGGTCCTACAAGCTGAAGAGAATCCGTGGGGTATTTCGTTTCAGCGGATGTTCGACATGGCAACTGACAGCAAACTCTTCCGAGATAAGCCGTCACTTCCCGATGAATCACCGCGTCTGCCGTTGTATGAGGCAAAAATGATTCATCAGTTTGACCATCGATGGGCAACCTATGTTGACGACGTAGATGGCAAAGCTGGTGAGGTGGAAACTACCGATGTCACCTTGGTACAGAAGGTCGACCCGGCATTTACAGTTCGACCGCGCTACTGGGTGAGCGAGCGAGAAGTTCTCGCGCGCATTGCCAATGTGCCAACAAAGGTGACTCGTGCTTGGCTGGAGCGCCATGTAGCACGGGAAACTGCGCAACGAGACGCAGAAGATGAGGTCCTGGCCGACTTGCTGTCCGCACTGGCCCAATGGGTCGCTGGTGAGCTCTTCCACGCTGTCGCAGGTTCGCCGTCGGCGCGCAATGGCTGGACGCCGACTCAGGCACAGCCCCATATCAAAACCGTAGAGGTTGAGCTTCAGGCTCACTTTCCGCGTCTCAGCGATGTGCTGCGTGGCGAGGGCATGACGACGAAGAAGGCCTTGTCCGAGTTTCCGAAATGGGCAACTCAGAACGTCAATGCCCGGCTGAAAGATGACGAACTTTCCGTCTTGGCCGACGCGTTGCGCGTGGCAACCATCGAGAATGGGCTACTCGAATTGCTCGATGGCTGGATGGACCGTCGTAGTCCCCGTTG
>Ga0157369_10003626_pt1 | contig 18322 bp, 16 predicted proteins | sample C25metaG_FD_113461 | JGI IMG/M metagenome (GOLD analysis project Ga0157369, IMG submission 113461) | Corn rhizosphere microbial communities from Kellogg Biological Station, Michigan, USA - C2-5 metaG | ecosystem: Host-associated > Plants > Roots > Rhizosphere > Soil | place: USA: Michigan... | reverse complement strand
TGGTGTGGAGCACTGTCAAGGGTCGAGATGAACGTCCTGCGGACGCCCTTGACAGCGCTCCACACAACTGCAATGGCCGCCACGTCGGCCTTGACTTTTACGACCTTCTCATAGAAGGCGGTCATTTGCTCAGAACGCCATCAACGCGATCGAACTATTCTCAAGGCATCAATCAAATCGCCGCAAAGTACCCAGTTCCGCAGAACTCCGTCTTCGCCTGGTTCGCCCAACCCAAATTCATCCTCCGCGTCATCGAAGATGAGTAGGTCTTTACCTAATCGTGCGATTGCAAACACGTGTTCAATTCCATGCTGCTCGTCGCGGAAACATGGAAATCTGATCAATGCGATTTCGACCGAGCGCAGAAAATCCGCAAGCTCAGAGCTGAGCTTTGCCTTCTCGGATGTCAGGAATGCATTCAATTCAGGGGCGGTGATGGGACGAGATTCACCTGGAGAACTTCCATTCATATGCATGAACTTTAGAGAAATATAGCTTTCCGTGCTCACTGTCGCATAGTCCCCCAACCGGACGTAACGTGATTTGGCTTACGTCGGGTTCAGTCGGGTTTCAAGTCATCCTGTCTAGCTGCCTTGATCGTTAATAATTTGATCGCGGTAAATGCCCCATTTATTGAACGCTTCCAATGCGTCCGCGCCAGCAACGAAGTCTCCGGTTTGCGAGTCCACTGCCCGAAGCTTCAGCTGTTGCAAGATGGCCGCCACTACCCCCACTGCTGCATCGCCGCCACGAACGTGGAACGCAAAGCTCTCGCAATCATCGCGCGGTCCCATGTTGATCTCTATGGACCAATCTTCGCCATCAATCGTTCCCCAGGTCGGGTTGGAAAAGTTTGCGAACGGTACTACCTTTCTGATTTGATCGATGATCGCCGTGCGCTCTCCAATAGAAGCGGGGTGAAAGTCTGCGGGGATTTCCTCCACCGAACCAACATCAGGGGGAAAGTCTTGAACAAAGATGTCCCAACTCATTCGAGCAGTTGTCCTCAGGCAGCAGGCATGATCTTAAACGCATACTTCCGCAATTCCCACCACATTTAGCGTAGGATCCAAGTGCCGATTGGATCGTCCGCGATCCTTCCCCAACTAGTTTTGCACCAAAAAGTGTAAAGGAAGCATTGGCGGTAATACATCCCGGATGCGCAGTTCGGCCTCTGGTCGAGCAGACAGAGGGTGCAGAATGGGCCACGGCATGGAGATGATTGTGTTTCGTTTCCGGCCTGTCGCAGTGACTAATCTTGACCCAGAGGTTGAAATTCTCCGTCGCTCATTTTCATGGCCCCGAATTGCGAGGAATTGAACCTGATCTCAATGGCAGGAACATCGCTCCGCCGAACTCCATCGACCCACCAGCTTCCTCTTCCCACAGAAACGATCTGCGGTTTGTGAGTTCTGTAATCACTCAGTTTGGCGTCGTGGAAGGGGTCCCTGACCCAGAGGATCTTGCCCTCCTTAGAGATTGCGGCTACGTGGAGCCCGTCAGACTCCACATAGAATGTGATCCCGGTCCCCGGGTCACGGTAGCTTTGAGGGCCGGGGAAGCGCGAAACAGGACCGTTCGATCCTCCGATGGGCTGGCCTCCAAAGAATTGTGCATTGGCGTCCGGAACGACGACGCAAAGAAGGAAGATAAGACGGATCATTGGGAACCGGCGCAAAATGCCGAAGCTTCGGACACGTGAAACCAGCTTCTTGGATTGCATTTACATGTTTAGACACCAATAGATGTGAAGATGTTCCAGCATCTGGAACGAGATTTTGCATATATTCAGCGAAGCTAAGCTACGCAATATGAGCCAGTTGACGAAATCGCGAAACAGGCCGTGAGTCCGCGATGATATACGCGGGAGAGCGAAGCTAAGGAAGGCCTTGGGCATTAGCGGCCCTCCTGTTTGCCACTCAGCAACAGAGGCAGCTGAAGGAGCTTCTCAAGATCGCAAGACAGGAAGCGGCCGCGCTTGGGCAGGTCGCGGGCAGGCCACTTCCCGCTGTGAATGCGGTCCTGTATGACCCTGATAGCGCACTCGAAGATGCGAGCTACATCAGCAGTTGTGTACTGCGCCTGTAAAGGCAGGCCCCTCTTCCGGAGAACTTCGCACAGGTTGGGGTAGAGCTTTTGGTCTTCGGCGGTAAAGCCGCAGTTATTCTTGCCGGCTGGCGGGCCGCTGTGGTGGTGATCGTCCATGTTTCCTCCTCGACAATGCGCAGGAGGGGTGCGATCATGGACCTTAGACGTCTCAGTGGCGGCTAGATCGAAATGATCGGGGGCCAGGGATTAACGTGCGACCGTTTCCTTGGCCTTTTCCTGCTGCGTTACGTTCACCATAGATCCCAGGTGATGGTGTTGCGAAGGTCTCCGGGAACAAATTCCGCATAGACTCCAAAAATTTCCACCAAGCTACGGGAATTTCCGGCCGACTACGGGACTTCACGCCTCCTTTCCTGTTTCTGAGAACGAAGCGCGCGCGATAGCTCCGGCCGCAAATGGGGACTTCTTGCAGCCTCAAAGCGGAGTAAGGATGCGTGGCGACGTTGCGAAGAGTGGAAAGCAGTAGATTGGCCAATTCATTGGCCGTTCTTCCGACACGTCGAAGCGCGTGACCTTTGTCGCCAGCGTCAAACTCACCGAAGCCCTTGAGAAACGATCGATCGCGATGCTGCATTCAGAAGGAGGAATGCTCTTCAGGCAAGGAGAGGCTGCCAAGGGTCTCTACATCCTGAAGAGTGGCAATGTCTCGCTCGTGATGAAAGCAGAGGACGGCGCTGAGATACTGCATCTCACCGTCGGCCCCGGTTCCATTCTCGGCGTTCCAGCTGTCGTAACCAAGGAACCCTACACGTTGAGTGCAAAAGCCGGTGCCGGCGCGGAAGTGGAATTCGTTGAGTTAGGCGATTTTGAGGAATTGATGCAAGCTGAACCACTGCTATTTCCACTTGTGCTAGCAGTTCTTGCAGCGGAAGTCCGCTCCGCGCGAGTCGCCCTGAGCAGGATAACGAACTTCAGAAGGAGACCCTCACGTCCTTCTCTTCCCGTCGTTTCGCGTTAGGGTGGAGATGGAGCCACTTCTCTGTGTCATCTTCCTGGTGAGTGTGGTATTTAAAGGGTGACCTCTTATGCATTGCCCCCGCCTCAGATCTCACCTTCAGGCCTCGGCCTTTTTTCGTCGATGGGGTCATCGTTCTTGAGTTTGGCTGCTTCAAGGGCCGCGACTTTCGCAAGCATGATCTCTCTTAGAGCGATCACGGAGGGATCCTCACGACGGAGACCGGGACACCTTTCGACTTCGTTGAGAATTCTCAGGACCGAATCGATCTGCTGCTGCGCAGTTCGGAAATCCATTGAGAGGACCTGTTGTTCCCGCGTCGAGGTTGACCACAGACTGCGGCGATTCTGAGTCCACAGCCTGTGGTCGTTTTGCGCCGAGCGAGCAAATTGCGCGGAGCTAGGCCCTGCGTAATGCGATGCAGAGGTCGGGTATAGGGTTTCCCCTAGCCCGCATCGGAGTACAACGGATTGAGCGGATGAGTAGATCAACAAGCATCAGCTTTCGGCCACTGCGAATTGGCCTGCAACTGGAAGAGTTCGTCAACGACTAGACGTGCTTCGCCGCGATCGATCTCAAGAGATATCTCAGCTTGTGCATAATCGCCAACTCGCTCATTAACCCCATCGTTCGTTTCTACGAGGATTCGGTTAACAGCCGAGAACTGAAGGCCGGAGTATCAATGTTTTCAACGGAGTAGACAGGAGCGAATAGGCGTTATCGGAGCCTCTTCGGCCCCCAATTGGACCAAATTCTGGACCAAGTCCAGCCAGCCCAGTCCCGGTCCCCTTACCTGATCGTGGAGAGATCGACAATTGGTCTGAGAGATTTGTTGCCCATTCCTTGCTTCCCGGCGCGCCGCTGAGGAGTAGTGCAGCCTGAAGGACTCCACGTAGTAATGCCTAAGGCCGCCCGCATTGAGATTTACTGAGTTTAGACTTGGAAGACGCCATGGAACTAAGAACGTTGCTCAGGCTGGCTTCGGCGATCTCACCGAGAATTTCAGCATTATTGCTGTTGCCGTTTCTCTCGACGGCCCAAGCGCAGGGCCCACTCGTGATTGGCCTCGATCATATCCCCGTCGTCGTCTCAGATCTCGACAGAGCGCAAGCTGATTTTCGCGCCATGGGATTTGCCATCAAGCCGGGAAGGTTCCACACCGACGGCATACGAAATGCGCACGTAAAGTTCCCGGACGGCACGGAGATTGAACTGATCACAGCGACGAATTCTACCGACGAACTCACTTCGGAGTACCTGGCCAAGATGAAGACAGGCGAAGGTCCCGTGTATTTCGGACTCTATGCTCCCGATCGAGAGGCTGTTGCGGCGCGGTTGAAGGATCTTCGCGTTGCGGCTCAGGACGACGCCGGTATGATTAGCTTTCCTTCAACGAGTCCACTCCATCCGCTCTTTCTGGGACAGAGGAATAAAACGCCCACAGACAAACCGGAGTATTTTGCGCATCAGAACAGCGCTACAAGGCTTACTGCACTGTGGGTACGCGACAGCCCAGAGCTACAGGATATGCTCAAAGCCATTTGGGTACCGCTCACGCCCATGAGCCCCTGCGGAGTTCTCGGAATCACTTCGGGCCTTCGGGCGTCGCTCCCTGAAGGGGACCTATTTCTTGTTCCTTCTGATACGACGAATGTCGTAGCCGCCCGCGTTGAGGTACGCCAGCTTTCCAGGGTTGAGGCAGTGTTCAAAGCAAATGGAGTCCAGACGAAAAGGGAGTCGAGCTGCGGCACAGAGGCCGTGTGGGTTCCACCAGCGGGTGCGCATGGAATCTGGATCGAGTTTGCCGAACCCGGCGGGACAGAACGGGCCGGAACGCCTATGGACCGCGCGAACCTTCGACGTTAACAACTAGCGAACCGTTCAGGGGAAGTGTGCCCCCTCCGCACATCTATTCTTTAGGGTATGCGCGCACTCGTATCTGGTCTGTGGCTCCTCCTGTTCTGCGCTTCAATGCTGTCCCGAGCCGAAACCAACCGGTCGTGGACAACACCAATCGCTCCATTCCGGATTGCCGATAATCTCTACTACGTTGGAAGCCAGGAACTTGCCAGTTATCTCATCATCACCTCTAGGGGGAACATCCTCATCAATGCGAATCTCGCGTCTTCCCCTGACCAGATTCGCGACAGTGTTGAGAAGCTGGGTTTCCGCTGGACAGACACCAGGATTCTGCTCAACAGTCAGGCGCACGACGATCACGTCGGTGGAGCGGCTGAGATAATTCGAGAAACCCATGCGAAAAACATGGTGATGGATGGCGACGTTAGCGTAATGGAGACTGGAGCGAAGACGGATTTTCTATCGCCTTCACCCAACGTTCCCGGATATAGCCCTGCGCACGTGAATCGAGTCCTCCACGACGGAGACACCGTAAACCTCGGAGGGGTGACGCTGACAGCGCACAAAACAGCAGGCCATACCCGCGGATGTACGACATGGACCATGCGCTCTCATGTTCCAGGAGACCCGCCGGGAACCCTGCGCAACATTGTTATTGTCGGTGGAACTGGCTTTTGGTCTGAGTACCACTTCGTGGCTAAGCCTGGTCATCCAGCGAGCTACCCCGGCATAGTTCAGGATTTCCAACATACCTTTGCGGAATTGCGCGTCTTACCCTGCGATGTATTTCTCGGAGCCCACGGCGGCTACTTCGACCTGCTCACGAAGCTGAAGCGATATCCGCAAGATGGCCCTCGTGCGTTTATCGACCCCGAGGGATATAGGGTTTTCATCGAAAGGTCACAACATAATTTCGAAGCTGCATTGAGTAAACAGCAAGCGGCCGATGCACATTAGAACGCCACATTCTTCTTGGAGCTACAAGGCGCATTTCTGCGGAACGCTATGGTTGTCACCTGCGACGAGCAGCAGAATAGCCGGGAAGGCGACGGCCACTTCCTATCCTCCACTTCCTATCCTCTCATCCGTGAATTTCCGGTCCTGTGCCGGAGTGAGACTCCTTCCCCAGGTTTCCTTCTCTTAAAGCCACAAAGGAGAAACCACCCAGAGCGTCCGGTGAGTGAGAGATCGGTGGGTTAGCTATTTACTGCTGCTCCAAGCACTCGCCTCATGCAGCTTCTCGATCGCCCCACCTTCCGGCTGAGGGCAATTCGCTAGCAGCATGCGATAGTATTTCGCTGCCAGATCACTCCTACCCGCCTGTGCAGCGGCCTGGCCCGCGCCAAACAGGCCATTGAATCGGTTCGGATCAGTCTGCAGTGAATCCTGGTATTGCGTAAGTGCTTTTGAGTACCGTCCCTCTAGAAGCAGCATATCTGCCAGCATCTCGCGTGCGGGTATTTCGACTTCGCTCTTCCCTGTCTTGGCTTGCCGCTCTGCGACGGATTCCAGGAGAGCAATCGAGACATCTAGTTTGCCCAGGGCGAGTTCTGCCCAGGCACGGATCTCTGCTTCAAGAGCGCTATGGGTCGATTGGGATTTTGCTGGAGTCAGTTGCTCCAATTGTTTCAGAGTTTCACTCGCCAACGTGCGGTTGTGCATGTATGCCGCCCCTTCCGCATGAGCAAGCAAGATTATTTCCTGATTGGTGCCACCCGGCACAGGTTTGAGATGCTCTGCCATTGGCCAATCCTTGGTCTCGATGGCGAGCAACGCCGGAGATCGCGCTTCGACGGAAGCCCACATATCCGGGTACCTCGGATTCACATCCGAGGGCTGAACCGTCCTCGCTTCGGTTACGATTTCCCTGGCCTGGTCGAAGCGCCCCGTTTGAAGATAGGCATACTCCAGAAACTCCATGGCATGGAGCCGGTTCTCCGCTCCGCGATGGAGTCCGACGCCTTCGGCAGCCGCCTTTGAGGCTAAATTGGACTGAATGTCATCCTGCCAAAGACCTACCCTGGCAAATACGTGAGCTGGCATATGCAGCGCGTGAGGAACTTGAGGAGCAATCTCTGCATATCTTCGAGCGGCGTTCAGCCCATCGGCCGCCATCTGCGGATTATCACATGCGTGAATGATGTAATGAGCTATCCCCGGATGATTCGGGTGCTCACGAAATAAAGGCTCAAGGATTGCGAAGGCCTTTCTGGGGTTTGTCAATTGCAGATCATCGGGTGGCTGGGAGGCTAACAGAGCCAAAGCGTAAAAGACCTGAGCTTCAGTGTCATTCCGATAGGAATTTGCGACGATCGCCATCTCATCTGTGTATGAAATGGCGTGCTCAAGGTAACGATCTGTGCTATATCCATCGAAAAACCGATGCAAAGCTTGGACATATGCAGCCTCGCGTGGGCCCTTCTCTGTTGCTTGGTCGGCCTTTCTGAGTTCGGCAGCTCCCTCTTGAATATCCGCAACGGTGGGAGAAGCCAGCAGTTGATGAAAATGTGTCATCGCCTCACCCCAGTAAGCGATGGCGCAATTCGGATCAGACGATGCGACCTTCTCGAAGGCTGCGAAAGCTTCGTTGTGCCAGAAAGAGTGCAGAAGAGCGACAGCGCGATTGAGATCATTCCTGACGCCCTGAGCACAACTGGTCGGAAAATCAATCGTCCCCAGTTTGCCGGACAACACGTCTTCGCGCGCTATGTGAGTGGGCTGCGGTGATGCATAGACACTTAGGAGACCAATCAGTGGTATGAGAACGGCAACCACCATCGCATGAGACGTGATCTTGATGCGCTTCCGCCTTGCGGCTAGCGTCCTGAACTCATCGAGTACATCTTCGGGACAATTCCGACCGGTCTTTGCGTTTGGGCTTGGGAGTTTCAAACGATCCTTTCTCCTCGCCAAAAAGGGCCTTGGGTTTGAGGCTGAGTTGCGGCTGAATCGCACACAAAAATGCCGACCTCCAGCCCACCCTTTGTATAACCATACTGACGCTGTTTTATTCCAGTAACTTCACACCATTTTCTTCGACTTCGAGTTGAAGTAGGGGCGAAGCATCGCCTCGAGGTCTGCCCTCAGCCAGTCTGCGGCAGCTCCCTCTCGATACAGGGCCCATCCAAGAAACGAGCCGCGAAGCATTGCCTCAATTCAACGAGCCAGAGACTCGACACTCGCTATGTCGCATAGCTCGCCAAGACTCAGCCTGCTGAGTCACCCCGCAAGATGGACGCTCGCTGCCGCTCTATTTGCACTCAGAAGAACCTATTCCACTGTCACTATCCAACCCTCGCCCCTCCAGCACGCCGCGCGCTAGCCGATTCTCGGGAAACTGACAATCTGCACGGCAAGCCTCGGAAGGAGGTATAGCGGTGAACAGCACGCCGCAAAAATTCTTTGTCAGACTTCGTGAACGCCTTGCGGAGCGCTACCGAAACGCGAAGCCCGCCGGCCTCTCGTGCCACTCGCCATGTTCCTACCGTCCCCATTGCAGTCACCACGGTTGGTGCACCCACCGTTGTCGCCGGGTCGGCAGCGCGATCTCGGTAGGCAACTGAGAATTCGTCATACACCGAGAGTAGTGCGACACCGTCGGGTACTTCATCGTTCGCGCTCGTGTGATGACCCACCCCGATGCTCCAATACACTCCCCCATCGAACTCGCGGTCTCGGGCGCGGTTCATCTGGAATCCGCGCTTGGCATCCTGAACAGTCAGGCCCGACCACCAGGCAAAGTCACGAACTGTGGCCGGACCGTGGCTTCTGAGAAATAGGCGCGCCAGCGTGCACAGGCCCTCGTCTCGCTGAAGAACAGCCGCCGAAGAAGCGCGCTCTGCCAGAAGAGCGTAGGTGAACTGCTTCCCATTTCTCGGCCCACTGCAGATCACGCCTTCGAGTTCCGCATTCATCGCCACCTGCGTCAATTGCGCGCCGTTGAAGATCATTCCGCTTTCTCGCAATTGTTCACCAAGCTCAGCCCGCGTCAGAAATGCCTGGTCGCGCAAAGATCGCTCGATTAAGCGCGTTGCTCGTGTGAGTTCCGCGCCATCCAGCCCGAGCCTCTGGTTGTACCCCGTGATCGCCCGGCGGACTCGCGGCCCAGTCAAGTCCAACATCCAACGGATGTCCTGCGGCGAAACGAAATGCCAGGTCGGACGCATCAGGTGCGTCCGAAGAATTTCTCCTCGATTGAAAGCCTCCTCGACGGCGGCGGCCGTAGACCCGCCCCGAATTCGGAGTCCGACGGCCCACATAGCAGCGCCAAAATCCTGAGCCTGCATAGCGCCGAACCAACGCACAACCGCTCCGGGAGATGTCCCGCGCGGTTCAGCAATTCTCTGATTCCGAAGTCTTGAAGTGAGAACTGAATTAATCATGCGCGGACTCGTGCTGCCACGACAGTGACGTCGTCCTCAAAAGAGCCACTGGTAAAGGCCCGAACGTCTTCCAGAAGGCTGTAAATAAGCTCATTGGGAGCCAGATGCTGCTTGGATGTAATCGAGGCGGCCAATCTCTCTTCCCCGAACTCCATGCCATCACCGTTCGTTGCCTCCGTAACGCCGTCACTTACGATCACCAACACGTCGCCAGCATCCAGTGCGCATTCCTCTGTGACGCAGCGCCAGTCGGCGAACAGTCCTACCATTCCGCAGGTCGAGGACAGGCGCTCCACGATGCCGGATCGCCGAGCGACGAGGCCCGCTACGTGTCCACAGTTCGCATAGATGACTCGTCGTGTTTTGCCGCAATAGGATGCGCAAAATACGGTGGTGAAGGCATTGCCGGGAGAATTCCTTAGAAAGAGATCGTTGACGGTCGTAAGCCCCCGCGACAACTCCTTACCAAGTACGGCGGATTGCCCGCGAAGGTTGGCCTGAAGGTTTGCCATCAGCAGCGCGGCGCCCATGCCCTTTCCGGACACGTCCCCAACCACCAAGCCGAGCAGATCAGGACCAAGGTCCAGGAAGTCGTAATAGTCTCCGCCCACCTGCCTGGCTTGAATGCAGCGGCCCGCGTATTCCAACGAAGGCGCTTCTGGGAGCACCTGAGGAAACAAGCGAGCTTGCACGTCGCGTGCAAGCTCCATTTCGGCGGCTGCGCGCTGCTCAGCTAGACGCTCTGCTTCCAGTCGCAATAGCTCCGCCTCTGCGGCGCGGGTAAAGTCGTCCCAGGCGGCCAGGACAAACTGATTGCCGTCGGGATCTGAAAATGGAGCAATCGCACCGCCCCAGCCTTGCGACTGAGGCGGATGAAGAAACTGAACCCCTTGGCTTTGCCACAAGTCGAACTGGGCTTGCAGGTCGGCGGTGACGAACACAATTCCCATCGATGTGCCAACTCGTCCCGGATCTTCCGGCACCAACAGCGCCAACGAGATGTTGCCGCCGGGTGGCTGAACGAGCAGGAACCGCAGGCGCCCTTGGCTGAAGTCCACCGTGACAGGAAATCCTAGTCGATCGCGGTAAAACTGGAGACTCTGCTCCTGGTCACGGACGAAGATTGGTATGTGGTGCAGCCTCAGTGCCATTCGTCCGCGCTCGGACGATAGACCGCCGGAATCTTCGCTTCGCATAGGCGTAAGTATACGGTTAATTGTCCGCGCGGTGAGAGCGAAGTTCCTCTTGATTTCAGCCAGAAAGCAGCCCTCTGAATCGACGCAGTTCCACCAATTCCCCGGCGCGGATGAATACATTCAAAGAGGGTCGGGGAACACAGGCCATTGAGATTTTGGTGAGTGTATTATCGCCGATGCACTCATTTTACCGAGCTCGGGAACGAGAAGTCGGCTTGGGTTTAGGTGTCCTGAAGCGCCAAGTCGATCAAGAAAAATGCAGCCCAGATCATGCCCTGAGTAACGCCTGGATCTGACTCTTGTATTGCCTGCCTGACGACAGGCGAATGCCCGTCCGCAACTGAAGTTCGTAAGTACCGCCCAGCATGGGATGGACGGCATCGATTCGCGCTAGGTTTACCATGCGTCCGCGGTGAATTCGGAGGAACCTTGCCGGATTGAGGCGGCTTTCAAGATTGGTAAGACTCTCATTGAGGAGATGACTGCTTTGGCCGCAATGGAGCACAACGTAGTTGTTCGCGGATTCAATCCAGTCAATGGAGTCAACGGAAACGAACTCGAAGCGCTCTCCCTCTTTCACAACGATACGCTCCGGCCATTTGCGCGAGCGGGAATTGAGCAATGCCTTTAACTGCACGGCAATATCCGCCTGACGATGTGCCTCGATCCGCTTTGAGGCCCGTTCGACACTATTGCGCAGACGCTTCTGATCGAAAGGCTTGAGCAGGTAATCAACAGCATTGAGTTCGAAAGCTTTGATCGCGTACTCATCAAAAGCCGTGACAAAGATGACCGAGGGCATGCGATCCGGACCTACGCGCTCCACGACATCCAGGCCGGTGCAGTCCTGCAGCTGCACGTCCAACAGCACCAAATCCACTGGTCGAGAGCACAAGAATGCAATTGCATCAACCCCGGACGAGCATTCTGCTAAGGTCTCGATCTGTGGCATGCCGGCCAGGCCGTCGCGTATTCCGGCCCTGATCAGCGGCTCGTCATCAACGATGAGCACGCGCATATTCATGCAGTTCGCTCCGGCCCGGGATGTCAGCCCATTGCAGTGGGAGTGCGATGCGAACCTCCGCACCGCCCTCAGGAAGCCGTCTCATCGAGACGCTCTGACGCCCTGGATACATGCGTTCCAGCCGCTGGCAGGTTGAACCGAGCCCTATCCCCATCTCGAGGTCGGCAAGTCTCTCTGCCGGAGGCCCAGAACCATTGTCACTGACGGTTACAACCAGTTCATCTGTGTCTCGCGTAGCGCGCACCCAGATCGCACCAGTCGTCTGCCCTCCTCGCAAGCCGTGAGTGATTGCATTTTCGACCAGCGGCTGTAACAAGAAGCTGGGCACGATGGAATTCTCTATCTCGCGATCAACCTCAAACAGCACAGACAATCGACCCCCGAAGCGTATCTGTTCGACGTCGATATATGCCTTCGTGAGTACGATCTCTGAAGCAAGCGTAGTGTTGTCCGTTCCGCCCTTGCGTAATGCGGCACGGAGAAGATCTCCAAGGCGAGCAAGCATCCGGCTTGCGGCATCAGGATCCTGGCGCGCCAGAGTTGAAATATTCTGAAGGCTGTTGAACAGGAAATGCGGATTGAGTCGCATCCGAAGTATCTCAAGCTCAGATCTGCGAAGGTGGGCCTCGATCTCCGATTTCTCCAGCATCAACTGCGCTGCCCTATGCTCGCTCTCCTGGGTTTCGATTAAGTTGCGGATTATGCATGCAGCCAACAGCGCCACAACGTAGAGTGCAATCTGGAACACGTACTCGTTACTCGTCAGATTCCACCAGCTGCCCGCGATTGAACCTCTAAAGGCGCGTTGCTCGGCGGCGAAGATCAGGACTGCCATGGCGGCAGCAACATACGAAATGACCACTCCGGCACCAAACAACAGGATCGAATGGACCCGCCACTGCGCCCGGTTCAGAGGGAATCTCCGCTCAAGGCGGAAAACAAGCGGTGTCAGAAAGGCCCAGGGAACATAGCAGGTGAGCCAATCCGCCAGTTCGCCGGGAATATGGGAAATCGGGACTTTGTCGAGCAGAATGTGACGCATGCAAGCGAGACTGCCAAGCATCAGCCAAGCCAGAAACAGGGTTTGGACGCCGGGGTATCGGATTGCTTTTGATTCGACATTTGACTCGGCCATTCCCAAAGCTCCTCCTGGACACACGAAGACGAGCACATTTTCGCACGAGTTCCCGCCGTTTTCTGCACACCATTTTGGCGAACACCTGTTGCACGGAGGCGAAACGATCATCTGGGCTGGTGAACTGCCCTGAGGTGCTGGCAGACGCAAATCGCTGCCCTCGCAGGATGGATCTGCAACTTCTGACTAAAAATCTGATCCACGGTCCTATTTCGCAACCCGCACGGGTTCGTTGACCATCCGCCAGAGCCCCTTCGCCTCTCCAAAGAGAAGGTTCGCCCGGATCCCGTGGAGTCACTTCACATTGTCCGGCATCCTGCGACTGACTCAGGGAAAGGACCGACGGATTATGAAACTTCCCCCCTACTCAACCAAAGACCTCCGTTTAAAGTTGAACCTGTGCAGCGCGGCCCTCGCATTTGCGTTCTGCACTCTGCCAGCGCCAACGCGCGTCGCCAGTTGTCAGGAAGCTCAAAGCCAGCCGGGACAGACTCCTGGGGTGGCTGCAAGCGTGAGTTCGCTGGTCGGGCACGTTGTGGGTCGCTCCACCGTTCCGATCGCCGGCGCGTCCGTCCGGCTCAGGAATCTCGTAAATGGCAGGGAGATAAAGGAGACGAGCAATGCTGAAGGATCCTTTCGGTTTGCCGATGTGATTCCGGGAGACTACCGTCTCGAGGTTGCAGCGCCGGGGTATAGGACCTTCATCGTCGAACATCTGCCGCTTCTCGGCGGTGATCTCGCACGAGCCAACGCTGTGCTTGATGCTGGAAGCTCATCCGATCTTGTGATCGGCGAGACAACAAGCGTAACGTCGCGTGCAGGCACCGCGCTGGCAGGGAAAACTGTAAGCGATCTGCCTGAGAATCAGCGCAACTTTGTCAATGTGGTGCAGGTTTCAGCGGGAGCAAACGAGGGCAGCACCAACGCCGCGGCAACCGGTAGTAGGCCTGGAGCCCAACATGAGTCATCAGCTGTGTCGATTGGCGGAGAGCCTGAGACCAGCAACTACAGCCAAATCGATGGAGTCGACAACAACGAGCGACTCAATTCCAGAATTGCTATCCATCCCTCAGTTGAAGGAATTGAAAGTGTGCAGATCTTCGCGAACGCTTATCCAGCATCGATGGGACAGGCTGCGGGCGGGTTCATCAATGTGATCACGAAGGCCGGAACCAAATCCGTCCACGGATCGGCATACGAGTACTTTCGCAATGACGTCCTGGATGCGTTTCCTTATCAGTTCGGAGCCCGCAACGCCAAACCCGAACTGCGTCAGAACCAATTCGGCGCAAGCATTGGAGGTCCCCTTCTTCGAACCCGAACTTACTATTTCGTGGACTACGAGGTCTTCCGTCTGATCCAGGGACGGGCCCCGGTCGCCCTGACCGTTCCGACCGCATTTGAACATGAGCACCCGGGGGACTTCAGCGACGTTGGCGGACCAACGCTGACAAATCTTGATCCAGTCGGGCTGGCTTACTTCCGTCTTTATCCGCTACCCAATGTCCAGGGCTCCGCCAACCAATTTGTTAGCGCACCGAGCGGATCGAACTTCTCGCACATCGCCGATTTGCGGCTTGATCGTCGAGTATCCCAGCATAACCAGTTGTTCGGCCGTGTGAGCTTCAACCGCACACTTGTTCATATCCCGGGGCAATTCCCCGCAGTGACAGGAGCCGGCCTGATGATCGAACCGGGAGGATCGCTCACAAGTTATGCCGGCCAGATGCATGACACCGGCTTGAACACCGTGATCGATCTGACACACGAGTTCAACCCGAATCTTGCTCTTGAACTTCGGGGCGGGTACGTCTACTGGCACGAATCTGACACAAGCCTCAACCCGCACGCTGCGGTCAACAGCGCATTCGGGCAGCCTGGAGTGAACGGTCCTCTGGCCGGCAACGGTCTCGCCCCGGTGGATGTATTCAGCGCTTCTCCGCTGGGCGGAGACGGATTCTGGCGCCCTCTCAACCAGGGAGATCGCACCTACCAAGTAAGCGGTACTCTAACCTTCAATCATGGCTCTCACAACGTCGCTACCGGATCAACGCTCATTCGACGGCAGTGGTTCGACATCGGCAGCGCAGACGGGCTGGGGCTCTGGAAATTTGAAGATCTGCCGAGCCTTCTGCAGGGCAGGTTTGTCGGGCTCGACCGGGAAGTCGATCTGGTCGAGCAACATCTCCGCACATGGGAGTGGTCCGCTTTCACGCAGGATACATGGAAGGTCACTCCTTCCCTGACGGTCGATATCGGCCTCCGATACGACTTACTCACACCTCCAACTGAAGCGGAGAACCATCTTGCCAACTTCGACTACTCGACGGGACATATCATCATCGCCGGGCAAGACGGCATTTCTGCAACGGCAGGAGTGAAAACGGATTATTCAAACCTCGGCCCACGGTTCGGGTTTAGCTGGAATGCCGGCCATGGTCTGATTGTGCGTGGCGGATACGGGCTGGCGTTTCAAAGGCCCCTTGATGGGTTTGCCTATAAGATGCAGCCGTTCGCTTCGACATTCGGCGTGTGCACTTCCCTCACCTGCCCCGGCGGGTTCACGACGCTCGCTGCTGGTCTGCCAGATCCGGTCACTCCGGATCCACGGAACCCAAGTGGAGATCTCTGGGGCACCCGTTCCTTCACTCAGCACATGCTGCAGAGCCATCAATTCAACTTTGGCATTGAAAAGCAGCTCGCTGGAAACACCGTGCGCGCGTTCTACGTCGGTTCGCTCGGTCGGCATCGTGCACGCTTCTTCCCGGACTACAACGCTCCGCCACCAAACACATCCGCCGACCCCGACAGCCTTCGGCCCTATCACAAACTGGTTCCCAACATCACGGCAATCGACTACTCCGACACAGAAGGAACCTCGTCCTATCACGCGATGCAGGCAGCATTTGCTCACGATCTTCGCCGCGGCTTGACGGCGCATCTTAACTACACCTGGGCGCACGGACTGGACACCAACAGCGGCCAGGGATTCGGCACCGTCCCTTCTCAGTCGTCGAAGATTGACTACGGCAACAGCAGCTTTGACGTTCGTCATCGAGCTGTCGCCACGATCTTCTACGATCTGCCATTCGGAAGAAAATCGGTCGGCATTCATCGATTTGCTTTCGGCGGGTGGCAAGCCAATCTGGCCGCCGTCTGGTCGACAGGATTGCCTTTCACCGTGCTCAATGCAAACGACGTGAGCAATACCAACCCAGGCGCCAGCGCAGCCGACCGCCCCAATCAACTGCAGTCGGCGCATATCGCACATCCTACGGTGGCGGAGTATTTCAATATAGATGCATTCGCCCCGCAGGCTCCCGGGACTCTAGGAAGTGAACGAAGCAATCAGCTGTACGGTCCGCCAACACGGCATCTGGATGCGTCGATCTTTAAGAACATCGTTCTGGGCAATGAAAAGACATTGCAGTTCCGGACCGAAGTATTCAATGTAACCAACACCGCAAACTTTGCATCACCCGCTGCCATTCTGGGAGGCGGGAATTTCGGTCACCTGACACAGCTCACGGCCGGCTACACTCCTCGCGAGCTTCAGCTGGCAGTGCGTATGCAGTTTTAGCTACGTGGTTATTCGGCCCCATCCAGATCGCAAGGAAGAAGATCCGTCCCAATGCAGACGAGTGCTGTCACTCGCTGGGATTGTGCAGCAGAGTGGGGAGCGCCCCCTTAGATTGTGGAGGACGAGTGACGTTCGCTTGCCACTCACCTCCCGTTTGCTCTCAGAGTTGAGAGCCCAGCAGAATCTGATTGCCGTATTGCTGCCTTGTTTGCCGTCAAACCTGCGATTCATCTGGATACACTTTGACGACTAGACTAGAAACCATCAAGTGGATGGAGGGGCAGGTCGTATGGGAATTACCCAGGAACAGAAAGCGGTACAATTTCGTGCACTTCACGATCGGCCAGGCGTCTTCATAATTCCGAATCCTTGGGATGTCGCTACCGCACGCATTCTCGCCGGTTCCGGCTTTGAGGCTTTGGCGACGTCGAGTGCTGCGTCTGCTTGCGTGCTAGGTCAAAAGGACGGAACACTGACCCGTGAGGAGGCACTGGCGCATGCGCGAATGATTGTCAGTGGAACAGAGTTGCCGGTGTCCGCCGATCTGGAAAGAGGATTCGGCGATGCGCCGGAAGTGGTGGCGGAAACAATTCGATGTGCAGCCGATGCCGGCTTAGTCGGTTGCACAATCGAGGACACGACGGGGAACCGCGAAAAACCCCTTTACGATTTCAGTCTCGCTGTAGAACGAATTGCCGCCGCCGCGCAAGCTGTAAGCAAGTTGCAATTTCCGTTTGCCTTGACTGCTCGAGCCCACAATCTGATGTATTCCAACCCGAGCTTGAATGACACGATAAAGCGTCTCCAAGCGTTTGAAAGGGCTGGAGCTGACGTACTCTTTGCTCCTGGACTTCCTGATCTCGATTCGGTGCGGGAACTCTGTGCCGCTATGACTAAGCCCGTGAATTTCATGGTCGGCATCAAGGGAAAGTCATTCTCTGTGGCTGAACTTCGGGACTGTGGTGTAAAGCGCATCAGCCTGGCCACATCCCTTTACCGGGCGGCAATGACGGGATTCCTTAACGCAGTCTCTGAGGTGAAGAGCACAGGGAGGTTTGGATTCCTCGAGAACTGCGTAAGCACTCAGGACTTGCTAGACCGAATGCGAAATTAGCTCGGGGACGTTCGGGTTCAGAGCTTCGAGTATGCCCGAAAGGTCCAATTCGACCTTCCCTGCAGTCGAAATGACATAAGCACTCGTCCACCAATGATTTGTATCCTGAAATCTGCCAGTCTTTACCTTTTATGCGGCCAGCTCCGCTCAGATCCATAGGCAGAGCTCTTAAAAAGAGCATCGAGCGCACGAGCCTCAGCGTAGAAGCACTCATGCACCGCGGCTTACGAGTGCTGCAACTCAGCGGCAGTGAAGGTGACGGTGAGGACGGTGATGTCGTCTTTCTGACCATGAGCCTTAGCTGCACTTGCGATCTCGTGGGCAGATCGGGCGGAGATTGCTTGAGTGCGTTCGAAACCGTAGAGCTCGCCTCGCATGTTTTGCGCTTCGACGACACCATCCGAGAGGAAGGTAAGATGGTCGCCGAATACTAGCGGAAGAGTTACCTCGTTGTATTCGGAATTAGTGCTGATGCCAAGTGGAAGTCCAGAATCCAGAGAGACTTCCTGACCATTATGATATGGCGCGAGATGTCCAGCGTTGGCGATTAGAAGGTTTCCTTCTTGAGAGATCTCCGCGCAAAAGCATGTAGCGAATCCGGTGAGACGCATATCCGAGAAGACTCTGTTCAGATGATCCAGCAGTTCGGCAGGATTATCGTCATCCCGCCTCTGTGCTGCACCGAGAAGGACGGCCGCGGTCATTGCTGCTGCGGCCCCTTTTCCACTTACATCTCCGAGCAGAATACGCTGACGGTTTCCGGGAAGGATGCGGCAGCTATAGAAGTCGCCGCCAACTTCGCCGACTGGAAGAAATGCGATTTCGAGGCTGAGACCGCTCAGAGCGCATATGCTCTCAGGCGCCAAAAGACGTTGTACCTGTTGTGCCGCCTGCATTTCACCGGCCAGCATTGCACGTTCGCTAGCGGTCTGCTGTTGCTCGCGGAACAGCAGAAACAGCAGCGCGA
>Ga0157369_10003624_pt1 | contig 18332 bp, 19 predicted proteins | sample C25metaG_FD_113461 | JGI IMG/M metagenome (GOLD analysis project Ga0157369, IMG submission 113461) | Corn rhizosphere microbial communities from Kellogg Biological Station, Michigan, USA - C2-5 metaG | ecosystem: Host-associated > Plants > Roots > Rhizosphere > Soil | place: USA: Michigan... | reverse complement strand
CGCCATCTTTTTCAAGGGCGGCGGCCGCTATTCGATCGATCGATTGATCGGCAAGGAGTTTTGACGTCGATACCTCGCTGAAGCCTGATTCCAACTAATTTGAATCAGGCTCCAGCGTTTTCCTTTTGTTTGAGCATCATCTTGCATGAGCATCATCGCTCGGAAAACAGGTTCCCGCTCTTCCGGGTCAGGCTCTGGCGTCAGCGTCGCGCGTGCCCAAATCCGCGAAAGTCCGCGTCCGGTTGCGGCATGCCAACGAGGCGCCGGAAAGCGTCGAGGCTGAGCGGCCCGCCGCCCGCCGCGGCCAGATAGAGACAGCTAAAACAGAGCATGATGGCGAGCGTTCCTCCGTTGAGCACCGGGAAAAAGCCCTTCGGAAAGTGTCCCAGGAAATAGGCGAACGCCATCTCGCCTGACAGGATGAAAGCAACAGGCCGGGTCAACAGACCCAGCAGCAACATCCCGCCGAGAACCAGTTCGATGGTGCCGGCGAAGCCGTACAGCGAGAACGGCGCAACGTCAGCGAACATTGGAACGGGCGGAAACTTGAAAAGCTTCGCGACCCCGAACTGGAACAGTGAAAGGCCGGTGATGAATCTAAAAAGGCTCAAGAAGTAGGGCTGATAGGCTGCGCTGACACGGTCTGGGCTCATGGTGTCCTCCGAGGCAAGCCCCGACAGCCCCGACGTACCAACAACAAGGGCAACCATTGGTTCACAGAGAAGGCGTGCGATCAGCAGTCCGTGATACCGCCTTCAGGTTCCACGAGCACCTCGTCGAGGTTCCATGATCGCCGGCGAAGGCATGGCAGAGGAACAAGGTGTTGGAACAGCTTGAAGCAAACGCAGCGTATGGAAGCCGCCATCAACCCTGCTTGTCGATGATCGCATCGAGGCTCCACGGGCCGCCGCCAGCGAAGGAGAGATACAAAAACGTGAAACAGAGGCTGACCGCGAGATCGCCTTCATTCAAGATCGGAAAGAAGCTGTTCGGAAAATGTTCGATGAAATAAGCCGCCGCCATTTCGCCGGAGAGGATAAATGCCACGGGCCGGGTGAACAGGCCCAGGATCAGCAAGGTGCCGCCGACCAGCTCGAATATCCCGGCGATGCTAAACAGCGAAAGCCACGTCAAATCCTTGAATATTTCAACGGCCGGCCAGCCCAACAGCTTTGCCAATCCGTATTGAAGCAGGACCAGGCCGACGACAATCCGCAATACGCTCAGGATACGGGGCGCCCAAACCGTGCTGGGTTTCATGGCTCAATCTCCCAAAGGCGGCTTCAAAATGTGCCTGTCTTTGGCCCGTCGTCAAACAATCATTTGCGTCCCATCAGGGCATCGACGCTCCAGGGGCCGGCGCCTGCGAACGTGAAATAGAGAAAAACGAAGCAATAGAGCGCGGCGAGTTCGCCGCCGTTCAATACCGGGTAGAATCCCCTGCTGGCATGCGCCATGAAATAGGCGGCCGCCGTGAAGCCCGAGAGAATGAAGGCGACCGGCCGTGTCAACAGGCCGATCGTGAACAGGATGCCTCCGATCAATTCGATCAGGCCACCCATCCCGGCAAGCGAGCCGATGTGGACGTGCGCGAAGCCTGGAACCATGGGAAAGCCGAGAATCTTTCCGGTGCCATGCTGGAGCAATTCCAGTCCAGCGAAAATGCGGAGAACGCTGAGGACGCTGAACGCGCGCGGCGCCCGGATCGTGGAGAGGCTGTTCGGATTCATGGCGCGGTTCGCTTCGATCGGGTTGATTATATTGTATAACTATCGTGAGGGAGGATGTATTGCCGGGCGCGACACGATGCCAACTCACAATGTTGTCAGCCTGGCGTGATCGGCGCTTATTCGTTTCTGCCCGGTCAGGCCGATGCCGTTTTGCGCGCGTGCGAGGATTTCGCGTGCGGGGAATCCGATTCGGCGTCCGTCACATGATCATTGAGCTTCATCATCCGATCGAGGCTCCACGGGCCCGGCCCCGAGAAAACGAAATAGATGAGAACGAAGCTGAAGAGTGACGCGAGCTCGCCGTTGTTCAGGATCGGATGGAATCCCCTCGGGGCGCTCACCATGAAATAGGCGACCGCCGCCAAGCCCGAAAGAATGAACGCCACCGGCCTCGTGAACAAGCCGACGGTAAAGAGCGCACCCCCGATCAGTTCGATAAGCCCGCTCGCTCCAACGAGCGAATTGATCTGGACGCTGGCGAAACTCGGAACCGCAGGAAAGCCGAGAATTTTGGCTGTGCCGTGTGCAAACAACAGCAGCCCGGCGTAAATGCGCAGCACGCTCAAAACGCGTGGCGCCCATGCCGCAAGAAGATTTTCCATGGTCGAATCCAATATAGTTATAAAGCATAATTATTATAAAATGTCATCTACGATGAAAATAGTCCAGCGCCAACTCACAAAACCGTTAGCGCTGTGCGATTGGCGCGATACTGGAGCCGCCGGCGCACAAAAAAGGCCGCCCAGAGGCGGCCTTTTTGAAGCCTTGACGGAATTACGCTAGCGCCACTCGATCTTGGTGATCTCGTAGGCCTTGGCGCCGCCGGGGGCGACGACTTCCACCGAGGCGCCTTTCTTCTTGCCGATCAGCGCGCGCGCCAACGGCGAGGTGATGGAGATGCGGCCCTTCTTGGCGTCGGCTTCCGGCTCGCCGACGATCTGCCACACCGCCTTCTTGTCGGTGTCCTCGTCGACCAGCGTTACGGTGGCGCCGAACTTGATGGTGTCGCCGGAGAGCTTGCTGATGTCGATGATATCGGCGCGCGCAAGCTTGTCCTCCAACTCGGCGATCCGGCCTTCGTTGTGGGACTGCTCTTCCTTCGCGGCGTGATACTCCGAGTTCTCCGAAAGGTCGCCATGCGAGCGCGCCTCGGCGATATGCTCGATGATGCGCGGACGCTCCACCGACTGGCGCTGCTTCAATTCGACCTCGAGGGCGGCATAACCGCCGGCGGTCATTGGAACCTTTTCCATCATCCGTCTTCGTCCTTCACCTTCATGCGGACCAATCCGCGGCACGCACAAACGCCGAAACAGAATACCCTCATGACCGGCGAGTTCCAGTCACAAGGGCTGCATTACCGATCCATTGCCGGGCGTAAAGCCCGCCAATTGATCAGGTTTCGGAAAAATAACTCTGCAGCGTGCGGACCTCAAGGTCCCCGCCCAGATAGGCGCGGATGCCTTGCGCGGCTGCCACGGCACCCGAAAGAGTGGTGTAATATGGCACTTTATGCAAGAGGGCAGCACGTCGCAAGGAGCGGCTGTCGGCCATCGCCTGCGGTCCTTCGGTGGTATTGAAGACCAGCTGGATATCGCCGTTAATGATGGCGTCGACGATATGCGGCCGTCCCTCCAGCACCTTGTTCACCTTTTCGGTCGGGATGCCGCTGTCGGTGAGGAAACGTTGCGTGCCCGAGGTGGCCATCACCTTGAAGCCGACCGAGGATAACAGCCGCACCGCGTCAGCGATCCGGGTCTTGTCGATGTCGCGGACCGAGACGAACACCGTGCCCTTGCGCGGCACGCGGGTGCCGCCGCCGAGCTGGCTCTTGGCGAACGCCACTTCGAACGAGCGGTCGATCCCCATCACCTCGCCGGTCGATCGCATCTCCGGACCAAGCACTGTATCGACGCCGGGGAAGCGGGCAAACGGGAATACCGACTCCTTGACGCCGACATGGCCGAGCTTGCGCTTCTTCAAATTGAAGTCCGCGAGCTTTTCGCCGGCCATCAGCCTGGCGGCGATCTTCGCCACCGGCATGCCGATCACCTTGGCGACGAACGGCACCGTGCGCGAGGCTCGCGGATTGACTTCGAGCACGTAGATGTCGCCGTCCTTGATGGCGTACTGCACATTCATCAGTCCGACCACGTCGAGGCCGAGCGCGAGTTCGCGGGTTTGCCGCTCCAGTTCGGAAATCATCTGGGCGTCGAGCGAATGCGGCGGCAGTGAACAGGCGGAGTCGCCGGAGTGGATGCCGGCTTCCTCGATATGCTCCATGATGCCGACGATGAAGGTGTCCTTGCCGTCGCACAGGCAGTCGACGTCGATCTCAATGGCGTCGGACAGGTAGCGGTCGAACAGCAGCGGATTGGTGCCGAGCACGGTATTGATCTGGCCGGTCTTGTCGTTCGGATAGCGCGCCTTGACGTCGCCCGGCACCAGCTCCGGCAAGGTGCCGAGCAGGTAATCGCTGAGCTGGGTTTCCTCGCGGATGATCTGCATCGCGCGGCCGCCGAGCACGTAGGATGGACGGACCACCAGCGGCAGCCCGAGATCGGCGGCCACCAGCCGCGCCTGCTCGACCGAATAGGCGATGCCGTTTTTCGGTTGCTTCAGCCGCAGCTTGTCGAGCACGCGCTTGAAGCGGTCGCGGTCTTCGGCCAGATCGATGGCGTCGGGCGAGGTGCCGAGGATCGGCACATCGGCCGCCTCCAGCGCGCGCGCAAGTTTCAGCGGCGTCTGGCCGCCGAACTGCACGATCACGCCGTGCAGCGTGCCGTTCTGTCTTTCGGTATCGATGATTTCAAGCACGTCTTCGGCGGTGAGCGGCTCGAAGTACAATCGATCGGCGGTGTCGTAGTCGGTCGATACCGTCTCCGGATTGCAGTTGATCATGATGGTTTCATAACCGACGTCATGCAGCGCGAAGCAGGCGTGGCAGCAACAATAGTCGAACTCGATGCCCTGGCCGATGCGGTTGGGTCCGCCGCCGAGAATGATGACCTTGCTCTTGTCGGAGGGGGCGCTCTCGTCGGCGAGCACGCCCGCGAACGGCGATTCGTAGGTCGAATACATGTAGGCGGTCGGCGAGGCGAACTCCGCAGCGCAGGTGTCGATGCGCTTGAAGACCGGGCGAACCCCAAGCGCGTGGCGGCGCGCCGTCACTTCGGCCTCGGTGGTCTGCGTCAATACCGCAAGCCGCGCATCCGAAAAGCCCATTGCTTTCAGGGCCCGCATCCCGAATGCATTGGCGGGCAGGCCGTTGTTCTTGATCTTGCTTTCCATCTCGACGATGCCGCGCATTTCCGCCAGGAACCACGGATCGATCTTGCACGAGGTGAAGATCTCGTCATTGGTCCAGCCGAGCCGCATCGCCTGCGCCACTTGCAAGAGCCGGTCCGGCGTCGGCGTGCCCAGCGCGGCGCGGATGGCGTTCTTGTCGTCGCTGCGGCCGAGGCCTTCGATCTCGATCTCGTCGAGCCCGGTCAGCCCGGTTTCGAGGCCGCGCAACGCCTTTTGCAGGCTCTCCTGGAAGGTGCGGCCGATCGCCATCACTTCGCCGACCGACTTCATCGAGGTGGTCAAGGTGGTGGAGGCGCCGGGAAACTTCTCGAACGCAAAACGCGGAATTTTGGTGACGACGTAATCGATGGTCGGCTCGAAGGAGGCCGGCGTCGCCCCGCCGGTGATGTCGTTGGCGATCTCGTCGAGCGTATAGCCGACGGCGAGCTTGGCGGCGACTTTTGCAATTGGAAAGCCGGTGGCCTTTGAGGCGAGTGCCGAGGAACGCGAGACCCGCGGATTCATCTCGATCACGACCATGCGCCCGTCGGCCGGATTGACGCCGAACTGCACGTTGGAGCCGCCGGTCTCCACCCCGATCTCGCGCAGCACCGCCAGCGAGGCGTCGCGCATGATCTGGTATTCCTTGTCGGTCAGCGTCAGCGCCGGCGCCACCGTGATGGAATCGCCGGTATGCACGCCCATCGGATCGAGGTTCTCGATCGAGCAGACGATGATGCAATTGTCCTTTTTGTCGCGCACCACCTCCATCTCGAACTCTTTCCAGCCCAGCACCGATTCCTCGATCAGGACTTCGTCGGTGGGGGAGGCGTCGATGCCGCGCTCGACGACCTCGATGAACTCGGCCTTGGTGTAGGCGATGCCGCCGCCGGTGCCGCCCATGGTGAAGGACGGCCGGATGATCGCGGGCAGCCCGATGTCGTCGAGCGCACGCAGCGCGTCCGGCAAGTTCTTGATCTGCACCGAGCGCGGCGTTTCCAGCCCGATCCGGGTCATGGCCTGGCGGAAACGGCCGCGATCTTCCGCCTTGTCGATGGCGTCAGCGGTAGCGCCGATCATCTCGACGTCGAACTTTGCCAGCGTCCCCTGCCGGCGCAGCGACAGCGCGCAGTTGAGCGCGGTCTGTCCGCCCATAGTGGGCAGCAGCGCGAATCCGCCGGCAACGACGTGGCGTTCCTTCTCGATGATCTTGGCGACGATTTCCGGCGTGATCGGCTCGATATAGGTGGCGTCAGCCAATTCCGGGTCGGTCATGATCGTGGCCGGATTGGAATTGACCAGCACGATCCGGTAGCCCTCCTCCTTCAGCGTCTTGACCGCCTGGGTGCCGGAATAATCGAATTCGCAGGCCTGGCCGATCACAATGGGGCCGGCGCCGATGATCAGAATGGTGGAGATGTCGGTTCTTTTGGGCATTGCGGCTCAATAGTGGATCGGACAAGGATTTGCGACAGCAAACGGAATTTGCGGTCCTGAGGCCCTCTCCCCGTTGGGGAGAGGGTTGGGTGAGGGGGCTCTGCTGTGAATAAACAAGCGCGCGCTCTGCGGCGTCAGATGACCGAAGCAGAGAAGGTGATGTGGAACAAGCTGCGCGATCGGCGGCTCGACGGCGTCAAGTTCAAACGGCAGAGGCCGATCGCTGGCTATATCGTCGATTTTGTTGCTTTGGATTTGAAACGCGTCGTCGAAATCGATGGTGGGCAACACGCAGAAAGGGCCGTGCAGGATGCGGCGCGGACCAAGGTACTCGAGGAATCCGGGTATCACGTCGTCAGATTCTGGAATCATGACGTTTTGGGAAACATCGAAGGCGTTCTTGAGGCGCTTATTCAAGAGCTAAACATCTCCCGCTGATCCCCCTCACCCCAACCCTCTCCCCGCTGGGGAGAGGGGCAGACTGCGTTCGGCTGCTAAAGCAAGGCACAAAAAAAGGGCGCGCATGCCGCGCGTCCCTCGAGCCAAGAGCGCGATCAGCAAAAATGGAAACCGGTTTTGCGTCCGACCGCGCTCTCAATTTGTACAGGAGCACATGATCTTTTCGCCAAACCGCCTGCATTTTGGCGGATCATGCGCTGGCGCCAGGTTGCCCTCGCGCGCGGGTGGTCTTTAGACCAGATTCCGCAACCGCGAAAGGGTCTTAGAGGCCCCATCAACCGGCATTTTAGGCTGTTTGTGCGGTTGGGGCCCGCCTTGGTCGGAACCGGCTTGCCAACCGTAGCTACGGAGTAGGGAAGGCTGGAGGCCTTGGCCTGGATTTGAACAAGGATAAGCAGGGGGTTTCATCAGAACGCCTGCCGCGCGACGAAGGTCATCCGCCACGGATTGTGCCCGATATTGGTACGCGCGCGCGAGGCGGTAAATCCGGCTGCCGCAAGCTTCGCGATCATCTCGGCTTCGCTGTAACGCTGCAGGCCGATGCGCGCGCGCAATTGCCGATAGTCCGATAGCGCGGTGCTGATCAGTCCGATCAGGGCATCTCTGAGAAAGCCGTGGGTCAGCGCGAAGCGTAATAGCGCAATCACGTCCCTGATCATGCCGACCTCGGGGCGCAAAATATCGCCCAAGACCAGACGGCCGCCCGGCTTCAAAAGCCGCCGGATCACCGCGAAGGCCGAATCGAGTTCGCCCGGCGTCATGTACTGGACCACCGAATTCATCACCACCAGGTCGACCGACTTCTCGTCCATTTTCCGCAAGTCATCCAGCGAACGCACCCTGATCTTGGTGTTGGGGGCGAAACGCGCGATCAACCGGCCGCGGACGCCCGGCGCCGGTTCCGCCAGATAAAGCTTGCCGCAGGCCTCCGCGACGCGCGCTGCGGACAATGCTTCGCCGCAGGCATAATCCACTACCACCGCGTCGGGCGAGGAGATGTAGCCAACAATATCCCGCGCCACGAGCTGGAAGTGCAGGTCGCGATGCAGCTTGCTCGCATAAATCGTATGCGTGGAATCGTAATAATCGATCCAGTCTTCCATGGTGGCAGGGGTCCGGCAAAACAGGGGTTCCGGTCGCGGAACCGGTGCTTATATGACGCGTTAGGTGGTCCGGCGGCCAGTGTCCAATGCCGTCAGCGTCCGGTTTCCTAACAGGAAGGTGCATCGTGAGCAAAACCAGACCCGACAAAGTCTCCCCCGATCTAGATACGCCGACCGATCTGCCGCAGGCCGCGGTGGACAAGATTTCGGCGTCGCTCAACACGCTGCTGGCTGACGCCTTCGCGCTTTACGTGAAGACCAAGAATTTTCACTGGCACGTCAGCGGCCGCCATTTCCACGATTATCATCTGATGCTCGACGAGCAATCGGACGCGATTTTCGCCACCACCGATCAATTGGCCGAGCGGGTTCGCAAGCTGGGCGGCACCACCCTGCGCTCGATCGGGCAGATCGGGAAAGCGCAGACCATCAAAGACAACAATGAAAGCTACGTCCCGCCGCGCGAGATGCTGCGCGAATTGATGGAAGACAACAAGCACATCGCTGCCGCCATGCGCAAAGCCCACAAGCTCTGCGACGATCACTCGGATTCCGGCACCGCCGGACTGCTCGAAACCTTCATCGACGAAACCGAGCGCCGGACCTGGTTCCTGTTCGAGGCCAGCCGCCGGGAAGGCAGCAACGCGGCGTAGGAAGCGGTGCGTTTTCCCTTTCCCTTGTGGGAGAGGGGTGAGATCGAGCGCTCGGATGGTGCGTGCACTGTCCGGGCACCGGCTAAGCGAGATCGAGCCAGATGAAGGGTGCGCTTGCGATGAAGAATCCCAAATGCGCCTGCAATCTTCGAAATGAGCTCAATATCCTGGTCAGCGCGGGGCTGGCCGATTGCAGCTCTTCGAGATGGATTTTCGAAAGGGTGCGCAACTTCTGTTCGCCCCTTCTCGTCAATTTTACCAGCACGCGCCTGCTGTCATCTTCATCTGCGATCCTTTTTAGCAGTCCGAGCCTTGTCATTCGGTCCATGAGTTCGACGCCTGTGTGATGCCGAATAAGCAGGAATTGGGCTAATTCACCCACCGAAATCGGCTCTGCGCCGGAAAAGCCTTTGATGGCGAGAAGCGCCTGGTGCTGTTGCGGTGTGAGCCCTGCTTTGTTGGCAGCCGCTTCGCTGAACGACAGAAACCTTCGAAGTTGATAACGAAATCGCGCGAGAGCTTCGTAATCGACGCCATAAAATGCGCGGTCTTTCGTTCGCTTTTTTCCCGCCCGGACAGATGGCTTGGGTTGTTTTTGCCGTTTCGACCGAAGCATCCAGCGCCTCCGCGGCTTTTCAATACCGAATTCGCATAACTATTGGCAGGTGTCACGCTACCACGATCACGATGGAGAGTAATACTACCGTGGATGCCCACTTGGTTTCTGACATCCCCACCCGCTGCGGGTTTCGCGCAATGACACTGAAGAGGATGGCGCCCGGCACCAGAAAAGAGGCGGCTATTCGCCGGTCGAGTTCAATAGGTTCAGGAGAACGGTCTGAAACGCGACGGGAATTCGCGTGTTCTTTCGGCGCGCCGACCTTTCCAGCGCTTCCGTAATTTCAGCCTTGGTAAATTCTCCGGACGAAAATTTGGCGATGAGGTCTCGCCACATCGCCGACAATGATTTGCCGGCGTAGAACGGCGGCCGGATAACCACCCCTCGTAGTCCGGCCCATCTGGCGATTTCCTCGGTGGTTTGAGGACCGCAATTTCGCGCGGTCAGGAGATGGTTGAAGGTCAGCTTTCGAAGCATCTTGTCAGATGGTGTCCATCTTCCTTTCGGCGGGCTCTCTCCCGTCAGCTCCACCGCCAATTCCTTCAAAACATTCTCGGCGCGAACGCCTAACTCCTCCGGCCGCACCTCCTGGGTCGCCGAAACGTCCTTCAGAATCCTAGAAACGTTTTCCGGTCTCGTGCCGACAGGGACGCTAATCGCGGAAGCAGGTCTCCTCCCGCGCGCGGGGGTGGCTAGGTGCGTGGAACGGACGGCTTCGCCGTTCCCGGCGTCTGTCTCAGCTCGCTCTTGCCAGCAATGTCGCTCTCTTGCCTTCACAGCTTTCATGGTCCGGACCACTTTTTGTTCCGCAACGACGTCGGACATTCGTCGACAGCGGATTTTTACGATACGACAATTCGCTGCCAAGTTGGGCTTTTAGGCCCTACATTTCAATATATATCGTAAAGCGATACGATTTCACGAGCGAATATTTTGGCGTTTCTTCGACGAAAGTGACATTGACATAGTTGGTGTGAACGTAATGCTAGGAGCAAGGACTGCAGGATCCAGTTGGTACTTTTGAGTGCCTTGCCGGCCGATCTGTCTGGTCGAGCCGGTCAGCCTAATCTTGCGCTGCAAAAAACATCTTTGGGAGGATCTTGCGTGATGAAAAGCAAAATTGTTGAACAGGATGTCAATGTGACAGTATCGCGCCGTGCCCTCTTGCAGGCCGGCGCGGGCCTTATCGGTGGCGCGCTGCTGCCCGGAAGCATGATTGGCCCTGCGCTCGCCGAAGACCATCCGGCGATCGGCACCTATCCAGCCGGTTCAAGCGGCTCCTCGGTGTTCATCGGCATTTCCGTGCCGCGCACCGGCACTTACGCGCTGCAAGGCGAAGATGAACTCAAGGGCTATCAGCTCGCGATCGAGCACATCAACAGTGGGCATGAGCTGATCAAGAAGATTTCGCCCAAGACCACCAAGGGCGTGCTCGGCAAAGAACTGAAATACGGCGTCGCCGACTCCGGTGCCAAGCCGAACGAGGCGGTGCAGGCCGAACAGCGCTTCATCACCGAGAACAAGGCGGTGCTGATGACCGGCTCCACGTCCAGCGCGGTCGCGGTCGCGCTCAACAAACTCGCGCAGCGCGAGAAGGTGCTCTACGTCGCCGGCATTTCCGGCTCCAACGACACCACCGGCAAGGACTGCGTGCGTTACGGTTTTCGCCAGTGCTTCTATGGCCAGACCGCCGCGGCTGCGATTGGCCCGATCGTCGTCAAGACATTCGGCAAGAGCAAGAAGGCTGCCTATCTGACGCCGGATTATACTTACGGGCACACCGTCACGAAGTCGATGCAGGACTTTCTCGCCACGGCGGGTTGGACCACGGCGACCGACCAGGTGGCGCCGCTCGGCGCGCCTGACTATTCCTCCTATCTCCTTAACGTTGCAAATTCCGGCGCGGACGTGCTGCTCAACGTCAACTGGGGCCACGACGCGGTATTGTCGACGCAGCAGGCAAAGCAGTTCGGCATCTTTGACAAGATGAAGCTCGTCGTGCCCTACCAGACGCCGTTCCTCGCCCGCGAGGTTGGCGGCGACCTGATGGCCGGCGTTTATGCCGCCACCGATTTCTGGTGGACGCTCGAGGACAAATATCCGCTCGCCAAGATGTTCGTCGAGGCGTTCGACAAGAAGTACGGCTACAAGCCCGAATGGGGCGCCAACAATGCGTACATGGAATTCGCGCTCTGGGCGGAGGCTGTGGAAAACGCCGGCAGTTTCTATCCGCCTGACGTCATCAAATCCTATGAGGCCGGCCGCAAGATCCAATCGACCGTCGGCGAGGTCTATTTCCGCGCCGAAGACCACCAGCTCGTGCGGCCGGTGATCATCGTCAAGGGCAAGGCGCCGAAAGACATGAAGAACAAGGAGGACTACTACGACATCGTCGAGATCGTACCCGGCGCGGGGCTAATGCAGAAGCCCAACGCGTTCGGCTGCAATCTCGGCGACTATACCTGAGCCGATGGGGGCCTTGGCGCCGTGGGCAGCTAAATCTGCCCGCGGTGTCTCTTTTTGCGCCATTGCGCCACGAGCGGATTGGCGATTTCACCGATCCAGTGATTGCCCATCATGATCAATTGGCCGAATTTCATTTCGCAGGTATTCAACGGGCTGGCAATCGGCGCGTTGCTCGCGCTGATCAGTTCCGGGCTGACCATTATTTACGGCACACTTGGCGTGCTCAATCTCGCGCACGGCGCCATGTTCATGCTCGGCGGCTATGCCGGCTACGTGGCTTACGAATATACCGATTCATACGTTGTCGCGGTGATTGCCGGCTCGGTGTTTGTGATGATTTTGGGGGTGGTGATGGAGCGCGTCATCATCCGCCATTTCTATCACCGTCCACATGAAGACCAGCTTCTCGTTACCTTCGGGCTGGGCATCTGCTTCGTTGAGATCATTCGTCTCTTTTTCTCGAGCCAATCAAAACTGGTGCCGCCGCCGCCATTGCTTCGAGGCATTACGTCGCTCCGCTTCATGTTCTACCCAACCTACCGTCTTGCGGTCGTTGGCATTGTCGCGGTCGCGCTCGGTGGCCTCTTTGTCATTTTATACCGAACGCGACTGGGCATGATCGTGCGCGCCGGCATTGAAGATTCCGTGATGGTGGATTCGCTTGGCATCAATGTCTACCGCATCTTCATGATCGTATTCGGCATCGGCGCGATGGCGGCAGGTTTCGCCGGCATCGTAAACGCACCGATAGTCTCGCTCACACCCGACATGGGTGAGGCGATTTTGGTGCAGACCTTCGTTGTCGTGGTGATCGGTGGCGTCGGCTCATTCCCGGGCGCCGTGCTGGGCGGGCTGATTGCCGGCGAAATCATCAGCGTCACCTCAATGATCGATCCCGGCTACGCCTATGTGATGTTATTCGCGGTGATGACGCTGGTGCTGGTGGTTCGGCCGCACGGTCTCCTTGGAACGCAGGGCCGCGAATGAACCTGGTCATCTGATGCTCAAGCAACCCCCGTTTTTCATCGAGACACTGACGGCGATTGGCTTAATCGCGGCACCATTCGTGCTGCCTTATCTCGGATTTGCGCCCAATACCGTGAACCGGATCCTGGTCTGGGGTTTGTTCGGTATCGGCTTCGATATCCTGTTCGGCTTTACCGGGCTGCTGTCGTTCGGCCAATCAGCCTTCTACGGCACAGGCGGTTTCGTCGCGGCCTATCTTCTTACCCGGACAGGATTTCCGTACGTCGTCCTGGCGTTGATCATCGGCATGGTCGCCGCTGCCGCCGTCGGCTATCTGGTCGGGCTTATTGCGCTGCGGCGCACCGGCATCTACTTCGCCATGATCACCGTGGCGATCGCTGAAGTGTTCTTTTTCGTCGAGTTCAATCCATTGTCGGCGTGGACGGGCGGTGAGAATGGCTTGCCCGGCGTGCCGACGCCAAGCTTCAATCTCGGCCTCGCCACCGTTCATTTCACCACCGGCTGGTCGCTCTATCAATTTCTCGCGCTGTGTTATTTTATCGGCGTCGTGATCGCACTCCGCATTGTGCGCCCTCCGGTCGGCGCTGTTTTCAGCGCGATCCGCGACAACCCGCTGCGCGCGACGGCCGTCGGCCATAATATCCATAGCTACAAGCTCGCGGCTTTCGTGATCGCAGCCGCCTATGCCGGGTTCGCCGGCGGCCTGCTTGGCGTCCTGCAAGCTTTCATGCCGCCCGATGCCTTCACCTTCGACACCTCAGGTCAGCTGGTGATGCAGACCGCGATCGGCGGCCGGGGTACCCTGTTTGGTCCGCTGGTCGGTGCCACGATCTGGCTTTTTCTTCAGGATTTCCTGCAAGCCGCACTCGGGCTCGGCGCGGCGTGGAAGCTGGTACTGGGCATCGTCTTCGTCCTGCTGGTCTGCTTCCTGCGACGCGGTATTATCGGTGGCCTCGAGGACCTCTACGGCTGGATCTCCGGCAAGCGCACAAAATACCCCGAACCGGCCGAGCCGGCGGCTGAACCGGGCGCCACGCCCGCGGGCGAACAGAAAGCTACGGAAGCCCTGGTCATCAAAGAGCCGGTGCCGCCAGTGATGGCGGCGCGGCGGCGCGGCGGCGGTAACCATTCTGGCCCGATCCTGCAGGCGAGCGGTTTGACCAAGCGTTTCGGTGGCCTGCTCGCCAACAGCGAGATCGATTTTACGGTCCATCCCGGCGACCTGCGCGGCATCATCGGCCCCAACGGTGCCGGCAAGTCGACATTCTTCAAGATGCTGACCTGCGAAATTCCGCCGACCTCCGGCAAGATCGTGTTTGACGGACGTGATATCACCGGCATGAGCGTTACCGACGTTTGTCAACTCGGCCTGACCAAGAGCTACCAGGTCAACCAGCTGTTCACCGGCCTGACCGTCCGCGAAAATGTTGTCATCGCCGCGCTGGCCGCACTGCGCGGAAAATTCAGGCTCGATCTGTTCCGGAGCCTGGACAATATCCCGGAACTGAATGAACTGGTTGAACGCACCCTCGATCTGGTCAATCTCTCGTGGCGGCCGGATATGCCGGTGTCGCAACTCGCCTATGGCGAAAAGCGGAGGCTTGAAATCGGATTGGCGCTCGCCACGTCGCCGAGCCTGCTGCTGCTCGACGAGCCGCTCGCCGGCATGAGCCCGCGCGAGCGCGTCGAGACCGTTAGGCTGCTCAAATCGATCAGCCGGGGCCGCACCATGATCATCATCGATCACGACATGGATGCGCTTTTCGAATTGGTCGAACGCGTCACCGTGTTGCAGGAAGGCCGCGTGTTGGTTGAAGGTACGCCGGAGGAAATCAAGAACAACGCCGCGGTGCAGGAGGCCTATCTGGGCGGTGTGCAGGGAGTGCTTGCAGCATGAGCTTGCTCGAGGCCAACGGCCTGAATAGCTATTACGGGGATTCCCACATCCTGTTCGATGTTTCGCTGCGCGTCGGGCGCAACGAGGTTGTGGCGTTGCTCGGCCGCAATGGTGCCGGCAAAAGCACGACCTTGAAAAGCCTGATGGGCGTGTTGACGCCGCGCACCGGCACCGTGATGTTCGACGGCGCCAATATCGCGGGACGAAAGAGCCACGCCATTGCGCAGGCGGGCATGCAGCTTGTGCATGAAGAGCGCAGGATTTTTGGCAGCCTCAGCGTACAGGAAAATCTGGTTCTCGCCGGGCTGACCGCGGCTGCGCGCTGGCCGCTCGACCGCATCTATGAGATGTTTCCGCGGCTGAAGGAGCGGCGCGGCAGCCGCGGCACCGATTTATCCGGCGGCGAGCAGCAGATGCTGGCGATCGCACGCGCGCTGGTGCGGGACCCCAAGATCGTCCTGCTCGACGAGCCGTTCGAGGGTCTAGCGCCGGTCATCGTCCGCGATCTGATGGCGGCGTGCCGCAATCTCGCCGCTGCCGGACAGACCATCGTGCTGGTGGAGCAAAATCTGGCGGCGACACTGGCGCTGGCGCAGCGCGTCTACATCATCAACAACGGCCATATCGTCCACGAGGGTCCGGCGCGGGAAATCAAGGCGCAACCGGCAATTCTGCAGCGTTATCTCGGGGTTTGACGCTGGACTGTTCGCCGTGAGCACAACGTTTCACCGCCGGTTCCGGAGCGAATCGTGCCTCGACTAATCTCCGAGCGCGGCGATCATTTTCGCGGCGTGAACTTCGAGAATTGTCGTGTCCTCCTTGCGCGTTTGCGCGGGCAGCAGATCGACGCCGGTCTTCATGGGCATTACGTGCATGTGCAGGTGAAACACGACTTGCCCGCTGGCGGCTTCGCTGAACTGCTGAACGATAATCCCTTCCGCATCAAATGCCTGCACCGCTGCGACTGCGATCTTCTTCGCGGTCCGCGCGACTTCTGCGAAATCATCCGCCGCAATATCGAGAATACCGCGTGCCGCGGCCTTTGGAATCACAAGCGTATGCCCCGGTGAGCGCGGCATGATGTCCAGAAAAGCGAGAGTGTGTCGGTTTTCATAGACCTTATAGCAGGGGATTTCTCCGCGAAGGACTTTCGCGAAAATATTCTGGTCGTCATATGCTGTCATATTCCTCACCGCAGAATGTTGATGGCAATTCTTCCGTGGGAAGCAGAAGGTAAAAGGCAGGAGGGAGAGAAGTCCATACAGCAGAAGACCAAGACATTCCTGATGTTGGACGGTCGCTTGCGAAAAGCGGTGAACTCCTGCGTGTCGCTGTTCAAGGGCGCCGCCGTCACCGGTATCCGCCGCGATGGGCCGGGCGGGCGCGGAAGGGGCGGTGGTGCAGGCGAGCTTCCCGCGGTTTGACGGCACGCGAATGCTTTGGTTAATATTCCCCTAGGCGCCTGTACGAATGCCGACGGAAATCACGATCGGCTTTTTAAAAGTCTGCGTTTACCAGAACCTCCGCAGCGACACAGCCTATTCGTTCCGGTCGAGACGGCATGGCCGATTTGATTCATTCACGCACCACGCAGCAGATCACGGCGTCGGGCTTGGCCGGGCTCTTCGGTCTGTTCGCCCTCCTTTGCGCTGTTTTTGCCGGTTGCGTCACCATAAGCGATTGGCACTCCGAGACCACGCAAGCACGCTGGCCGGTGGTATCGGCGCTGGTCGAGCGGGCCGACGTCGTCGCTTCGGCGCGAACGCCAAAGGATGGCGGCGGAACGGTGTGGAAGCTTCGCTACCGCGTACGCTACGAGCAAAACGGCGAAGCGCTGATGGCAACGCTGACATCGCGCACTGCATTTTCGGAAACCGACGCCGCAAAGCTGCAATCCTGGGCGGCGCAGCACCGCAAGGGTAGTCATATCGATGTCCGGGTTGATCCATTGCGGGCAAATCAGGCGGCGTTTGCTTCGACCGAGCTATCCGACGCCATCGATCGAACACGCACCGATTTTATGTTGTTCGCGATTGCCGCCTTCGCTTCCGCCGGCCTGCTGGCGCTGGCTAAATATTTGAGAACGCGGGAGGCAGGCGCCGCGCCGGCCACCGGTTTCGATGGCGTCTCACGCGGAGGGCTCGGGATCGGGCTTGTCTTTGCGGCGATGGGTGTCTTGCTGGTGGGCATCGTCATCCATGGCGCGGTCCATGCAGATCCGTTTACTGCGGACAGTTTGATGGGTGTGCCGGCCGGCTTGATGTTCGTCTTCGCCGGAATTTTTATGGCCTTGCCGCCTGAATACAAGCAATGGCGCGACTTGCTGGCAACGCTGCTGATCACCAGCTTTGCGCTCACCTTCGATTGGGTCGCCTTCGGACCCGGCGAACGCAGGTTCAGCGGCAGCTTTTCGTTCGGCATTGCGGCGACAGGGTTTCAACCCGGCGAACTGTTTGGGCGCGCATCGTTTGGCGTCTGCGCCGTCTTTCTCGATATCTGGGCGATCGCGATGTGGATCGGCCAGTGTCGGCAAGCGTTTGGAGGATCGACAGGCGCTGAAGCTTCGACCGAGCAAGGTGGCCAAGCAGCTAATTCGGCCGATTCCACAGCCTGACCAGCGGGCCGTTTTCTCCCATCACGGGATCGGTCTTCGGCAGCTTCACTTGTGGAATCGTCTTCAGCGCGTTGGCGTGATTTTCAGGCGTCGGCAGCGTGACCTGCATCCTGGGGCCGGGTGGATAGGCCCCGATCACGCAAAAATCCCGGCTCGCGGACAAGCACTGATGCCCGGTGCCGGCGGGCAGGATCGCAACGTCGCCCGCCGCGATCTCGATCTCCCTGCCGCTGTCGCCGCCGAAGCGGACCCGCGCACGGCCGCGCGCAACACCCAGCGCCTCGTGAACCGTGGCGTGATAGTGCAGATAATCGTAGACGCCGTTGCGCCACATGTCGCCCCAGCCATTGGCGCCGAACAATCCCTCGATGGTCTTTTCAGGATGGCCATTGTCGACGTCGATGGCGCCCTTGTAGACGAGGAACGGCAGCGTGTTGTTCGGGACGAGGCCATCGTCCTTGAAGACGAAGGTGAGGGGTTCGATATCGGTACTGACGACCGACATGGCAGCTCTCCGCCGTTTTGAGGGAGCGTGATCCCCGGACAAACCAAACCGTTTGCCCGAAAACCGTTCCCGTTAGATTTTGAACTTCAGCAACTCTTCCTTGAATCTAAGCCCGTGTCCGGGCCGCTCCGGTGCCGTGATCATACCGTTGGCAATCTCGGGCGGATCGACCCAGAGGTCGTCGATCAGCCCCATGTTCTCGCACCAGATACCGTTCGGTATCGAGGCCAGCAGGTGCACATTGAGTTCGGGAAACAGATGCGGCGCGATGGTGATGCCCCAGGTGTCCGCAAGCGCCGCGATCTTGCGCAGATCCGTCATGCCACCGCGCATCGGGTCGGGCTGCAGGATCGGCAGGCAGGGATTAAGGAAAAAAGTGCGCAGATCGTAGCGCGTGAAATGGGTCTCGCCGCCGACGACGCGCATATCGAGCGCCGCGGCGATGCGCTGGTAGCCGGCAAAATCGTCGGCCAGCACCGGCTCCTCGAGCCAATAGATATCGTATTGTTCGAACTTGCGTCCCATCTCGATCGCGACATCGGCGCTCCAGCCCATATTGACGTCGATCATGATG
>Ga0157369_10003619_pt1 | contig 18362 bp, 15 predicted proteins | sample C25metaG_FD_113461 | JGI IMG/M metagenome (GOLD analysis project Ga0157369, IMG submission 113461) | Corn rhizosphere microbial communities from Kellogg Biological Station, Michigan, USA - C2-5 metaG | ecosystem: Host-associated > Plants > Roots > Rhizosphere > Soil | place: USA: Michigan... | reverse complement strand
TCTTCGGTCTTGCCATAGAGCAATGCTCCGGCGTTCTCGAATCCGCTTAGATCAGCGAATCCGTCGAGGGTGATCCAGCCGCCTTCCACTTTCGCCATGCCGTGATCGCTGACGACAACCAGATCTACGGGCAAGCCGGTGCCATTGAGCGCGCGTTCAAGTTTTCCTATCAGCTTGTCCACCTTCAGCACGGAGGCCCTCGTCTGCGGCGCGTCGGGACCGAACTGATGCCCTGCGTGATCAGGCTCGGAGTAGTAGATGGTGATAAAGTGGGGCCGCTCAGACTCCGGAAGCTTCAAGAGCGCAACAGCATCGTCGATGCGGGCCTGCTCGACTTCCGCGCTTGCTTGCGACTTGTTATCGAACTGCGCGTACCAAGTCGGACGGTGCCCAGCAATCTCGGCCTCCGATCCCGGCCAGAAAAGGCATGCCGCACGCATCCCCTGGCCTTCGGCGAGACTCCAAAGAGGCGTACCGCTGTACCAGCTTCCATCGCGCACTACGCTGCTATCAGCGATGGCGAAACGGGCGTGTTTCGTCTCGTCATAGAAGCTATTGGCGACCAGCCCGTGATGTTCCGGGTAAAGTCCGGTAACGATCGTGAAGTGGTTCGGAAAAGTGAGGGAAGGATAGCTCGGCAGCATGCCTTCCGGCGCCCAGATTCCCTTCTTCCCGAGCGCCAGCAAATTCACCGCATTGTCACGCTTCGCATAGTCCCAGCGAAACCCATCCAGCGAAACCAGCACAACATAGTGCGCCTGCTGAGCGGCAGCGGAGTTCTGACCATTTTCGATATGCACCAGGGGAAGTGCCGGATTCCCTCTGGCAATCGGCTGCGGCTCCTGGGCACAGGTCCAGAACGAACAAGCAAGCATCCATGCAAAAGCCGCAACGCCAGCATGTTTTCGGACCCGGAAACGCATTCGTTCTCTCCCGGATAAGCTTACAGCACGTGCGTTAACGTTTCCGCATCTGCGGCGCAAACAAAGATCGACAAAGAGTGTAGTGCTGAATAGACGTTTCGATTCAGAATCGGTCTGCGAGAGAGACGGTAAGAATGGTTCAAACGTTCGCGCAAAGCAAGTCGAAACCAACACTGCTGCTGCAGGGCAGCTATGTACCCGCTGCGAGCACAAAGGGAACGGCTTTTGTCACGGACTGCCCCTTGAACTGAAACGTGACATGCGCTTCATATTCGCCTGCCGTCAACTTCGCGATGGGCAGGCTGGCCAATATCGAAGCCGCGCCGGTCGGATCGAGGGGTACTGCGCTTGCCGGGCTTTTGATGAGGAGTTTGCCGTTATTCCAGATCTCGACACTGGCGTCGACGGGCGCATCCGCCGGCGCGGGAGGATATGCAACTGCATAAAACCGGATCTTCCCTTCGGCTTGCTCCAGTTGCACCTGCGACAGTTCGGGCATGATCTTGCCACCATGCGCCTGAAGAGGATCTGTAACGTCAGGCGATCCGCCGATCGCGTCGACCCTTCGCGCGATAGCGACATCACTGACTGCGAGGCCGGGGGTGTCGCTCACCATCAGGGCAGTTCTTTTCACGCTGGCTTTCATGCTCTGCCGGTCAACCGTTGCCGTCTCGAGCGTGTAGTGCCCTGGGGCGAGTTCGAAGGGCGCCGTAAAGCTGACCACTCCGCGCTGCAACTCGGATGACCTTGACACCGGCACATCATAGGGAATGTCCTTGCTGATCTTCTGCACGACGAGGCCATGCTCATCTTTGACCAGCCCGGTCACGCATACATGTACCTTGGCCCAATGCGCATCTTTGACCACCGTGAGGTCACGCGTTGGCGCCTGGAAGACAAACTCCATCTGTGTGCGCACGGGGCCTGGGCGGTACTGCAGCGCGGCCACGTGGAATTCGAATTGATGCAGTGGCGGTGTGGTGTTGATCGCCTTCATCGTCGCCATTTCGAATGGGTAGATCTGCCTGCCGTTCAAGGCTGGCAGCGCGTAATAGCCGCTGCGCGAAAAGATCTTCGCTCCCGGACGCGAGACTTTGACTTCGATCTTGCGGAACGTCCCATCCGTGACGGCATTCGCAGGCGAGTACGTCAGTTCGTAGTGGGTCCGCACGCTCTCGACGGCACGTTCGAGCGGCTCCAGCAGATCAAGCGTGTCAGGCAGCAGCTCGCCGCCCGTGCCTTCTGCGAGGGCAGCAAGGTTGTAGCGAGTGTCTGAGTGGATGGACTGATCCGCCATTTCGTTGGCGAGCACCTCATCGGCGGTAACGGTCTGGTCTCCTCCGTTCATCCGGCTCAACTGCTGCCGCATGCTGGCCTGCGCTGCTGCTTTCAGGACGCGTCGCGAGTTATCGAGTGTCGATGCTGATGTGATTCCGCGCGTGTCCAATGCATAGATGCTGACGTTGGCGCGATTGGCGTTGCTGATGACCGCATTGAGCAGCTCAGCCGTTTCGTTCTGTACCGGGAGGCCCGCCGAGAAAAGCAGCATCACCTTGCGCCCGGGAATTTCCCGCTGCGCACGAACCAGCATCTGGAGCGGCGTGAGATAACGCTGGCTTTCAACATAGACATCCTGCATCTCGCTCACCCAGCTGGTGGACATCAGGTTGGCGATCGCCGCAGCAGGTCCCGCACCCGCTGCGGAACTTGCGCTGAGAGCGCCGCCAGCCGCGTTCGAGGCTCCCGCGGCCCCGGCCGAAGCACCGTCTGAGGCATCTTCCGTGCTGCCGACCGAGCCGCCGCCCGTTGCATCCGCAGATCCACGTCCTCCGGCAAATTGGGCCGAGTTGATGGCCCCAAGCTGAGAAATGAGGACGTTGCTGGTGGCCCGCTCGACGCCCGAGGAGATCTTCTCGCCATCGTTGGTGTAGGTCTGCACGGTCCGCAGCCCTGCCATGGACAGAGAGAATACGCCCACATACATGTTGGGCTTCAGCTCCGTCTTTACGAACTTCCGCATTGCATCCACGGTCAGCTTGCGCCCGCGCGGATCGAGACTGGCAATCACCACCGAGATCACACTGATGTCTCGGAGTTCTTGTACGTTGTGCTCCTCCGCTGAAGCCGCGCCGCCCCCGCGATCACCGGAAGTCGATGCGATCGAAGTGACTCCGGCATTCGTCGCAGGTCCCAGATGCCCATCGACGAAATCAAAGTGGCGGACCTTCTGCTGAACTCCATCCTCGAAGATCTGAATCTCCTCCGGTCGCAAGTCCCGGATGATGCGCGCATGCTTGTCGCGAACCACGAGATCCAGCAATACCTCATTCACCGAAGTGCGGAAGGTTGGCTCAGGCTCTTGAGCAGGCGCAAGCATTGGCACAAACACCAGGATGGCGAGCAGATAAGGCAGAGGGGATAAATGGCTGCGCTGTCCCGATGCTCTTTCCGCTGACCAGGTCAGCTTTAGGGACGATGCTGCAAAGCGCTTTTCAGCTTGAGGCATAGGCCGCTCACAGGTCCGATCTCGAAGTAATTCTTTATGTAGGACGATATCCGAACGGCCCAGGTTTCGCTCGCTGCGCAGAAGCCTGATGGCCCTGAAGACACAAAACATCCCCACAAACCCTGAGGTTCGTGAGGATGCCTGAAGACTCGACTACCTGCTCGGCGCTGCCGCTGTTGTTGCAGCCGGGGCCGGCGCTGGCGTAGTGGCCGGAGCGGGGGCAGGCGCCTCGGCTGGTGCTGCCGCGGGAGCTGAACCCTCCTTCGCGAACTTCCGGATGTACAGGACCATGTTCTTCACTTCATCATTGGTAGCCCGGGCCGCGTCCTCCGGAGGCATCTTGCCCTTGCCCTTCCGAATCACGTCAATAAGGTTCTGGTCAGACTGCCCCGCGAGCGACTTCGGATCCGTCCAGTCCAGCAAAGTAAGGGACATATCCTTTGCCAAATCGCTCTTGCCATCGCCCGTTGCGCCATGGCACAGCGCGCAATCCATATCGTAGACCTTCTTTGCCTTCGCCATGGACTCCCCGCTGGCCTTCTTTCCACCGGCGGCGGCCTGGCTGGATTCTTGGGGGGGACGAGCGGGGGCGGAGACGGCTGCTACAACGAGCAAGACAACCGCCGCGAACAGCGCGAACGACTTAACCATAATGGTCTCCTCAGTTGCAGGTGTCTGGGGATTGGCATCAGCAGCTGTACGATTTTTATTCGACGCCATTATAGGCCCGTTTGAAAGTGAGTTGCATCACGTCTTTTTTCGGCCGGGATTACTGCCGCTCCTATGTGCGGCCAGCCCCGCACGACCTTGTGTGGTATACGTTTGCACATGCCTCGATCTGCACTCTCTGCGGCTCTTGTTCTGGCTCTCTTCTCGACCGTCACATTCGTTTCAGCTCAGAACCCTGCTCCCACCCCTCCGATGGGCTGGAACAGCTGGGATGCCTATGGCCTGACCATTGACGAAGCCGATTACCGCGCCAACACCAAGGTCCTGGCCGGGATGCGCCAGTATGGCTGGCAGTACTCCGTCATCGACGAAGGCTGGTACATGCAAGACCCGTTCGCCGAGACCGTCGAAGCCCGCAAATACATCTGGGATCAGAACGGCATCCTCATCCCCGATGGCAAGCGCTTTCCATCGTCTGTAATGGGCGCGGGATTCAAACCGCTCGCTGACTGGGTCCACGCCTTCGGCCTCAAGTTCGGCATTCACATCGTTCGCGGGATTCCACGCCAGGTCGTCGACCAGAACCTGCCCATCGCTGGCTCGAACTTCCATGCCAAAGACGCTGCCGACCTCACCTCGCCGTGTCCGTGGGATCAAGGCAACTGGGGCATCAAGGACAACGAAGCCGGCCAGGCCTACTACGACTCGATGCTGAAGCTCTATGCCGACTGGGGCCTGGACTACATCAAAGTCGACTGCATCAGCGATCATCCTTACCGCCCCACCGAAATTCGCCAGATTGCCGAGGCCATTCGCAAAACCGGCAGGCCCATCGTCCTGAGCCTCTCGCCGGGTCCTACGCAGCTTGAACACGCCGCCGAGATCGCAAAACACGCGCAGATGTGGCGCATCACCGACGATCACTGGGATGGCTGGAAATTCGAACACAGAGATCCCAAGAGCGAATTCCCCGCTGGGCTGCACGACGAATTCGACCGCATCGCGGCATGGTCGCAGTACGTAAAGCCCGGTAACTGGCCCGATCCCGATATGCTCCCCGAAGGCTTTCTTGGACCGCATCCCGGCCTCGGAGAACCCCGCCAATCGCGCTACACGCAGGACGAAGAGCGAACTGAATTTACGCTGTGGGCCATCTCGCGCTCGCCTCTCATCCTCGGCGACAATCTCACCAAGCTCGACGACTTCTCCCACTCTCTCTACACCAACAAGGAAGTACTCGATCTCAATCAGCAGGCGGTCGAATCCAAGCCCGGCCTCATGCCCAAAGGCAAGGAGAACGACAAGGAATTCCCGCAGCGCTACTGGTATGCCAGCACCGGCGGCGCGAATCCCAAACGCTACCTGGCCGTCTTCAATCTCGCCGACGCAAAAACAACGGCCAACCTGCCGTGGATGATCTTCCACTTGCCCAACAAAAGCTTCGCCGTCTTCGACGTATGGAATCAGAAGCACATTCCGAAAGCGAAAACACTGCAGGTCGACCTTCCCGCCCACGGTTGCGCGCTCTTCCGCATCGAGTAGATGTCATACGAAGTCGGGACTAGTTACGAACGATTCTCGCAGTGCTCTCAATCACTACAGCTGCACATCGCGCTGGCGCCCGGTATGCGAAACTAAGTAGTCGGATCGGAGCGCCTTCTTGCCCCAGACCTCCCCCGGCAAGGTCTAATTGATGCCCGTTTTACGCTCCGCTTTTATCGCCCTTTCCCACAATCGATCTCTCCGCAAATTCTCTGAGCACTCCAGCTTCGGCGGCCGCCTCAGTTCGCGCTTTGTCGCCGGTCTCGAAATCGAAGACGCTCTTCGCGTCTGTTCGCAGGTCAACGCCCAGGGCATGCACGTCACCCTCGACTCGCTTGGCGAGAGCGTCACCAATGCCGACGAAGCGCATCGCGCCGCGGATATCTATCACAAGCTCCTCGACTGCATCGCCGCGCGTAAGCTCGACTCGAACATCAGCGTCAAGCTCACGCAGATGGGCCTCACGCAGGATGCTGCCCTCGCCGAGCAAATCGCCACGGACCTTACTCGACACGCGCATTCCACCGGTAACTTTGTTCGCATCGACATGGAGGACTCGTCGCTCACCCAGATCACGCTCGACATCGTGCGCCGTATCCACGCCCATCCCGATCTGCGCGGCCACATCGGCATCGTCATCCAGTCGTATCTCTACCGCTCGCAGGCCGACATCGAATCGTTGATCGCCGACGGCATCCGCGTCCGCCTCTGCAAGGGCGCCTACAAGGAACCGCCTGAGGTCGCTTTCCCAAAGAAAGCCGATGTCGACTCCAGCTATGTGAATCTCGCGAACCTGCTGCTTCAGAGCCCCATCTACCATGGGCTGGCAACGCACGACGAGAAGATGATTGCCGCAGCCAAGAACTTCGCCGCACAGCGCGGCATCGACCGCAGCCGATTCGAATTCCAGATGCTGTTTGGAGTGCGCCGCGATTTGCAGCGCAGCCTGGTTGCAGAGGGCTACAACGTGCGCGTTTACATCCCGTTCGGCCGCGAGTGGTATCCCTATTTCATGCGCCGGCTGGCCGAGCGCCCTGCGAACGTCCTGTTCATTGCGAAGAACATGCTGCGGAAATAGAGCCCGATCACGGTTCGAAGCGAACATGCGATTCGTCACGAACTTCTGGACGCGGAACCGCAGTGGATGCTATCTGCAATACTCATGGTCCGATTCAGCGCTGGAGCCTTTTACAAAGCCGTATTTCTATCGAGTCTTTTGCTCCCTGGTCTTTTATCGGCAGCCCAGCACGCCCCGATGGGGCTCACCTACCAGCTCACACACTCTGACAACTCAGACCTCTCCCTCTCGCCCGATGGCAAGCAGATGGTCTTGGTCTCCGTGATTGCCGGCCGGGAGCAGCTTGTGCGCATGGGCATCGACCAGAGCAATCCCGTGCAGCTCACAACTGACGATGCATTTCATGAGGATCCTGCCTGGTCTCCCGATGGCAAAAAGATCGCCTATGTGCTCATCCGCGAAGGCCTCGAGCAGATTCACACCATGAATCCGGATGGCTCCGCTGTCGAAGCAATCACCCCGAAGGAGCGGCGCACTATACACCCGTCGTGGTCGGCCGACAGCCAGAACATTCTCTACTGCACCGATGACGACCTCCGCCCACCTGCGAAGAACGATGCGGAGATCTATTCCATCAATCTCGCGACGCGGGTGACAACCAAGCTTATCTCTGGAGGCGTGAACACTTATCCTGCGCTCTCGCCCGATGGAAAAAAGATCGCATTCCGCCGCATGGTTGAGACCACAAACTCCGAAATATTCGTCGCCAACAGTGACGGCTCCGGCGCGGTCAACATCACGAATAGCCCGGCGTTCGACGGCTGGCCAGCGTGGTCACCCAAAGGAACCAAGATCGCCTTCGCAACCAACCGCGCAGGCAATCATGAGATCTACGTCATGAATCCAGATGGATCCGGCCTGAGCAAAGTTGCGAACTCTGAAGGGCGCGCGACTGCGCCCAAGTGGTCCCCAGACGGAAGCACCATTTACTTCCCTAACTGCTGGAAGTCAGCTTACGCGTACGATTGCCAGGTATTCGCCGTCAAACTCGACCAGGCTTATTAAGCTTCACGCACAGTTTCGCAGCCACCGGCAATGGAAGGAATGATCGAGAGCGTATCCTTGCCCGACACCTGCGAGTTCTCTTTCTCAGGCAGGTAGCGAACGTCTTCGTCATTTAGATAAAGATTCACGAACGCCCGCACCTTGCCCTCATTCGTGAACAAATGCTTCCGCAATTCAGGATATTCGTTCGTCAGTGAATTCAAAGCCTCGGAGATTGTTGCTGCACCAATCTCGATGGCGTCCTTGCCTCCAGCATACGTGCGCAGCGGTGTGGGGATATAAATCGTCATTTACCTTTGGTCCTTGGTAGAAGTAATTTCCTGCAATGCTTGGTCGGTCGGCTCTCCGGGCGCATTCTCCACGTGGATCGTCTCCTGCTCGAACCGCTTGTCCTCTTCCGTCTTCCCGGCCAGCAGAAAAGAATTCGTCACGGTCGCCTTTCCTTTCGCGACGGACGTGATCACGTACGAGCATCCGAGCCAGTGTGCTTCGGCGAAATCGGTAGGCGACCACTGTGCCGGATGATCGGGATGCGAATGATAAAAGCCTGCGATTTCCAGCCCCTTCTCTCGCGCACTGCGCTGGATGCGAACTAACTCGATCGGCGCAATGTTATAGCGGTTGTGAGCTGAATCCGTTCGCGTGTTCCCTGCCTTGATTGCATCCACAACCTGCCAACCGTCCTCGCCATGCCTTCCCAGCAGCGCTCCGCAGCACTCGTGCGGATAGGTCTCTTCCCCGTGCGCGCGAATCGCTTCGTACATAGATTCTGATAGCGAGAGGGTGCTCACTCTTCCTCCCAGAAGCGTTCGCTCAAGTACTTGTCAGCCGAATCCGGCAGCACCGTCACGATCGTCGCCTCGCGTCCTGCCGCTGACTCTTCTTTCGCGATCTGCTCGCATGCAACCACAGCGCCCGCTGCCGAGATTCCTACCAGCACGCCCTCTTCGCGAGCCAATCGCTTTGCCATGGAGTAAGCAGCTTCCGTCTCCACGTCGATATTCCGGTCCGCGAGTTTCGGATCGTAAATTGCCGGGACAATTGCCGTAGCCATGTGCTTCAGGCCTTCCAGCCCGTGAAACGGAGAATCAGGCTGCATGCTGATCGCCTGAACCGTCGGCTTCAACTCCTTCAGCCGTCGGACCGTACCCATGAATGTGCCGCTGGTGCCTAGGCCCGCAACGAAGTGCGTTACTGTCCCGGCGGTCTGTTTCCAGATCTCCGGCCCCGTGGTGTCATAGTGGGCGCGCCAGTTCGCCGGGTTCGAATACTGGTCCATGTAGCAGTAGGTTTCAGGCTCGTTCGCCGCAAGCTCCCGCGCACGCCGTATCGCGCCATCCGAGCTCTGATCCGGGTCGGTCCACTCCACCTCGGCGCCGTATGCCTTCAGGATGCGTTTGCGCTCGGGCGAAACGTTGCTCGGCATCACCAGTTTCACTGGAAATCCGTACGACGCCCCGAGCATCGCAAACGCGATGCCCGTATTTCCGCTTGTTGCATCCAGCAGGGTCTTGCCATTCCCCAATCGACCGGCCATCAGGGCGTGACGCACCATCGAGGCTGCGGCGCGATCCTTTACGCTTCCACCCGGATTCACCCACTCGGCCTTCGCCAGCAGCGTCACCCCGGGATAGCTACGCGCGATGCGATCAAGCCGAATCAGCGGAGTGTTCCCGATCCGGTCGATCAGCTCCGACCCGTACCTCTCCTCGGTCCTGGGTTGCCATGCAGGTTCCGGAATGTAAGCCCTGTGCGCCAACGCTGCCTCTCTCTGCTGGCTCGGGAACAGGTTCTGTCTACTCCAACCTGCTCCCCGGTCTTTCTTCTTCGTCCGCTCGTCCCTGTCTTACTGCGGTTGGGTCGTCGTCCTTAGATACGGCTTCACTGTTTTGAAGCCCGGGAACTGCTTCTCTGCCTGTTCATTCGAAACCGAGCCGCCGATGATCACGTCTTCGCCCTGTTTCCAGTTCGCAGGCGTCGAAACCGGATGCTTTGTGGTCAGCTGGATCGAATCCAGAACGCGGATAATCTCGTCGAAGTTGCGTCCGGTCGTCATGGGATAGCTCAACGTAAGCTTGATCTTCTTGTCCGGTCCGATTACGAAGACCGTGCGAACTGGGGCATTCAATGCCGGAGTGCGTCCCTCGCAGCTGTCTCCCGCGTCGGCCGCCAGCATGTCATAGAGCTTGGCGATCTTCAGTTCGGGGTCGCCGATGATCGGATAATTCACGTCGTATCCGCCCACGTCCTTGATGTCCGATGCCCACTTGCTGTGACTTGAAACCGGATCGACACTCAGACCGATCACCTTGGCGCCGCGCCGCTGAAATTCCTTCTCGAGAGCGGCCACTGCTCCCAACTCAGTGGTACATACCGGCGTGAAATCCTTGGGATGCGAAAAAAGAACTGCCCAGCCGTCGCCGATCCACTCGTGGAACTTGACGGTTCCCTGCGTCGTTTCGGCGGTAAAGTCGGGGGCAACATCATTAATACGGAGAGACATTCTTCCTCCTGGAGGCTCTAGCCTTGTTTTGGGTCGTACACAAAATCAAAAACCCACCCGCAAGTCGCTGCGGGTGGGTCAGGGGAACGAAAAACTTTAAAGTTGATCTCGCTCTCTCAGACACAGACCCGCAGGCTGTGACACAGACAACAACAGGCCATGCGGATTGTGGAGAAAACGTTCATCAACTGCCCTAAGGCTAGTGCCTTCGTATAGTTGATGTCAATGCACCGCGGAACGACGCGAAAATCCTGAGAACGGCATTCAAGCCCTATCTTCTACTCAGTTCGCAAACTCCCGCCGAGGCGTCTGCCGGATTGAACCTACTAATAAGTCCTCCATAATCTGTCATCTGCAAAAGATTGGGTGTTTTGGCTGGCACATGAGGAACAGCTCTGGCTTAGACCCGATAGCCAGGTTCCAAACTGGGCCCTGCTCAGGGTTTTCGGTCGGGCTGAGCCGCTGCCCATTTATATCTGCGCGTCTGGCCTCGATGGGGCATGAGGCGCAGCTTGCGGCAGGTCGGGCACTCCCAGGGGTACAAACCGAAATGGGGAAAGACTTTTTCCTGCCAGAAACCTTCCCGGGGCAGGCGGCGCATCGGGTGCGTCTTGCATTTGGGACAGAGCGGGTGAGGATTAACGCGGCGCTCGTTCGGAAATTCACCAGGACCCATTGACGACAACTTTCGTGCAACTCTCAAACGAAGCACGATGGCCCAGCATTAGCCGTTTCGGGCCTCAACTCAAGCGAGTTGCGGATTCGTTCTCTTGTAGTCGACCAAGCCCGCGCATCGCAAGTCCTGCAACAGCGCGTGCCAGTGTGAGCGACGCATTCAATGACGCCGGGCGTTCCAGCCGAATCCCAAGCTCCTTCGCATACTGCTTGAAGGCGACGTCGACGTCGTACAGGATCTCGACGTGATCGCACAGGAATCCGATGGGCTGCAGGAGCAGGGTCTTCACTCCCTGGCCCGCGATAGACGTCAGCGTATCTTCGACCGTCGGCCCGATCCATGGCCCGCCGCTTGCCCCCTGGCTCTGAAAGGCGAACCACCACTTAGGGATCTCCGGGACGCGAGCCGCAACCAGTTCCGCTGTATGCTTCGCCTCCTGAGCGTAGGGATCGGCGCCTTCGCCCGGCCAGTGCCGCGGCTGTCCCTCGCTCGCGGCTGGCGTCTGAACTGTCCTGCACGGCACACTATGTGCCGTGAACAGCACTGGGACAGGTCCCCCGGTTTCGGAAGAAAGCTTCTGCTCGGCCTCACGGAGCCGCTCGGCGAACGCATCGGCCAGCAGCGGATTTTCGGCCCAACCTTCTGTGAAGTCAATCTTCAGCGAGCCCGCTTCTGCCTGCACTGCCCGTCTGTAAAGACCTACGCTGGTACGCGAATTCTGCGGAGCCAGGCATATCACCGCGACCTCATCAACTCCATCGGCGCGCATCTTACGCACGACATCCGGGATGTAAGGCTTCCAGTTCCGCATGCCCACATAGACCTGCGCGTCCACGCCCTCCATCGCCAGCTCTGCCTCGACTAGTTTGCCCTGCTCCAGCGTGATCTCAGTCAGAGGACTGCGCCCGATCAGCGAGTAGCGGTGCTTGATCTCCTCGATCACATGCTCGGGCATCGGTCGCCCGCTGACCACATTGCGCAGGTACTCGGGAATGTCCTCCACCGTGTCAGGCGTTCCATGGGCGAGAAGAAGAACCCCCTGCTTAGCCATGCTGGTTCTCCAAACGAAACTCGCGTACCATCCGCACCACAGCCTGCACATTCTCTACTGGAGTATTCGGCACGATGCCGTGTCCGAGGTTGAAGATGTGCCCCGGCTGTCCGGCCGCAGCGCGAAGGATCTCCTTCACTCGCGTCTCGATAACCTCTACCGGAGCGAAAAGCGTGATCGGATCGAGATTGCCCTGCACTGCGTGCGAGGGACCGACCTCGCGCCAGCCCACATCGAGCGGCTGTCGCCAGTCGAGTCCAATCACGTCAGCTCCCGTACCCGCCATTTGCGCAAGAAGCCCGGCCGTCTCGACGCCGAAGTAGATGACTGGAACGCCCATCTCCTGCACAGCGCGCACAAGGCGCTTGGAGGCCTCAAAGGCGTAGTCGCGATAGTCGCTGAGACTCAGCGAACCCACCCAGCTGTCGAAGATCTGGATAACGTCGGCTCCCGCCTGAACCTGCAGCCGGCAATATTCAGTCAACACGACAACAAGTTTGTCCAGGAGGCTGCGCCAGGCAAGGCTGTCGCCGTACATCATCTGCTTGGTGAACACATAATTACGTGAGCCGCCGCCCTCGATCATGTAGCTGGCGAGTGTGTACGGTGCGCCGCAGAATCCAATGACTCCCAGCCGGTCACCGAAGTGGGCCGCCACCTTCTCGATCGCACGGGCCACATATGCAAGCTCCGATGCGCGATCGGTCCGCAGGGCCTTGACGTCCTCCGAAGTCCGCACGGGATGGTGCACGACAGGGCCTTCGCCGGCCTGAAATTCGAACGGCAATCCCATCGGTTCAAGGGGAAGAAGAAGATCGGCGAAGATGATGGCGGCATCCACGCCGAGTTTCTCAGCTGCAGTAATGGTGACCTCGGCCGCGATCTCCGGCTGCTTGCAGATTTCGACAAGCGTGTGGTGCTTGCGAACATCCCGGTACTCCTGCATGTAGCGCCCTGCCTGGCGCAGGAACCATACCGGCGTGCGATCAACCGGCTTCCGCAAGCAGGCGCGTACGAAGCGTGTACCCTCTAGAACAGAGTCCTGGTTTGCCACCGTTGCCGGGGCATTTCTATCGACGATATCCATACAGGCTGATTCTAATGGGCATGTGTTGCCCCGCAAGGTACTTTGTCACATGAGGTTTACGCGATCAAATTGCGTCTCCTTGTCATGTGGGTTGTCTTTTCCAAAGGCACAACGAGAGAATCAATAGGCCATGGCTCCCGCCGAAACATCGCTTCGATTCGAAGGCGTACACTGCAGCATCATTCTCGAGCGGCCGGCCGCTTCCGTGATTCTGCTGCGGATCAGCGGGACCGACACTGGTGAACTCGGTGATGCTCCGATGCGGGCCTTGAACCAGTGGCTCGCTCCGGCAGGGCAGGTCAAGCTGTTCATTGATGCGCGTGCTGTTCGCGGCGCCTCAATCGATGTGAGCAGCGAATGGGCTGCCTGGCTGAGCCAACATCGAAGCGACCTGGGATCAATCACGATGCTAACCGGATCGAAGTTGATTCAAGTCACCGCGGAATTCGTGCGACGATTTGCCGATCTCAATGGCATCATGTGGGTCTGTACTGAGCCTGCCGTGTTTGATCTGGCGATCGAACAGGCGCAGCGATCATAAGCTGGTAGACGCGCAAACTTCAGCTGATCACAACTGGATCGCAGCCCACTGGCCGCCGACGCGCCGCACGTTGAACATGCGACCGTGAACCTCAAGCCGGTAGATTCCATCCGGAGGCGTCTGTGCTGCAGCGGTAATGCGGAGGCTGGTCCAGACTGCAACGTGAGGCTTTTCGTGGTTCAACTTCGTGCTCAGGGCAACTGTGCAATCGCTCTGAAACGATTCACCTCGAATTATCCCCTGCAGGTGATCCGTGGTGTGTTGTTCCCTCTTCCGCTTTTCCATTCACGCCTCGATCTCGGAACAATTTGACCGTCCGGGGATCGTGGGCAGATTAACGGATTATGCCAGTTCCAAGCAATTGGCATAAGAGATCTGAACTAGAACTGCAATCAGGTTCGGAGCGACACGGCAACGGCACCGCCGTCGCGAACGGCTACGTTTCTGCCCTATGCAAGCAAGTCGGTGCGCTCTTGCTGAATCCAATGAGTTTTGGAAAGGAACATTTCAGAACTACAGTTTTTTGAATATTCTGCAGCAACTTACATCAAAATATATCTTTAGTGGGCCTCTATCTACTCAGTTTGATCCTAAGTTACTGATTCCAAGAAGGAAAATGGCATTGGCTGTTGTTGGCCACCGAATTGCAAATACCTACCGCGACTCCCCGCGTGCGTCACGAGTCGTGAGCGTGATGCGTTCCCCGACCTCGCCAAGGTTCAAGTCGCTCACATAGAAGTTCGTACTGGCAGGTTTGAGCTAAACCCAGTGAAGGATCAAAAAAACGTATGAAGAAGATCTCTTTCGCCGCGATCTACCTGTTCCTGTTCGTGATGTTGGCGCCCAATGCAGCGTTCGCGCAGGCCACGGCCAGCGGAACCATCCTCGGCACGATATCGGACCCGTCTCAGGCGGTTATCAACGGGGCTGAAGTGACCATCACAAGCGTTTCCAGCGGTGCCTCAAGAACCATGGTGACCAACAATGTTGGCAGCTACCGGTTCGACCTCCTGCAGGCTGGTGCGTACAAATTGTCAGTAAAGGCCAACGGATTTAGCACAGCTGTACAGAGCATTGAACTGCTAGTTGGGCAGACGGCAACCTCCAACGTGACCCTGACTCCGGGCGCGACGTCGCAGACGGTTGAAGTCGAGGCTGCAAACCCCCTGGTCGACGTGATGAAGACCAGCGTGAGCGCGGAGATTACGCCCACTGAAGTACAGAATCTGCCGATGGTTGGGCAGGATGCGGCCGATCTGGCTTACCTGGTCCCGGGCGTCAAGCAGACTGACTCTTATGACCCGACGAAGAACCGTTACGCGATCCTCTCTGTAAACGGGGATGGCGGCCGTAACGTGAACGTCACAGTGAACGGCATCGACAACAAGGACAACACCGTAGGCGGCATGGTGATGCAGCTTCCTCTCGAGGCTGTGGATGAGTACCACATCAGCACGCAGCGCTTCTCGGCTGAGAACGGCCGATCGGAAGGCGCAGCGATCAATATCATCACCAAGCGCGGAACGAACCAGTTCCACGGTACCGGCGTTGGTTTCTTCCGTGACACCGCCCTGAATACAGACGAAAAGGATCCGGACGGAAACGGTGGGTATACCAAGTCGCATCCAGACTACACGCGTCAGCAATTCGGCGGCTCGATTGGCGGTCCGGTAAAGAAGGACAAGGGATTCTTGTTCTTCGCTCTCAACCGGGAGCGGGAGCATCAGTCGCAGGCAGAAGATACAAACTCCTATGCCGAACTGCTGGCAGCTCAGCCGTTCTTTGGGGATCTCGACAAACCTTCTGCGACGATTCCGCGTCCCTTTTTCGAAACTCGCTACAACGGGCGCGCTGACTGGCTCTTCAGCAAACGCGAGAGCGCTTATGTCAGCTACTCATCGCAGGCAAACAACAGCTTGAACGATCAGTCGGACGGTACCGGTGATCTGAACAACGGCAACTTCACAGTTAACCACCTTCAGATTGCAAACTTCACGCTGAGCTCTATCCTCTCTGACACGACGGTCAACCAGTTCACCGCGGGTTGGCAGTACTGGAACAACCTCATCGATAGCAGCATTAAATCGCCTCTGGTCACCTTCCCGGATGCAACGTTCGGAACAAACACCAACGTTCCGCAGCAGTCCTTCCAGCGCAAGTGGCAGTTCAAAGACGACTTCTCGAAGGCGATCGGCAAGCACACCTTCAAGGCCGGCGTGGACTACATCTGGAATCCGGTCGAGGGAGGATTCTTCGAGTTCAACTCGACGCTCGAGATCGACTTCGCTGACAACCCATCTGTAATCACCAGCGATCCAGCCAATTATCCCAATGGTTTCCAGACACCCGGAGCTGTCACCGGTATGTCGATCTCGAATGGCGATCCTACCTTCATCGTTGCCACCAAGCAGCTTGGCTTCTATGCCCAGGACGATTGGAAGACGACACGCCGCCTGACTCTGAGCGTCGGCCTCCGCTGGGATAAAGATTTCAATATGATCGGCGGATCAGACATCCAGAACAGCCGAACTTTTCTGGATCTGAAGGCACTCAATGACCCGTTCTCGAATCCCTATGTCGACAAAATTGCCAAAGATGACAATCTGGACTTCAGCCCGCGCGTTGGCTTCGCATACGATTTGAGCGGCAAGGGTAACCAGGTGCTTCGCGGTGGATATGGACTGTATTACGGGAACGTATTCCAGAACATTCCGCTGTTTATGGAACAGATGTCGAACCCCACTGTGTTCGCGACCGTTTTGAGCCTTTCAGCTCCCGATGATCCGGTCCCGGGCACCGGCAAGACACTCGGTCAATGGCAGTATGGTATCGACGCCGCTCCGACAATTCCCGCGCCAGCGACCCAGTTGCCTGCGGGAAATATCGGTCGCCTGATCGACCCAAACTATCGCAACCCTGTTACACAGGAGTTCAACCTGGGTTACACCTTGGCCATGAACCAGAACACCGCGTTAGAAGCTGAATACACGCATGTGCTCGGCCTCCATGGAAATAAAACGATCAACATTGATCAGAAGATTCCGGCCGGCGGAACTTGCTGCACTCGACCCCTCGATGCGCCCTTCAATGCTTCCTCTATAGCAGACCGGCGGCCGAACAGCGTTCGCGTCGATTCTGCAATTGGTCGCGAGCACTACGATGGTCTCAACTTTAGCTTCCGCGAGCGCATGAATCGCTTCCAACTCCAGGCCAACTACACGCTCGCCTGGGCATACGGATATGGCACCGGCGGTGGTTCGTTCCGAAACTATCCGAAACTCTCAACCGCCCCCTTCGCGAGCTGGGAGTGGGGTCCTTCGCCCAACGATGAACGTCACCACATCAGTGTGGCTGGCGTTATGGATCTGCCTAAGGGCTTCCAGATCTCGCCGATCCTGCAATACGGCTCGCCCCGCCCCTTCGATTTGACCAACTCTGCGAATACGCTTAACACCGGGGGAGGAACCGCGATCGGGGTAGTCGTACCCACTTCCGATCCGACAGACTACCTCGCGTTTGCCGGCGATGAAACGGGTGCCCAGAACTGCTTCTACGGCCTCAATGGCGTAGCGGCAAGCTGCACAATAGCGAAGTATGATCCGCTCCGCGGTGATCCTTTCTTCGAACTGGATGCCCGGTTGGGCAAAAGCTTCAAATTCGGGGACAAGGCTAACCTGCAACTTATCGCAGAGGCATTCAACCTTACTAACCGTGCAAACTATGGCGGCAACTACGGGAACAACATCGCATCGGCCAGCTTCAACAAGCCGGTCGGATTTCTCGCGCCCAGCTCTGTGATTATTCCGCGCGCGACCTGGGGCGAACTTGGCTTCCGTTTCAGCTTCTAACTGATTGCGGTTCCAATTTGAAGGGCCGGCGTTCGCGCCGGCCCTTTTCTTTTGTCCCATTACGGAAGACATGTGGAGGGTAATTCTGAAGTGACGAATGCCACTTGAGAAATTGAAGATAACGGTATACTGAGAGCACTCAAGCCCATTCGATCCTCTAGTTTTGGTGGTATCTTTCTTTGCGTTTTCTGAAGAGAAGCTGGAAGTTTGCTGATGTGGCGGCGCTGTCTGCGCTGGCAGCCTTGCTGGTTGTAAACAGCGGATTCGCCGTACGTTGCGGTGTGGAACAACACCAGATGAACCGTTTGATGCAGTATGCACAGCAGCGCCGGCAAGCCTGCATTGCCTTGGGTTTGCTGTGGGAAGCGAATGATCAGGACAGGCAGTACAAACCGGGAACGAGCGCCGGAACCAATGCCACAGTCGGCCCGATTTCCGGGTTTGTGATGGATGTAACGGAGAACGAGTTTGGGCATGCCGAGGGGCGTTGCCACGCTGTCAATGCCAGTTACAGCGAACTCATAGCCGAGTATCGATAGGTATTCAACCGGGGGTGGTGCGGGCGCAACAATCGTTGCGCCCGCTGTGCTTTGAGCGCAAGGCAAGTTGTGTAAACACATGCCTTCACTGCGATAGCTCAATGTGATTCACTGACTTAAGCAGTCTCGTTTGAGAGTGCCCTTTCAGGAGAATCCATTAAAGATGAACAGATTTGGGCGACTTTCCCTCCCTGCCCTGGTGATTCTGTTCCTTCTGATCCTTTCCGCGCATTCCCAGAAGGCAGCGTCCGGTCAGCAGCCCGCGGCACTAGAGTTCGTTCCTGCGCACTACACGAAATATGAATTTCGGATACCGATGCGCGATGGGAAGCGATTGTTCACTGCTGTTTACGTTCCGAAATCAGTTGCGTTCAAAGATGCAGGACCGTACCCG
>Ga0157369_10003618_pt1 | contig 18363 bp, 24 predicted proteins | sample C25metaG_FD_113461 | JGI IMG/M metagenome (GOLD analysis project Ga0157369, IMG submission 113461) | Corn rhizosphere microbial communities from Kellogg Biological Station, Michigan, USA - C2-5 metaG | ecosystem: Host-associated > Plants > Roots > Rhizosphere > Soil | place: USA: Michigan... | reverse complement strand
TCGACCGCTCGCGGCCCAGGCGCTGGGTTTGCAAAGTGGTGGGCTCCTAAAGAGCCCGCGCAACCTGGTTCTGCGAACCAGGTTCGATCAGGTTTCTTCGACTGCCAGCGGGCCGGCGGGCTCACGCGTCCCGTCGCAGGGCAGCTCGAAGACCCAGAACTCCCGCCCCATGACGTGGACGGCGACGTTGTAAACGGGCACCCCGTCGACGTCCCCCTCGAATGACCCGCGGTGCGCGTGGCCGTGGACGACGAGATCCGGGCGGTGGTCGCGGATCGGGCCGGCGAGCCGGTCGGCGCCGAGCACCAGCCAGAGCCGCTCGGGCTCCCCTTCCAGCGTCGCCTCGACCGGTGAGTAATGCAGGAGCGCGATGCGCACGGCGCAGCTATCGATCGCACGCAGCCCGGCCTCCAACCCATCGACGTCCGCGGTCGTCTCGGCGTACGCCTGGCGGAACAGCGGCTCGCCGAAGTTCGCCCATTGCTGGCCGAAGCCGCCGACGAACCCCTTCACGCCGGCCACGCCGACGCTGACGCCGCTGACCGGCAGGATCGTGTGCGACCGCTCGAGCACCACGACGCCTGCGCCGGCCAGTGCGCGCGCGAGGTCGGCGGGCCGGTCCGACTGCCAGTCGTGGTTGCCGAGCACCGCGACGATCGGCAGGTCGAGATCGCGGCACGCGTCGGCGACGACGCAGACCTCGTCGACCTGGCCGTGCTGGGTCAGGTCGCCGGCGAGCAGGATCATGTCCGCCTGCCCGGCGGCACGGTGGAACGCCTCGCGGACGCGGTCCTCGTCGCCCGGGCCGGCGTGGATGTCGCCTGCGGCGGCTACGCGGATAGTTCGGCTCACGTTTGGGTAGTTACCGCCGGATGTCGACCGCAATCTTCGACTCCCTTCTCGACGCGATGAAGCGGGCGGCCGCGATGCTGCGCGACCACGACGTTCAGTTCGCGCTCGCCGGCAGCCTCGCCGTCTACGCGCGCGGCGGACCCGAGTCGAACCACGACGTCGACTTCGTCCTGACGCCGTCCGAAGCCGAGCGCGCGCTCGGCATCCTCGGCGCCGACGGGTTCCGCGTCGAGCGCCCGCCCGAGGGCTGGCTGTACAAGGTCTACGACGACAACGACGCGATGATCGACCTGATCTTCTCGCCGAACGGCGCCGACGCCGAGACGGTAGAGCGCATCGTGGCGCACGCGGACGTCATCGAGGTGTATGCGATCCAGATGCGCGTGATGAGCGCGACCGACGTGCTCGCGTCGAAGCTGCTCGCGCTGCGCGAGCACTACGTCGACTTCGGGCCGGCGCTCGACGTGGCGCGATCGCTTCGTGAGCAGATCGACTGGGCCGTGTTGTGGGACCGCACGCACAAGTCGCCGTATGCGCAGGCGTTCTTCACGCTCGCGCGCGGGCTCGGCTTGGCGCCGCCTAAGCAGCTTTGAGGCCGGCGATCTCGCGGCGCTCGGCGAGCCGCCGCAGCGCCTCGCCTTCGATCTGACGCACGCGCTCACGCGTGACGCCGAGGATGCGGCCGATCTCCTCGAGCGACTTCGGCTCTTCGGTGCCGTTCAGCCCGTAGCGCAGCTTGAGGATCTGCTGCTCGCGCTCGGGCAGGTCGGCGACTGCCTCGTGCAAAGCCTTCTCCGTGAGCTCGACCTCGACCTGCTCGTCCGGCGTCGCCTCGGCGCTTGCGAACAGGTCGCCGTACGACGCGCCGTCGCCTTCGCCGACCGGCTTGTCGAGCGACGCGACCGCGCGCGCGGCCGAGCGCACCTCGCGCACCTGCTTCACCGGCAGCTTCGTCGCATGGGAGACCTCGTCGTCGGTCGGGGCGCGCTCGAGTTTCGCAACGAGCTCGCGCTCCGCGCGCGAGATCTTCTGCTCGCGCTCGACGATGTGCACCGGGATGCGGATCGTGCGCGCCTTGTTCGCAACGCCGCGCTGCACCGCCTGGCGAATCCACCACGTCGCGTACGTCGAGAATTTGAAGCCCTTGCGCCAGTCGAACTTCTCGGCGGCGCGAATGAGGCCGATGATCCCTTCCTGGATCAGGTCGAGCAGCGACAGGCCGTGGCCCTGGTACTTCTTCGCAATCGACACGACGAGGCGGAGGTTCGAGTTGATCAGCAGATCCTTCGCCCGCTTGTCGCCGCGCTCGATCGCCTTGGCGAGCTCGACCTCTTCCGCCGCCGTGAGCAGCTTGTAGCGGCCCGCTTCGTTGAGGAACAGCTGGAGCGCATCGGTCGTCGACGACGCGAGCTGCGTGTTCGTGTACGTGACCTCCTCGTCGGTGACGCGCGAGCAGTCGTCGGTCAGCTCGATGCCGTGGCTTTCGAGCCGCTCGATCAGCGACTCGACCTCTTCTTCTTCGAGCTCGAGGCGGGTGACGATCTCGTGCAGCTCCGTCATATGGACGCAGCCGTGCTCCTCGCCGTGCTCGACGAGCGCCGCAACAGGGTCTGTTTGTGTCATCCGACCGCCTGTTCCCGTCGGCGGCCAGTCGGTAACACGGGGATTCAACGAATCCTTACAGCGCCGGAACCGCAGCCTCAACGAAGCCGGGAACCCTGGTGCCTTGGCCAGTCCGATTCATCCGGCGCCGCCCGTCCCGGCACACCCGACTTCGCTGGCGCCGCTCGTGGCGCTCGTCGTCTTGCTCGCACTCGTCCTGATCCTGGGGACGATCCTCACGGCGCGCCGATAGCATCCGCGCCCTATGTGGTTCTTCCTGATTCCGGTGATCATCCTCGGCGTCGTCGTCGTGCTGTTCGGGCTGCTCGTGTTCCTCGGCCGTTTCCGGAACGGCGCGCTGCTCCGCCCGCTGATCGAGCGCCTGTCGCGGATCGGGTTCATGCGCCGCTTCTTCACGAAGATCAGCACCGCGGCGCTCGAGCGCCAGAACCCGGAGCTCGCCAGCGCGATGAAGAAGATCAGCACCGTTGCGAGCAACCCGAACCCGCAGGCGGTGCAGAAAGCTATGAGCCGCCTCACGCCTGCCGAGCGCCGCGCCTACCTGCAGGCGACCGAGGAGCAGGGCGACGCGGCGCCGAACCGCCAGGCTCGCCGCCGCGTCGAGCGGATGCAGCAGCAGGCGCGGTCGTCACGGCCCAGCGGCGGCGGCAGCTCGAGCCGCAAGCGCAAGCGCCGCTAGCGGCCGCGCGCGTACGCGGTGAGCTGCAGCTGGCCGTGCTCGCAGACGGGCGTCGGCGGCGTGATCGCCACCTTCGTCGTCCCGGTGCGGCCAGAGACCGTGAGCCAGTACGACGTCGGCTCGCACTGTCGCCGGCCGCCCTCGCCGGTGCCCGGGACGTCCGGGGAGAACCGCGCCGTCGCGTGCGCGGACTGGCCGGGCGCGAGGCGGACCAGGATCGCGGTGAGCGCGCCGCGGAACGCCGGGATGATGTGCGTCGGCTGGGCCTTGCCGGTCTTGGTGTGCAGCCGCACGATCGGCAGGCCGGTCACCGAGCAGCTCTTCGCCGACTTGTTGGTGACGACGAGCTTGTAGACGATGTTCCCCGCGCCGGCGCTGCCGGGAACGACCTTGAAGGTTCCCTTGAGCTGGCCGCCGTTGCAGAACGGAACGGTCGCGCTGTGCGCACCAGACGCGCAGCCCACGAGGGCGGCGGCGACGACGATGAGAACGGCGACGGCCTTCACGCCGACAGGGTAGCCAAGCGCCCGGCAATCGTCTGCCACGACGCAGTACGCGGGTCGACGACCTCGAAGTGCCCCACGGCGGGCAGCTCGATCAGCTCGGTGCCGGACGCGGCGGCGAACGCGCGCGATTGCTCGACGGGGACGACGTCGTCGTCCGTTCCGTGGACGAGCACGAGCTCGGCATCGATCGGCAGGCGCCGCATTGGATCGGCGTCCGGGTGGTCGAACTCGCGCGCGGCGCCATTCCCCACACCGTCGCGCACCGCGGCCGCGAGATCGCAGACGCCGGCAAGCGATACCGCCGCCGGCACGAGTCCCTCCGCTGCGGCCCAAAGCGCGAGTTGGCCGCCGGCGGAGTGGCCGATCGCGAACGCGGGATCGGACGCCGCGCGGATCGCGGCGGCGACGTCCTCGAGCGTCTGCGGGTAGCCGCCGCCGGCGCCGACGCGGCGGTACTCGATGCTCCACGCTTGAAAGCCGAGCGCGGCGAGCGCGCACGACGCGGCGGCCATGATCGGCTCCTTCCACTCGGCGCGCCAGAAGCCGCCGTGGATGACGACTGCAACCGGCCCTTCGCCGTACGACATCGCGTGCTGATCGGGCAGAGCACCGTAGTCGTGCCGCACCGGCGCCGGCCCGTGCTCGCGCGCCCACGCGTCGAGCTCGTCGAACAGTCTCAGGCTGCGTACTCCCCGAGCGCGTCGATGTACGCGCGCTTGTCGTCGTCGGGCAGCCAGCTGATCGTGAACGCGTTGCGCGAGATCTGCACCGCCTGCTCGCGCGTCAGGTCCATCGCGAGGAAGTTCTCGTTCATGTACCCGGGGAAGTACGCGGGGTCGTCGGAGTTGATCGTCGCGCGCACGCCCTGGTCGAGCATCTGCTTGATCTCGTCCGCCTTCTTCGAGCCGGTGACGTAGCCGTTCGAGATCGGGCAGCACGTGAGCCCGAGCTTGCGCGCGTTGATCTCCTGGATCAGCCGCGGGTCCTCGAGCGCGTTGACGCCGTGGTCGACTCGCTCGACGCGGATGTCGTCGAGGCACTGCCAGATGTGGCCGACGGAGTTCTCCTGGTCTACGTCGCAGTGCATCGTCAGACGGAAGCCTTCGCCGCGCGCGCGGTCGAACACCTCCTTGAACTTCAACGGCGGGTTGCCGCGCTCGTCGGAGTCGAGCCCGACGCCGACGATCCAGTCGCCGTAGCGCAGCGATTGCTCGAGCGTCTCCATCGCCGACTCGACGCTCAGGTCGCGCACGAAGCACATGATCAGCTGGCTGCGGAGCCCGAGCTGCTCTTGTGCGTCCTGCTGCGCACGGTGAAAGCCCTCGATCACCGTCGAGAAGTCGATCCCGCGACTCGTGTGCGCCTGCGGGTCGAAGAACGTCTCCGCGTAGACGACGTTCTGCGAGCGCGCCTTGCGGAAGTACGCCATCGCGAGGTCGTAGAAGTCCGCCTCGGTGAGGAGGACGCCCATGCCTTCGTAGTAGACGGCGAGAAACGATGCGAGGTCGTCGAAGTCGTACGCCGCGCGCATCTCGTCGACGGTCGCGTAGGGCAGCTCGAGCCCGTTGCGCGCGGCGAGCTCGAACTTCAGCTCCGGTTCGAGCGTCCCCTCGAGGTGCAGGTGCAGCTCCGCCTTCGGCAGGTGCTCGATGAACTCGCTCATCTGCGCGCCGGCCGCTGTTGGAGGTCGCCGCCGCAGTTCGGGCAGACGTCGTTCATTGCGATCGCGCAGTCGGCGCAGAACGTGCACTCGTGGCTGCAGATCCGCGCCTCGGTCGTGTCGGCGGGAAGGTCGCGACCGCAGCGCTCGCAGTTCGGGCGGAGCTCCAGCATGCGGTGAGTATCGTGGTCGCCACGGACGAGCGCGATTGGTATCGGATGGTCGAAGAGGCGGTCGCCTCGCTCCCGGCGCAGCTGCGCGGGGCGATGTCGAACGTCGAGATCGTCGTGGAAGACGAGCCGCCGAACGGCGAGCCGCTGCTCGGGCTGTACCAGGGGATCCCGCTGACGGAACGGCGCTCGTCGTACGCCGGCGTGCTGCCGGACAAGATCACGATCTACCGCGGTCCGCTGACGCGTCTGTACGGATCCGATCCCGCGCGCCTGCACGAGCAGGTGCGCCACGTCGTGCTGCACGAGGTGGCCCACCACTTCGGGATCAGCGACGAACGGCTCGTCGAGCTCGATCGGTATTGACGCGCGGCCTTCGAGATTGTGACCGACGACGACTCGCATGCCGTCGAACTGAACCGCGACTAGTTGAGATCCGCGTCGAACGGATGCAAAGCCTTGTACGCCGCTAGAAGCTTCTTGTCGAACGATTCGAGCCGGACGTTGGGCCAGCCCCGCTTCTCTGCGTGGATCGCCGTTGCCAGTGCGTAGGCATCGGGAAGCCTGAGCGCGGTGCGCGCCTTCACGGCCGCGGCGCGCCGCGCGAGATCCATATCGACCTGGATCGTCTCGACGCCGAAGCGAACGAACATGTCGTCGACGAGCTCAGCGCCTGCACGACCGCGCTTCTCCAACGGTCCGACGAGCACTTCCGAGTAGTTCACAGCACAGATGAGTCGTCTCGTGTCTGCAGCGAATGAGCGACGTATCCGCTCGACCGCTTCGGTGTGCTGGGCGTCGCCGTGAGCGAGAAACGCGATCACAACGTCGGCGTCGAAGACGACTACGGCCATTCGCGCCGCAGGTTCTCCAGGTAGTCGGCCGGATACACCGTGTCATCGAACGCGCCTGCGAACTCCGCGATCAGATCGTCGGCGCGCACGAGCTCAAGCCGCCCGACCCCGACAACCTGGACGCGGAGGTCGTCGCCTGCTGACAGTCCCGCAGCGCGGAGCGCCTCCACAGGCAGCGTCACTTGGTTTTTGCGGGAGATCAGACTCATGCCTTTACTCTATCTTACGGAGGTAAAGGACGCTGGTCTAACGGAGCACGATCACCACAATCTGGACGCCGATTCCGACGGTGATCAGCGCTACACCGCACCGCAGCAGCCACTTACGCCGGCGAACAGCCGGCCGGCCGGACTCCCTCTGCGATCGATCTTCCTTCCGAGCCTCGGTTCGAGCGCGCTTGTATAGCTCTAGGGCAGCGACTCGCTGCTCTTCCGGCACCCACTCGAGCCACAACTGCTTGTAGAGGGCGTCGTCGAACCTGCCGGTTCGGTCGCCCAGGCCGTGACGGAGCACGAGGAAGGGCTTCGCTTCGAGATCTTCGTCCGAGATCCAGTCGAAAGCGGCCAACTCGGCGAGATCCTCCACGGCCAGGCCCCGATCTTCGCGTCGTTGCGCAATCCGGACTTCGTACGCGAGGATCAGAATGCCAACCCACTCGACCGCGTGTGCTGTGATCGAGGTCACGCCGTAGCTCTCCACCGTTCAGCGACCTTAACGTGGAAGGCGGGGCCGTGCGGCCCCGCCTCGGCACCGGCCCTCAGGCGACGCGATGCGCAGCGATCCGCCGGCTGCGGACGCGGCCGACCACGACGCCGGCGGCGGCAACGAGCCCAATCGCTCCGAGGACCATCGCGTAGATCTTGACCGCCGTCGAAGTGTCCTTCCACGTGTGCGCCTGCGTCACCTCCACGAGAAACGCAAAGCCGAGAACGGCCACGGCGATGACGCTTCCGCGGCGCCAGAACCACGCACCGAAGAGAACGTAGAGAGCGGCGAAGATGGCGGCGGCGATGCCGACGTCGACGATGTCGATGGCCTCCGTCACGGCGAAGACGAAGGTGACGACAAGCAACAGCTTGCGAGCGTTCATGCGACCTCCTCGGAGTGATGACCGCTCGACGGTACGAGCCGCCCGCACGTCCGTCATCGGCCCAGGACGTGATCCCGCGTAGACCTGCAGGGTGATCTTTCGCCGCGGCGGATCCACCTACGACGTGATGACAGCGCCCGTGAGGCCGCCTACATTTGAACGCGTGCGTGTGCGCCTGAAGCCGCAGATGCTCGATCTCGTCCTCGCCGTCGTGCTGACGGCGCTCGGCGAGGCGCAAGTGCTCTCCGGGCATCTGGCAACCGGCGGCCGCTTGCTGCCGGCCCTGACCGTGCCCGCTCTCGGCGCCGCCGTCGCGCTGCGCCGCCGCTTTCCGGCGACGACCGGCGCGGCGGCGACCATCATCCAGTCGCTGACGATCGCGCTGCACGGCGACCCGCAGGTGATAGCGAACGCGATCGCGTATCTGCTCGCGGTCTACGCGCTCGCGGTCTGGACACCGGCCCGCCGCTTCGTCGCCGGGCTCGCGGTCGGAGTCGCGGCGCTGTTCGTGCCGTCGAGCCACGGTGGACGCGTGCAATGGACCCTCGTCACGCTCGCAGTGGTATTGATCGTGCGCCAGGTCATCCGCGACCGCGATCAGCGCGTCGAGATGGCCGAGCGCGAGCGCAAGCTCACGGCGCGTGAGGCGGTCGCCGAGGAACGCGCGCGCGTCGCACGCGAGCTGCACGACGTCGTCGCGCACAGCGTGAGCGTGATGGTGATTCAGGCGCAGGCGGGCCCGCGCCTCCTCCACGACCCCGACGGCGTGCGCGGGGCGTTCGGTGCAATCGAGACGACCGGCAAACAAGCACTCTCCGAGCTGCGACGGCTGCTCGGCATCCTGCGAACGCCTGACGGCCGTCCCGAGCTCGGGCCGCAGCCTGGTCTCGGCTCGCTCGCGACACTCGTCGACGGCGTGCGCGCGGCCGGCCTACCCGTCGATGTGCGGATCGAAGGCACGCCGCGCGACCTGCCGGCGGGCGTCGATCTGTCCGCGTACCGGATCATCCAGGAGGCGCTGACGAATGCGCTCAAGCACGCCGGGCCGGCCGAGGCGGAGGTGATCCTGCGCTACGGAGCTTCATCACTGCAGCTCGAGGTGGTCGATAACGGCGCCGGCGGCGATACGGACCCCGCGGGCACGGGCCACGGTCTGATTGGCATGCGCGAGCGCGCCGCCCTCTACGGCGGCGACCTGCACGCTGGGACCCGGAACGGTCACGGTTACGCCGTGCGCGCGACACTCCCGCTCGCGTGACGATTCGCATCCTGATCGCGGACGACCAGGCGCTCGTCCGCACCGGCTTCCGCGTCATCGTCGGGGCCGAGCCCGACCTGGAGGTCGTCGGCGAGGCGAGCGACGGGCGCGAAGCGGTCGAAGCGGTGCGCACGCTGCGGCCGGACGTCGTGCTCATGGACATCCGCATGCCGGGCGGCGACGGGATCGACGCGACTCGACGCCTGACGCACGAACATCCGACGTCGCGCGTGCTGATCCTGACGACCTTCGACGTCGACGAGTACGTCTACGAGGCGTTGCGCGCCGGCGCGAGCGGCTTCCTGCTCAAGGACGCCGGCGCCGACGAGCTGCTGCACGCCATCCGCGTGATCGCCGCCGGTGACGCGCTGCTCTCGCCGTCGATCACGCGGCGTCTGATTGCGGACTTCGCAAAGCGGCCCGCGCGTTCGGAGCGTCCCGCGGCACTCGCGGATCTCACTGCGCGCGAGCTCGAGGTGCTGCGCTTGCTCGCGCGCGGTCTGTCGAACTCCGAGATTGCTACCGAGCTGGTCGTCGGCGACGCGACGGTGAAGACGCACGTCGCGCGCATCTTCGCCAAGCTCGACGTGCACGACCGCGCGCAAGCCGTCGTGCTCGCGTACGAGAGCGGTCTGGTCGAGCCTGGTCAGGCGTAGTCGAGTGCTTCCGCGGCGAGCCGCGCGACGACTGCACCAGCCGGCTGAATGTCGTGGATGACCTCCACCGACTCGCCGGCCCACATCGGCATCAGGTCGAGGTCGCCCTCGAACGTCACGAGCGGCGAGCCGGCGCCGCCGTAGCGCGGCAACTCGTACGTCTCTCCCGACGAGTAGCGCATCGTGCCGATCGTCGTTCCCTCGCCGGGACGGTTACCGGGTGACGGCCTCGCCGCGGCCTCCCACTCGTCGAAGTTCTTGTTGCGCAGTGTGCGGTGCGGCGCCCCGGGCCACCAGACGTCGTAGAGGTCCTCCGTGTACACCGTGTCCTCCGCGGCGCTCTCGACGATGCGGCGCTTGTAGTCCGGATGCGCGCGCGACTCGTCGGTGGCAACGAAGCGCGTCCCGAGTGACACGCCCTCGGCGCCCATGCGCAGTGCGCGCGCGATCCCCGCGCCGTCCCCGATGCCGCCCGAAGCGAGCACGGGAATCGGCGCGACGGTTTCAACGACGGCCGGCAGGAGCTCCCAGATCGACTCGGTGGCGCGCACGTGACCGCCCGCTTCGACACCCTGCACGATGATCGCGTCGACACCGGCACCGGCTGCGGCCTTCGCCTCGGCGAGCGAGCCCACTTGTGCGATCAGCGCAACTCCGTGCGCGTGCGCGATGGCGACGAACGGTGTCGGGTCGCCCCAGAACACCACAACCGCGGCGACGTTCTCGGCGGCGGCGGCCTCGACCTCCGCGCGGACCAGCGCCCGGTCCTCCTCGGTGGTCGCCCATCCCTCTTCGTCGATGATCACGTTGACGCCGATCGGCCGATCGGTCAGAGCGCGCGCGTTGGCGATCGTCCTGCGCACCCCGTCGGGGGACGCACCGCTCACGCCGAGCACGCCGAACCCTCCTGCATTCGACACAGCGGCAACGAGCTCCGGCCCGGCCACCGATCCCATGCCGGCCGACAGAATCGGAAGCTCGATCCCGAGCCGATCGCAAAGCCCCGTGCGGAGCGACGCCGACACGCGCGGATGTTCCCACATGCGCGGCGCTAGCCGCGATCGAGCGCGAAGAGCCGGTGCGAGCCCTCGAGACCCTTGAGCTCGACCTCACGGCTCTCGCGAAAGCCCCCGCCGCCGACCAGCTCGCGGACGAGGTTCGACACAAGCACCTCGCCGCCGACTGCGTTGCTCGCAACGCGCGCTGCGTAATGAACCGCCGTCCCGTAGAAGTGATCGGCCTCGTGCAGCGCATCGCCTGTGTGGACGCCGATGCGGACGCGCAGCGGCGGCGATGCGTCCGCGAACGCGTCGTCGATCGCCTCCTGAATCGCCTGCGCGCACGCGACGGCCCGGCGCGCGCTCGAGAAGGCGAGCATCGATCCGTCGCCCTGCGTTTCGACGACCGTCCCGCCGTGCGTCGCCGCCGTGTCTCGGATCACTTGGTTGTGCTTGCGGACGACGTCGAGCCAGGCATGATCGCCGAGCCGGGTCGTCAGGACGGTCGAGTCGACGATGTCGGTGAAGACGATCGTCACGGTGCCGTCGGCGGCAAGCGACTCGCTCAAATCGGGCCGCTCTTCGCGAACCTTCTGTTCGAGCTGGTCGAGGCTGACGGGCAGGTCGCGTCCGAGCACCTGCTCGTTCGAGACGCCGGCCGAGAGGTGGAGCTGCACAATTTTCCACTCGCCGCGCTCGAGGTGCAGCACCCACGTTGCGCGCAGGTTTGTCGGCTGCTCCGGCAGGCGCAAGACCACTCTGGCAGCGGCCCAGCCGACGGTCCCTTCCTCCCAAGCCTCGATCTCGTCCCACTCGAACGGGAAACCTCCGGTCTCCTCCCATTGAGCCTCCCAGACGGCGCGGTGCTCGCCGTGCCACCACTCGGCGTCGTCGGAGCCAATGAGGAGCATCCCCGGTTGCTCCGAGATCCTGGCGAGAATCGGATCGGTGTCAGCGGAGCGCGCCGCGGTCAGCCAGCGTTCGATGACGCGGCAGATCTCCGGCGAAGCGTCCATCCCGGGAGATTACGTCGGATGCCGTTCCGAGAAGATGGAAGCGAAGGAGTCGAATTTCGCTCAGGTCCGCGGAGTCAGATACTCCTCGATGTCCCGATAGGCATGCACTCTGTTGGCCCCGATGACCTCCCATGCCGTTTGGACGACGCCAAAATCCGGGTTGATCACGTGAGGACGCTTGAGGTTCTGATTGCGGTTAGCGATCGCTTCGAAGAAGAAACGAGCGTGGTGATCCGCCGCAGGGAACGAGTAACCGAAGAACACGACCTTGTCAGCAGCCTCGAGCGCAGCCGTCGCATTGTCCCACGCACCCTGGAGATGACTCCGGATGAAGCTCTGCTTCTCGTAAATGGGCGGCACGACAAGCGGCCAAAGGTAATAGCTCCGCCTCGAGCCGGGAAGATCCACACGCATGTCCGGACGCGGCCGCATGTGTCTCAGGACGTAGACCTTTTTTCGCTTCGCCTGCGCCAGATTCACACTCGGCGTCAAATCCCGCGTCGCGAACACCCAGTTGAGAGATCCATGCAACTTGCAAATGGAAACGACGGGTGCATGGCCACCACTGCAGAACTCCCACATATCGGCTCCGCGGTTCTGGAGCGAATCCGTGACAGATTCGAACCGGCCATAGGAGTGCCGGAGACAGAACCTCTGCCCGAACTGCCTAACTGGAAGTGCGCTCAAGGCGCTCTCGATCAGAAGATCGTGGTTGAACGTCACGACCGTGAGATTCACGTCCGGCTGACTGAGTTCAAGACGAAGCAGCTTCTCGATCGGCCCTCGCTTGCGACCTACCAGCCAGTTCGTCGTCGACAGAAGTTCGCGGTTGTATAGCCGCAGGAGATCAAAGTACGCGGACTTATCCGCCACTGTCGGCTTCTGAAGCAAGCGGAAGTAGAGAAGGCCCAGGTAGTGCTCGAGGCTGGTTGGTGTCTTTGCGCTGAAAGGATCCGTGTGGCCCACGTCGGCCGCGTGCTCGCCGATGCGCCGGACAAGACTCGGCTCACGGGCCGCAGCCTTCGCACGCAGAAAGAAATCTAGATCGAGCGGAGGCCTGTCCCTGTCCCACTTCGTGTGGTGGGCCGTCGCTTCGGCAACGCTTGCACCAGCTCCAACGACAACAACAGTATTCATGGAGCGAACTTAATGGCCCTGTCGGACATTCAGTCATGTTTTTCTGGACTCTCCCCGGCATTGCCCGCCCGGGTCCACCGCGACGGCTTACTTCAGGTGAACTTTGCAGTACTCGGACCCACGCACCGCGTAGCGCTCGCAGTCCCAGTCCTTGCACAATCGGCGTGCTGGGGCGCCCAACCCCGGCCAAGTCGGCGCCGGCAGAATCGCCGGCGGCACTTCGATCGGCCGTGGCTCCAGGCGCTCGCGGCTCAACTTTCCCCTATCCAGCAGCTGCTGATGTGACCAGCACAGGGTCCCGTCCAGCATCGCCGCGCCCTTGCAATCCCAGACCCCACACCGAGCCATCACGAGGATAGGCCGATCTGAATCGACCGCCTAGAGCTTGAATGTTCTCTTACTGCGCGATACGCGCGAAAGCGCCGCACGACGTTCGCACCCATTCGCAGACCTTCGCAGGCGCTTTCACAGCGAGTACGCGTTTCCGCGTCCCTTCGCACGCTTCACATGGGATGGAGGCGGCGGGAATCGAACCCGCGTTACGTTCCCTCGCCAACATCGGGAATCAGTCGCTCGGCGGCAGCATCGAGGGCGTCGAGTTGGTCGTGAACGATTGCTTCGATGATCTCGCGGTCAATGCGGAAGTACTCGTGAGCGATCAGATTCCTGAGTCCGACGATCTTCGGCCACGGGATCTCTTCTTCGCGGCTCGTCACATCGTCAGACAACGCGTTCGCCGCCTCACCGATAACGACAAGGTTGTAGAGAACTGCGTCGCTCGTCTTCCGGTCGAAATCGGCGTCGCGAACGTAGCCACGGATTGTCGCGATCGCGCCGCGGATGTCCTCGAGCCGCAACTCGTCGCGACGACTCAAAGCGGCACGGCCTCCGCGAGGGCGGCTTCGCGCACCTCAGCACGAAGAAGTCTCGGTGTGACGACGTCCACCCGCGAGCCCACGAGACGACTCAACTCCTCGGAGAGGCCGAGCGCGGTCATCAACTCGGAGCCCGCGGAGCTCTCGTTCGGCAATTCGATGATGAGGTCGATATCGCTGTCCGCCTCATCCTCACCTCGTGCGACCGACCCGAAAATCCGGACGGCGGTCGCGCCCCGATCGGCAAGGAGTTGAACGATCCGATCGTGCTCGCGTTCCAGAAGCTCACGTGAAGTCATACCCGAATCATCGCAGTCGAGTCGGACTTTGGATGGAGGCGGCGGGAATCGAACCCGCGTCCGCGATCGCACCGGGGAGAGCGTCTACAAGCATAGGCCGCGATTGAGATTCACCCGCCGGCCGGTTCGCGACCGACCTACCGACGAGCTAGCCCTCCTGAAATGTCGCGCCGCCGGCGAGTGGCTTTCCTTTGGCGCCGAGCCCGCTAGTTGATGCCGCTCCGGCCCGCGGGCCTTACCGGAGCGACACGCTGTTAGTCCCTAAGAACTAAGCAGCGAGTGCGAGGTTATGTTCCGCACTTGCGTTGTTTCCCGGTGGATTTACGAGGCCGACCGGGGACCTCGGCTTGCAGCTCATCCGGAGAACCGACCACGTCGAAGCCATGGCGCCCCCGTATGTTTTCTAGCTGGATTGTAGCCGCGAAATTGTCTCGATCACGCGCGCCTGATCGCCTTCGGAAAGCCCAACCGAGCACGGCAGCATGAGGCTCTCGGCGACGAGCGCCGGCGCGACGTCGCACCGATACGCCTGCGTTCCGCGCATCGAGGGGCTCTCATGCAGCGCCTGCCAGAACGGCCGCACCTGGATGCGGGCATCCAGCAGCGCGTGCATCAGCGTCCGGCTGTCCATGCCGAACTGGGACGCGTCGATGCGAATCGACGCGAGCCAGAACGTGCTCCGCGCCCAGTCGGCCTCCTGCTGAAACGACACACCCGGGACGCCGGACAGCTCGTCGCGGTACGCATAGAAGATCGCGCGCTTCTTCTCTGTGAACTCGTCGAGACGCTGCATCTGCGCCACGCCGATCGCAGCGAGCGGATTCGCGAGGCGATAGTTGAAGCCCAGCTCGCCGTGGACGTACTCCAGCGGATCGTCCTTCGACTGCGTTGCGAGGTAGCGGATGCGCGCAGCGTGGCCGGCGTCGTTCGTGACGACCATGCCGCCGCCGCCGCACGTGATGATCTTGTTGCCGTTGAAGCTCAGCGCCGACAGATCACCGAGCGTTCCGGCATGGCGATCCTTGTACGTCGCGTTCAGCGTCTCCGCCGCGTCCTCGACGATCGGCAGCCCATACTCGGTCGCGAGGGCGCGAATCGGGTCGGCGTCGAACGGATGGCCGAGGATCCCGACAGGCAGCAACGCTGCGATACGACGGCCGGTGCGCTTGTTGAACAGCCCCGCATCGCGGCGCTCGGTCTCTTCGCGCAAGAACGCTTCGAGCTTCTCGACGTCGATCTGCCAGTACGCAGGCTCAGCGTCCATGAATACGGGCCGCGCGTTGCAGTAGCGGATCGCGAACGCCGGCGAGATGAAGCTGAGCGTCGAGACGATGACTTCCTCGTCCGGCTGCACGCCTGCGACGAGGAGCGCGAGGTGCAGCGCTGCGGTCCCGCTGCCGACCGCGACGACATGCTGCGCGCCGAGCAGCTTCGCAACGTCCTCCTCGAACCGGTCGACGTACGGCCCGTACGCGATCCATCCGGAGTGCAGGCTGTCGTCAACCAACCGCCGCTCTTCGTCGCCCAGGTCCGGCACGGCAAGCGGGATCACCCCCTCCGCGGGGGGCGCGCCAGGGACGATCTCTTTCAATTCCGATACCTCGCTTCCGTGAAGTCCGGAATGACTCCGGACGCGATCGCGTCGATCACCTCGTCGAGTCCCTGCGGCACCGTGCGCGAGGCGGTGAACCCAAGCGCGCGCTCGATCTTCGCGAACGACACGCGATAGTCGCGCGGGTCCTCGGCGACGTCGACGCGGCGCACGTCCACTCCATTGAGCCGTTCGCGCAGCAGCGCGACGATGTCCGCCTTCGTGTAGTTCTCGCGCGTGTCGCCGACGTTGAACACCTCACCGCCGACCTGCTCCACCGGCGCGGAGAGCACCATCCGCACCGCGCTCGCGGCGTCCGCGACGTGGACGTACGGCCGCCAGAACTGGTCGCCGTACACCTCCAGGCTGCGGTTGACGAGCAGCTCCGCCGCAAACTCGTTCACGGTGAGATCGAAGCGCATTCGCGGCGACAACCCGTAGAGCGTGGCGAAGCGCATGACCGTGACAGCGGGACCCGCCTCCGCTCCGAGCAGCTCCAGCTCGACGGCGACCTTCGACTCCGCGTACAGCGACAGCGGAGCAAGCTCGCTCTCCTCGGTGACGTACTGCGCCGGATCGCCCATGCGCCCGTAGTTGCTGCACGTCGACGCGAAGACGAAGCGCTCGACGTTGCGCGCCTGTGCGAAGAGCGAGCGCGACGCGTCGAGGTTGACGGCGCTCGCCAGCTCGGGCTGCCGGCGGCACGCAGGGTCGCCGACGATCGCTGCGAGATGGACCACCGCGTCGATGCCGTCGAGCGGCACGTCGTCGCGCACGTCGCCGTGCACGAACTCGAAGCCGTCGTATGGGTAGAGGCCGAGCAGCGACTCACCGCCGTACGCAAGCGAGTCGACGACGCGAACGCGGTGACCTTCCGCGAGGAGCTGCGCGGAAAGGACCGAGCCGAGATACCCGGCGCCGCCTGTGACGAGGACGTTCACGGCTCCAGCTTCCCCGACGCGGCGTCGTGCCCTGCTTGCTCGTACCCCGTGAGCTCGCCGATGTCGACCCAGTACTCATGCACGGGGAAGCCGACGACCGTCTCCCCCGCGCCCAGCAGGCGCTGCACGAGCTGCGGCATGTCAAACCGCGCTTCCGGCGGCAAGTGCCCGCGCACACGTGGGTCGAGAAGGTAGATGCCCGCATTGATGAACTCCCGCAGCACCGGCTTCTCCTGAATGTCGGTGATTGCCGTCCCGTCCGTCTGCACGACGCCGAATGGGACTGCGAACTCCTCCTCGCGCACGGCGACCGTCATCGCGGCGGCGTGTTCCCGGTGGAAGTCGAGCATCGCGCGAAAGTCGACGCGCGTCAGGATGTCGCCGTTCATGACGAGCAGCGGCTCGTCCGACTCCTCGAGCAGCCGAAGCGCGCCTGCCGTGCCGAGCGGCTCGTCCTCGTGCGTGTAGCCGATGTCCAGGCCGTACCGGCTCCCGTCGCCAAAGTGGCCGGAGATCGCCTCCGGCTTGTAGTGGGTCGTAAGGTTCACGCGCCGGATGCCGTTCGCGCTCAACTGCTCGACGATGTGCTCGAGCAACGGCTTGCCGGCGACCGGCAGCATCGGCTTCGGCATGTCGTCCGTCAGCGGTCGCAACCGCGTTCCGTAGCCCCCCGCCATAACCACCGCCGTCAACGGCAGCTCGTACTGCCGGACGAGGTCGTCGAGCAACGCAACGTCGGTCACGCGGCCGTCGCGGTCGATGAGCGGAATGTGGCGGAGCGACCGCGTCGTCATCTCGCGGATCAGGTCGGCCGACGCCGTTCCGGCAGGCGCGGTCACCGGCTCGCGCCGCTCGAGGGAGCTCAACGGCGAGTCAGGCGCGACCTTGCGCAGCAACGCGCGCCGGATGTCGCCGTCGGTGACCGTCATCACCAGCCTGCCTTCGGCATCGACGACGAGCGCGATTCCATGCGCATTGCGGTCGATGCATGCCATGGCCTCGCGGATCGACGCGTCCGGCGCAACCACGAATCCCGTGAGTTCTGTCATCGCAGCGGCCTCGCAGGGATGCCGACGACCGTGATCCCGTCGGGTACGTCGTCGACGACGACGGCCCCGGATCCGACGACCGCGCCGCGTCCGATGTGCAAGCACTGGTTGACCCGCGCGCCGAGCCCAACGTGCGCGCCTTCGCCGACGTGCACGCCGCCGCCGAGCGCCGCGGCCGTGGCGACGTGCGCGTGGTCGTCGACGACACAGTCGTGCTCGACGATCGCGCCGGTGTTCACCACGACGTTGACGCCGAGCGTGGCGTCAGCGTTGACGACTGCGTTCGCCATGATCGTGACGCCGGCACCGATGCGCGCTGACTCGGCGACGACTGCCGAGGGGTGAATCGCGGTGACCGGCTCCAAGCCGTGGGCCACGGCGAGCTCGAACAGGCGACGCCGCGCGCTCGTGTCGCTCGTCGCGCCGACACCGATGAACGCATGGGTCGCGTCGAGCTCCGGCAGCAAGGAATCGTCGCCAAGGACCGGGACGCCAAGCACCTCGCCACGCGACGCATCCGGATCGAGCAAGCCGATCAGCTCCCACCCGCCGTCGCGCCGCAAGCTGTCGATGACCACCTTCGCGTGACCGCCCGCGCCAAGCCCGACGACCCGCTTCACGAGATGTCCTCGAAACGCTTCATGACGAGCTCCCGCCCCAGAGGGATCGTGCGGAGGCGCTCGACGATCCGCTCGGCGGCGTGACCGTCGCCGTATGGATTGACCAAGCCCTGCAGGCCTGCCCGAAAGCCGGTGGACGTGGCCGCGCGAATCCCCGCTGCGATCGCGTCGCGTGTCGGCTCGACGTCGACGACGTTCGCGCCGCGGACGCGGCCGCGCTGGCGCGATCCAACGTTCACCACCGGCAGGCCGAACGACGCGGCCTCGACGATGCCGCTCGACGAGTTGCCCACCATTGCGGCGGCGCGGCGCATCAGGCCGAAGTACTCGCGGGTGCCCAGACTCGAGAAGACCCGAGCGCCGGACGACTCGATCGCCTCGACGATCGCCGAGCGGCCGGGATCGGCGTTCGGATGCGTGAAGACGACGGCAAGGCCGCTGTCGGCGAGACCGCCGAGCAGCGCACCCAACTGCGCCTGGGCCTCGTTT
>Ga0157369_10003616_pt1 | contig 18365 bp, 25 predicted proteins | sample C25metaG_FD_113461 | JGI IMG/M metagenome (GOLD analysis project Ga0157369, IMG submission 113461) | Corn rhizosphere microbial communities from Kellogg Biological Station, Michigan, USA - C2-5 metaG | ecosystem: Host-associated > Plants > Roots > Rhizosphere > Soil | place: USA: Michigan... | reverse complement strand
TCGATCGATGCCATTAATCCGGAACGAGTGCTTGAACGTGATAGTTTCCCGTCGCGAGCGTGTGGTCATCGCCAGACGCATTCCGAAGACGGCCTCGGACCGGTTCGAGTATTATCCATCGGGAGACGGTGCGCTCTCTCACTCCAATTAGCCAGCGTTTTCTTGAGAATTTACGGCGCAGGCGAGATTAATCCTCGCGTTGCATTGTATTCGGCTTGTTTCGTTGCCATTTTCACCATGCAAGTACCATTGCGGTCGAGTGTCGCGGTGCCTAAGGCCGGAATTCGCACCAGCGGGCTTCGGGCATTCTGCCATTTCCCGAACAATGCAATCGGAACGCGCCCCACAGCATGAAGATCCGCGTCGGCTTCGAGATGATCTACGATTTTCCGCACGCAACGCCGTTGATCGCGGTTGTCGGCACGCACTTCACGCGAGCGTCCGACGTCATCAGACCCGATCACCTCATCACCTCCCCTTCCGTGCTGATCACGTCCTACCGCGACGGCTTTGGAAACTGGTGCAGCCGTATCGTTGCGCCCGCAGGCCACATGCGCCTCTTCAACGGAACGGTACGCGACAGCGGAGCACCTGACATGATCGTTCCCTCAGCCGCTCAGCACGCAGTGGAGGATCTGCCATCGGACACGATCGTCTTACGGCCGCAGCGGTGACGAGTTCACTTTGTTAGATAGGACCTGGCCTCGGCGAGTTCGGGGCGCTCCGGACCGACGGGTTTGCTTAGCGTCACAAGCTTCCGGTAGGCGTCTTGAGCGGTCACGGAATCACCCGTCTGTTTCGCGGCTCGGGCCTCGCCGAGAAGGCTGCGGAAGCGATTGGGATCGGTACTCAACATCGCCTGGTACTCGATCAGGGCTGCCGCCGGCCGGTTTATTTCGAGCAACAGATCGGCCAATAGCTCGCGCGCCGGCAGCACCGAGGACGGGGTTGCCGGGTGCTTGTCCATCGTGGCGTCCAGATCGACGGCGGCCCGCATCGATGCGACAGCCGCTTTGTCGTCGCCTCGGACGTGGGCCAAGATACCGGCGGCCACCAAACGCTGGACCTCGACCTGGTTGGCCCAATACGTATCCTTGCCCTTCAGCTTGTCCTCAAGTGATTGCAGGCGACCGATCTCCGCCTCGGCACCGGCGACGTTTCCAGTCTGGGCGTCGCCCAGTGCGCGGGCATAGGCGATCATCGCTTCTGCCCAGGGAAAGCGCTCGAGAGGAAAACCGATCGCCGGGTCGCTCAAGGCCGCCGCGGCCTCCCAGTCGTGGCGCTCAAGCGCATAACGAACTGGGATCGCGGCAACAGCGTAAGCCCCGGCCAGGTTCGCGCCCTCGCTCTCGCGAAACCCGACGAGTTCGTCCACCACCTCCTTGGCCGGCCCATCCTGCGCGATCTGCAGATAGGCGTATTCGAGGTAGTCCATCGTGTGGAGGGTTTCCTGGTCATAGCTCCCCGGCCCGCGGGTCTTCTGCACATAATCAAGGGCGGCGGCGTGAGCGGCGCGGTTCGAGTCGATCGACTGCTGCCACATGCCAAGCCGGGTGAAGATGTGCGATGGCATGTGCAGCGCGTGCGGCACGTCGGGCGCGACCTTGGCATAGCAGATCGCAGCGTCCAGCCCCGCCGCGGCGAACTGTGGCGAGTCGTCGCTGTGGATCAGGTAATGCACGACCCCAGGATGGTTCGGCTCCTCCTTCCAGATTTTGTTCAGGATTGCGGCCGCCTTTCTTTGGTTGCCAAAGGTCTTGTCGGTCTTGAGCGCACTGGCGTTCAGCGCCAGGGCATAGAACACGGCGGCCTCGCGGTCGTCCGGATAGCGCTCATACACCTGCTGCATCGCCTTTTCGTAGGCGACCGCACGAGTCTGATGGTCGAGCTTCTCATTGTCGCGATAGAAGGCGGCGATCGCTGCGATGTAATCCGCCTCGCGCGGCGTCTGGGTCGGGGCCGCCATCGCCTTGGCGATTGCTTCGGAGCCGGCTTTGAGCGCGGCTGGCGACGGCGGGTACCAGAGCGGATACCAATGACTCATCGCGATGCCCCAATAGGCCATCGCACAGCCGGGCTCAGACGCCGCGATCGCGGTGAACTCTTTCAGCGCCTCGGGGTACCAGAACGAATGCAGAGTCCAGGCCGCGTGCTTGAACTCTTGTTGTGACATCGGCGCGCAGGAGATCGCGAAATCGACTTCCTCGATGACCTTAGGCGCGGTCTCCGCCCGCGAACTCTGGAACGGCAACGCCAGCAGCGCTGCAACAACGAAACAAGTTGAAATTCGATGATAAGCCATGGCGATACCCTCGGGGCTGCTTGGGCCTGCTCCACCACAGGGAGTCGAAAGGCCAGTATGTGTGACCTAGCGGACGCTCGACTATCAGTGTTCAACATATCATGTTTTGCCAAAGCGAGCGCTGTCATGATGTCGCTAGGTGACGCTGCATTTCCTCCGATGGCTCCGGTTCACCGCCTCAGTCCAGCGGGATGATGGCCGCTCTCGCCATCGGCGCGTGATCCGAGGTCAGATTGCAGAGCATGAGTCCGTTTGTGGCCCATACCGACAAAATCCAGTCGTCTGTGAAGAACGTTGATTTCAGGCTGGATTGATCGCAGGAGCGGGGCAGAGGGCGGTCAGGATTTGGCGCAGCAAAATCCTGAGCCAGCGGATGAGGCGGCGGAAGTTGTAGCCGGCGGCGGCAAGGACGGCGTTGTTGGCGTCGCCGCGCCGGAACCAGAGATAGTTGCGGCCCATGCGGTGCTCGGCCTTGAGATGGCCGATGACGGGCTCGACGGCGGACCTGCGGTGCAATTCACGCTTGATCTTCGGTGTCACCCCTCGCTTTTGGCCGGAGAGGAAAACCCTGAACTTGTAATCGGGCGGCGCGTTGTGGCCCCGATAGCCCTTGTCGGCGAGGATGCGCGCGATGGTGCTGCCGACCATCGCCTCCATGTCCGGAATCACCGTTGCCAGCGTGTGGCCGTCATAAGGATTGCCGGGCAGCGCCTTCACGTGAGTGACGAACTGGCCGCCCTTGCAGTGCTTGAGGGTGGTGGCAACGCTGACCTTGACGCCGAACTCGTAAGGCCGATGGGCTTTGCCCTTACCGATGCATTCGACCTCCGGCGCATGCAGGGAATAGACCTTCGGCCCGCGTTGACGCTTCTGCTGCTCGCGCACGCGGCGAGCCAGTAAGAGCAGCCTGGCGAACGTCGCTTCGAGCCCGCCATTGCCCTCGATCTTGCGGCCGATGTCGCGGATGACGCGGCCGAGATAGGTGCGCAGCTTCCTGAGCATCCGGTTGGCACGGTTGAACTGCTTGGCGTGGGCATAGCGCTGATGCTGGATCAGGGCGAACTTGCCCACCCGCGCATAGGATTGGCGCAAGTCCACCCCGTGGCACTGCGCCAGCCGCACCAGTTTCTCGCGCGCCCGGTTCAAAAGTTTCGCATCGGTGGGGAACGTCACGTTCTTGGGCTGTACCGTGGTGTCGACGATCACCCGTGACAGCTCGGACGGCTTGATCGCCTTGGTCCTGGTGGCAACCGACAGGCTCTCCTGGATCAGCGCTTGCAGCCGCGCCTCGCCCATCCGGTTGCGCTAGCGTGTCAGCGACGAGCGATCGAACACCAGCCGATGCTGGAAGAACTCCTCGCCGCAGAAGAATTGGTAATAGGGATTCTCGACCCAGCGCTCGCACAGCACCTCGTCGGACAGGTCGTAGGTGTGCTAGAGGATCGCCAGCCCCGCCATCAATCGCGTCGGCAGTGGCGGGCGGCCCGGGTCATCGGTGTCGACCGCCCCAAACTCCCGTTCCAGGAACCCCCAATCCACTGTGCGCCCCAGCGCCACCAGCGGATGCTTCAGGTCGATGATCTGATCGAGCCGGGAGCGAAACAGATCCTGCTCTCCCGTCGCCCGCCGTTCCGGTGGCCGCATTTGCTCCCTCGCCGAAGCATTCAAAGGCGGGTGAATCACAAATCAAATTTGCAAGGAATCCCCTTCCGCACACCCGATTCCCGGCAAACTCAACGGCCCCACAGCGCCGTTTCCTGATTCCAAATCAACGACTTGGGATTTCTTCACGGACGACAATCCAGCATCATCGAAATGTCGGCTGTCGGGGTAAACCGCAAATGGTCGGCGTGCTGCCAATCGACGCTCATGACCCAAGGCGGACCTTCCGATCGATGCGCTCATTGCCCCATCCACGGCCGAGCAAAATGCCACCTGCGCCAATTTGGGCTGGCAATTTCGGCTCACAGGCCCCCGACAAAGTGCTACACCTCAGCAGTTGTGGGTTTCCGTGAGTGTGGGGATCAGGGGATTGCGTGAGGCATCATGGCCGTCCCATGGGAGTGGAAGAGGATCGATTTTTTTGGTTCGCTACGGGAGCGAGACTGCTTTTTGTCGTGGATGCGGGGCCAGATCGCAAGCGGAATATCCGAAGAGATAGAGCCTTCAGCCGATCAACCGCGCGAGCCCGGCGACCGATGGTTTCGGCATATCCCAACCGGCTCCCTTTGGCGTGTGGGGCCAATCGACAGCTACTACGGGCCGGGTTTCTGGCCTGTTCAGGACAAGCCACGGATTCATCGGCGATTAGCGGCAATATTGGCCGCTGACGTGGTCGGGTACTCGGCGTTGATGCAACGCGCTGAGGAAGCCACCTATGCCGAGTTCGAGCGGCTCAAGCGAGAATTGATCGAGCCTAGCCTCTCCCGCCACGAGGGGCGACTTATTAAGACAACGGGTGATGGGGCGCTAGCCGAGTTCGCGAGTCCGTTGGCCGCCGTGGGATGCGCGGTAGAGATACAGGATCATCTCGCCTCGGGTAGCAGTTCCTTAAGTTTACGCATCGGGCTCAACCTTGGTGACGCTATCGTTGGGAAGGACGGTGAACTCTACGGCGACGGGATCAACATTGCCGTCCGGCTGGAGGGGATCGCCGATCCGGGCGGCATCCTGATTTCCGAAAAGGTCTACAGCGAAGTCGAAGGCAAGCTGGACGTTGGTTTCGAGGATCGCGGTGAGCAGCGACTCAAAAACATCTCCAAGCCGGTTCACGCTTACGCTGTCCGCGCCATGAGGCGGCGGGAATTCGTGAGCCTCTTCGCGAGCACTGCAGTTGCATGGCCCTTGGCTATACCGGCGCAGCAGCCGAAAATGCGCCGGATCGGATGGGTGGTCACCGGCTCTCCTACCTCGCACGGATCTTTGCTGGCCGCATTTCAGGACGGACTGAAGGCGGTGGGCTACGTCGAAGGAGGGAACATAAGCGTCGAGTACCGATGGGCTCAAGGGAATCTCTCTCGCCTCCCTGAATTGGCAAACGATCTGGTTCAACTAAAGGTCGATGCCATCCTGGCGGGAGAAACGCCCGTCGTAGAGGCCGTGAAACACGCTACGTCAACTATTCCGATCGTGGCTGCTGGTGTCGACGATCTTGCCTCGCTGGAGGCAATGGTAGCGAGCCTTGGCCGACCAGGCGGGAATCTAACGGGATTTGTTGCCACCGCGCCGGAGACCGCGGCAAAGCGTTTCGAGATTATGAGGGAGATTAAGCCTCAGGCGCGCCGTGCGGCTGTTCTAGCGAATTTGGGCGGCTCTACCCCTAGACTTGAATTGGGATTCGCCAAGGAGTCGGCTGCCGCGGGCGATTTTGCCATTACGCTTTATGATCCGCGCGGAGTTGAAAAGTTGACGAGTGTCCTAACTCAGATTCCTCAATCGAATCCCGATATCCTCGTCGTTCTAAACGACCCGTTCCTGTTCACCTGTCGAAAACTGATTGTTGAAGCTGCTAATAAGCAGCAGCTTCCGGGCGTCTACGGGTTTCGGGAGTTTGTAGAGGACGGAGGATTAATCAGTTACGGCACTGCCATACCTGACACCTACCGACGCGCGGCGGGATATGTCGACCGAATCTTGAAAGGAGAAAAGCCCGCCGATCTTCCTGTCCAGTTGCCCACCAAATTTGAAATGGTCGTCAACCTAAAAACGGCAGGGGCGCTAGGACTCGTCATCCCACAAACGCTACTTGCTATTGCCGATGACGTGATCGAGTAGGATGCTATTCGCTCCGGTGCACTTAGTCCGCAGTTGGCTCTGAACCGAAGCTGACGCAGTCCGGCTGCATGTCGGCAGTCGAGTGTGAACCGGAAGTGGGTTCACGTTGCTGCGACAGCCGCCTTTGACCCATCTGAGACAATTGCCAGCGTTTCGTAGTAATGATGAGGGTAGGCATCTCCCGAGCCGACATCTATATTTTCAACTACCCGGGGTTTGCACAAATGACCGAACCTGTAAGCGTCAAAACGATTTTTGGAATTGTGAAGGGGTGTTTCAAAACGTGAAACGCTCTAGTCCTTCTACAACAAGACCCTTGATTCCGTTTGCCAGCGACTCAACGGCCTCTTCGTGTGCCGCTTCGATATCCTCAAGCACGCGCCCTTCATCGTCTTTCGAAACGACATCACCTGATCGAAAATCGAAGAAATAGCGGATCATGGTCGCTAACGGGACCGTGAGCACCGATGTTCCTAAAGGGGCGCGTCGGGACTTAACAATGTATTGGGATGGGCACTTGGCCCGGCCTCAGCACGCCAGCCGAGGCTTGCTTATGGCAACGTCAGCTGCTTCAATCTCGCCTCCTTGCGAACGGCCGATAGCGAGTTTCCGGCCGATCGAACTAATTCAGCGAGTTGTTCGTGAGATATCTTCAGGCGCTTTCGCACAATCCGAACCTGCACACGGTCGTTGAGGTCAAGCTTGTTGCGCCCGCCAGCGGATTGGCGTCGGTACATAGAAGTTCTTTCCGATTTGCTGAAAGATGACCAAGTCCGGGCCGGCGCTACACCGCCCGGAAATCTTGATCGGCGACTGTCCCTGCAAGGTTTCCGTCTCCGGTAAGAGAACCGGCTTTCCAGGATTGTGTTCCGGATCAGTCTAGGAATTTCGGCCGTACACCGCCCCTCCTGGCTGCCCTAGCTCAAATGAGTCCCGAACGGCCCCACCTGACCAGCGCTGGCAAGTGAGGCCGCCGGCTCACCGAAGAGTGGAGGCCGTCCGCAACTCCGGCGGGCTCGAAAAGCGTACTCCGAAAGGACCGCACAGGAGAGGTAACAGCGTGGGGCTGAACCTGAGGGGGTCGGCCGGCGCTCGATCACCGGGAAAATGACCGGCGAAGAGGCCCTCGGGGCCGCCAAGGTGCTTGCTCGAGCCGAGCAGGACAAGGCCGATTCGCAATAATGTTTTAAGGGCACTCAGCTAATCTGGAATTAGGCATTCGGGGGCGTTGTGCTGCTGGCTTTACGGCCAGGGCGTTAAGTGTGCGCGTGCACCAATGGCCTTAGACCCGGAAGAAGTCATTGCGATACTAATGATCGCCGCCCTCGTAATTGTCTGGAATTGGCGGCTCAGTCACTAACGCTTCGACCGCCACCGCACCGGCGCGAGCCCACACAGATTGGAAATACAAGATGTGGAGCGCTGGCTGTAAGGCGACGCCTGCGGAATACAGGGCCGGCCTCAATCGCGCGACCGAGAAACGGCTGGCTCGAGCTGCATGAGAGCGGCACCTTCGTCCGATTCACGCAAGGTGGCAAAGACCTGTTCGCCTGATGTTGCCGCGCCGCGACTGGACCTAGGGCTTTTTCAAGCAGAGGCCAACGGTCGGCGAGGTCCCGCATTTGGCTCCGTCAGCGGCACCACCACCCGGGCAGAAGACCGATACAAGCGTTTCGCTGGCGTCGCAGCTCGCCGCACCATCAACCTGCACGACACGAAGATTGGAAATGCCGGTCTCGCCTTTTGTGCCCTTTTCGCCTTGGGGTCCCTGCGGACCTTGTGGTCCTTGAGCACCTTGCGGGCCCGGGACACCCTGAATCCCCTGGGCGCCTTGTGGGCCTGCGGGACCCTGCGGACCTGCGTCGCCTTTTGGGCCGGGGGCGCGACTACAACCAGCCAAGGCAATCGAAAAACCCACGGCGACAACTGCGGCCCACCTCATCGACGCGCCTCCCATTCGTTTACACGCGATATAACAGCCCGTCCATGACAGTGCGGTCAATTGGTCGAAAGGCGCTCTACCGTCGCCCCCAGGCGCGACATTGAGACCACTCGCCACGCGTAGTAGGCCGCAATGAGAGCTACTGCAGATTAGCTCTAGCCACTTCGATTTCGGTCATGTTGTTGTGGTGAAAGAACTGGTCCTTTCCATTATCCCATGCGATCCGCACGCCAGACCAGTCGCTGGCTGTGACGGTACCTTGATCGGTCTCGCTGTCATGCCATGCTACGCGCTGGCCGATTTTGAGTTGTTTGGACTGGTCGGGTTTCATGCCAGATGTTACGTCATTAGAGCGCAAGGGTGAATGTATCGCCGCGCGTTTCCAATGGACGGACCGGATACGACGCGTTGTAGCTCAGCGCCATGCCGCACCCCAACAGCTTCGCCGGCCAAGGCGCGGAATCATTCGGGATGCCCGATCGCCTGTCAGATTCGCGGGCGGGGGCGCTTCTGCGCTTTCTGCAGAGGCTTATTTTCGCCTTGAGGCTGCGTGTTGCGGACGGCCTGTGCCAGCATCTCTTGAAGTTCGGCCTTGGTCTTTACCTGCTCGCGTGGTCTCGGTTTCCATGTCGTCATCAACAGAATATGGGGATATGACAGTAAAAATTAAAGCATCCGCGGCCAATGCCGGGCGCTGCTTTCGAAAGGTCACGTCATGAGCAAACGCGAAAATGACGCCAACAACGCATTTCGTTCATCGGACAGCCCCTTGACCGAACATGAGAAGGAACAAATCGCGCTGCGCAAGAACATGGCACGTCTTAGGGAGCTGAGGCTGGCGAAAGAAGCGGCTTCAAAACAAGAAGAGGCTGCGACCAGAAACGATCCAAAAAAGAAACCCAAAAAACGAGCGACCTGAAGCCGGCGTCTAAGCAGCTGTTACCTCGCGGACTTCTCCTGGCTTCAGCCCAAGAATGTTTGCTTCCACGGATTTCAATCAACCAGCAGCTTCAACGAGCGGATTCCGGTAAATCCCGCGTCATGGTTTCTCGCAACCATATTCCGGCGGCATCGCTACAGTTTCGGGAGGAGCCTCACACGCCGTGCCAGCCAACCGATGAGCCGGCGGTATTCCAGGGGAAGGGCGATGCGGTCGGAAGACAAAGATTATCGAAAGCGCGATCATCGCCCCAGCTACCAGCATGAAAATCCGGTGGAGGAGCATGGCCACAGCATGCCACAGATTTGCGCCTAGGATAAGCGCGATCGACCAGAAGACCGAAGAGTTCGACCCGCCCCCACGAGGCGCTGTAGCTGGCGCGCTTCCTGGCCCCAAGTCTAGCGGTATTTCAGTTCGACCGATTTTGCTGGACGATGCGGCCATGACAAAAGCAGAAAACCGCGCCGCTGCGAAAGTCTACCACCAACAGAAGATGCAGGAGCTTTCGGACGCCATCCGCAATGAAAGGATCGCCGCCGATCTGGCTGAGCTGGACCGGCTGAGAAATTATCTGATCCTCAAAAGCCAGACGAACGTTCCGCGCAAGCCGCTGATCACGGCAATCGATGACTATGTGGAGATGCTGACGGGAGATCGGTGCAAGCTCCGCACCCGACATCACAGCGCCGGATGCAAGCACTCATGAAAATGATCGTCGTCTCCACGTCCTTCGGCGCGCGGGTCTATCGACCCAGACCAGGCAAGTATCGGCCGCGACTGAAGCAGGCTGCCAAGTGGAATTTAGCGCGTTCACGACGCGCTCAACGGAGCAAATGACTTGAACAAATTCGTCCAGCCTCGTCCCTACGCTAATCCGGAAGCGGCTGCCCGCAAGATCATGGAGATTGCGAACGGCCTCGAGCCGTACATGGATGGTCGGCTCATGATCGAGCTGATCAATGCGCCGATGCTGTATCAGCACAAAGCGACGCCGGCCGAGTACCGGGCCGGGCTCGATCTTGCGGTCAAGAATGGTTGGCTGGTGCTGCACGAGAGCGGTACGTTTGTACGCTTCACGCAGGACGGCAAGGATCTATTTGCGTAAATGGGAACGAGTCCCGCGCGGTCGGATTATCACGCGGCAGCCGCGCCACCGTTGCCCAAAGCGGTTGCCCATACCAGAAGGCCCCAGGCTCCGCGGATAGGAGCTTGGGGTTTCTCGACTGGAAACGTCCATGCCCAAGCTGATCCATCACTTCGAGCCGATGCCGCCGGAAAAGCGACCGCAGGATCCCCACCTGGACGGCACCGGCCTTACCTTCGAAACACTCGATCACGGCGGCGACGAGCCGGATACGATGCCCCAGGCGATAAAGCTCACTGATGCCGAAGGCAGGTCGTGCATTTACGTGCCCATCAGGGAAAACGGCGTGATCGTCGACAGCAAGGGCTTCGAGCTCATTCGAGACGACGTGACGGAAGACTGACCGGACTCGCGATTCGCCGATTGCCCGCCTATGTTCGCCGCATGCCCAACAAACCGATCGAACTACCGCCCGAGGTCGCCAAGGCCTTCGTCAAGGACATGCGCGCGTTCTTCGCCGCGGGTCACAACAGCCATCCAGGCCGCCAAGGCGCTAGTAGGACAAGCTCGGCTAGCGGATTATCCCGGCCTGTCTACGATTTCTTTGGCCTCGTCGATCGCATCGGACAGCTCGCGATGGGTTCCGGTTTCGCGGGCTTGGCCGCCATCCCTGTGAACTACTGCTATCCTCCAGCCCGCGGCCATCTCCTGAGCGGTCATCCGAAAGCCCCTATACTCAAATTGCGTCATGAAAACCCCTCCGAAAAATGCTCTATGAGGGAGACCTGGGACGCTTTGGGAAGTTCGGGCGCATGATTCGCAATTTCAGCCTCTAGTCTTTATTTTAAACTCCAATCTGCCGTGGAGTTGCGTTATGCGTCACCCCCTGTGCGGGTGGTTGCATTCAATACTGCCGAGAAATGGTCGCACGACGTTTCAGAAAACATTGCTGACGAGCTTGCAATGCGACTGGCCATTGAGGGAAGCGAGCTTCCGCCTTCTCTGGAAAGCTTCCTTGATCGTCATGGCAGCGGGCGCTCGGCGCAATTGCCGCTACCACTCAGGGCCCGCGGTGAAAAGCCCCAGCGCGCCCCTAACGCGCTGGGGCTGGAGGTCTGACCCACCTGCGAGCGTTGGGTCGCATATACCTTGGTCGAGTGAAGCGGTTCCGGCGCCCACAAATGTTAAGGTGGCCCTCGGATTCGCAATTGGCCCAAATAGTCCTATCTTCGCCGCATGCTGCCTAGGTTTGAGTTCTGCCTGCCCACCATGGGCAAAGCCGTGCCTTCCGGGCCGGCGTGGTTGTCATTCGGCCTGCAATATTGACGCCCTAAGCCGGGGGATCGGCGTCCAAAATTGACCCCCTATCGTTAGGTCTGTTGCGCTGCCTGCTTTGGAATGAAGCAGGTGGTTGGGGATGCTGGTCGTGGAGACGATTGCGCGGATTCGGCGCGAGCACTTCATCAAGGGCAAGACGATCAAGGAGATCGCCCGGGACCTGAAGGTGTCGCGGAACACGGTCCGGAAGGTGCTGAGGTCGGGAGAGACCTCTTTCGAGTACGAGCGGCATCGGTCTCGAAGACCTGCCTGGTGCGCTTCGACAACAACAAGTACTCGGTCGCGGCCAGCGCCGTCGGGCGCCCGGTCGAGGTCCAGGCTTATGCCGATCGCATCGTGATCCGTCAGGATGGAAGGATCGTTGCGGAGCACCCACGATCCTTCGGACGCGGCGAGACGACCTACGATCCCTGGCACTATGTGCCGGTGCTTGCTCGCAAACCCGGCGCCTTGCGCAATGGCGCCCCCTTCAAGGACTGGGTGTTGCCGGCCGCAATCGAGCGGATCCGGCGCAGGCTTGCCAGCACCGACGATGGCAATCGGCAGATGGTCGACATCCTCAACGCGGTGCTGACTGACGGTTTGCCGGCGGTGGAAGCCGCCTGTGCCGAGGCGCTCGGTCACAGCGTCCATTCCGCAGATGTCGTTCTCAACATCCTGGCCCGTCAACGTGAACCCGCCCCACCGGCCAACATCATGACGCCGGCCGCACTGACGCTCCGCCATGCGCCGATCGCCGACTGTGCCCGCTACGACAACCTCCGGAGGACCATCTGATGGAATTCAAATGCCCGAAGTGCCGCGCGGTGGCCACGTATACAGTCGGCGTTAGCGGAAGGCTCGTGCAAGTCATGGGGAAGGAGTAGCGCGCGTAAGCCATGGTCGCGAAAGCGCGCCAGGGGAGGGCCGCGAATGCTGGCAGGCGCGCGCGCCAGCGGGCCGAACCGTGGCTCAACGCTCGAGCAGCAGCAGAGCCAGCAAAATCGCTGTGAGCGCAGCCATGGCGATTGCGGTTCGAACGCCGAAATTGTCCATGCGTCCAGGATAACGGAGAAGGCGAATGGCCTCGATGTGGCGAACTGCCCCGCGACGCGGTTTGCGGACACGAACAGTGATCTGCGCTCGACGTTGCTTTGTCAAAAAGGTACTTTGAAACCGCATTCGGCTTCGGGGCGTTGAACAATCTTCGAGGTTAAAGTGGGGTTGTCATGTGTCCCGATTTTTGGTGCGGCAGGGCTCTAAGGGGTGGTTTGTTCACGATCGCGAACGGAAGGGACCGGCGCTCGTAGGAACAGATTTCGCGGTTGAGCTGACGAAGGAGCAGGCGGATCTGATCCAGCGGAGACTCACTTCTGTGTTAGAGCAGAAAACACCACGTGGCGGTTCAGCCGATTGAGACGCACTAAGCCGGCACGCGAGGCGCACGCAATAAGGAAATTCTATCCCCTCTATGGCATCGCCGCTCTCGTTGACGCTCTGATCCTGTTTATGAGCTGGCTCGCTGGCCTGGAGAAACAGGCAGGCATGGATCGTTTGGAGCAGTCAGAGGCGTTTCATTTGTTGGGCGCTCGCCGAGCGGGAACGGATTGTCGCGTGCAAGGGTGCTGTCCAAATCAGAACACCCGTGGTGACAAATTAGGACATCCCAGTTTTCGGGATTCAGTGGCAATATAACCAAAGCGCTGTTTCACTATTTCAAGCGCTCAGAAAAAGCCTCAGCCAGCCAGCCCCGGTCTGAGGCTTTTTCGCGCCAAGCGGCCCGGAATAGAACGCTCAGCCGAAAGGGGCTCCAAATCTAAGCAGCATGCCCAAGCAAACGGCCTCAGTGCTGAATGAGCCAGCGCTGAGGCCGTTGCGGCCCCACGGGGCTTGGGGGCTTCAACAGGGCCGCAACCACATTCTTGATCCGAACTGTTCCCGCACCATCATATGTTAATCTTCTAATCCCCCGCCGCGCCTGTCCAAAACAAACGGGATCCATTCCCAGACTAGGTTAGTGGTCCCCGCGATCAATTGAGATCCGCTCATCGCCCGTAGCTATGGCCGATTCACTCAGAAGTGGAACCCCTAGTGGGCGGCCCCGTTACACCTCTCTAAACACCCAAGGGAGGACACCCACATGATGAAGATCGCGATGGCTGCGATAGCGGCTGCAGCGGTGCTGACCACTGCCCCGCTCGTCACTCCGGTCAAGGCCGAAGGCGTTAAGATGGCACAAGGCGTCGACGTTCAGGTCGGGCCAGGCCGTGATCGTTACTACGATCGCGATTACCGTCATGACAGGGATTATCGCGACCGCGACGTCACCGTTGGTGTCGGTCCCGGCGGCGTCAGAGTCGGCCCGCGAGAGCACTGCCGGATGGTGACGACCACCGTTGAAAGGGAGGACGGCCGCAGCATCACGCGCAGGGAGCGCCGCTGCGACTAGGCCGTCTGGCAAACGAAAACGGGCCGCCCCGAAGAGAGCGGCCCGTCCGATCGAGATAGAGGCGCTGGCGATCCAGCGCCAGTCAATGTGCGAGCAGCGTCAGCACCAACCGCAGCATGATCCAGCCGGCGACGACGAGTAGCAGGCCAACCAGCCAAAATCGATCATCCCGCAACAGTGCGGTGGTGAGATCGCCGAATTTTACTGCGATTTCGCGGACATTCCGAGGTTTAGCCCTCTTGCGCCACGGCCAAAGGTCATTGTGAAAGGATTCGATCCACATCAGAAACTTCCTTTGCACGGAGTTATCTCTCTTTTGCCTTGCCAGGCGGCTGCGCCGATTGACCTGCATCAATGAAAAGCGCTGGTGATCAGGCGGCCTTGCTGATGGCCTTCTACAGACGCTTTGCGATCTTGGCCACCGTTGCACGGCCACAGCCGGTAGCCTCTTGTACGGCGCTGTAAGACGCGCCGGCGCGCAACATAGCGGCGATCTTGGCATTGCGCTTGGTGTTCTCCGGCCTGCCGACATACTTGCCCGCGGCCTTGGCTTTCTCTTGCCCCTGCATCTGGCGCCGGCGTCTATCTTCGTAATCCTTCCGTGCGACCGCGGCGAGCATATCGAGCAGCACGCCGTTGATCGCTTCGAACATGACATCCAACGGGAAGTTCGTCGCTTACTACCGAGTGTCGACCAGCCGTCAGGGCCGCAGCGGCCTTGGCCTGGAGGCCCAGCGCACGGCGGTGAAGAACTATCTGAACGGCGGTAACTGGAGCATCGTCGCCGAGCACACCGAGGTGGAGAGCGGCCGGAAGTCCGATCGCCCCGCGCTGGACAAGGCACTAGCGGCGGCTCGCCTGCATCGCTGCCCGTTGGTGGTGAGCAAGGTTGACCGCCTGACGCGCTCCGTAGCCTTTCTGAGCCGCCTGCTAGAGGCAAACGTGGATGTCCGATTTGCTGACCTGCCGCAGATCGAGGGCGCCACAGGGCGCTTTCTGCTTCAGCAAATGGTGGCTGTGGCCGAGCTGGAAGCCGGAATGATTTCAGCACGCACAAAGGCTGCCTTGGGCGCCGCAAAGGTGCGGGGGGTGAAACTGGGCGGCACACGCATCCGGAAGAGCGATGGCAACGCCGTGGTCATCAGTAACGCCGCCCAGCAACAGGGCGCGGCGGCCAACCGGTCGCGGGCGCTTGCGCGGGCCACCGATTTGGCGCCAACAATCGCTCACATCCGCGCAGAAGGGGCTGAGACGCTGGCGGCAATCGCGGCCGGGCTAAATGATGCCGGCATCCCCACGCCGCGCGGGCAGGGGACCTGGAGCCCGATGCAGGTTAAGCGCACGCTCGAGGCCCTCAGGCAGGCTGAGGCTCAGTAAATGTCAGGACTTTACTGAGCGGCGGCCGTGCCGTCACGAAACCTGTAAAGGGCAAGAAGCGCCCCAAGGAGGCGCCATATCAACTGCCCGCCCGGCACGACACGTGACTTATCTCACACCGACTTTGTCTCCGGTACGCTAGTTGTGGAGAGCAGTGGGAGCCAAACCAGGAGTGATGTCATGGCTAATGTCGATACCAAAACAGGTATCTATACTGTCCGAGCTCACGCTTCAGGCAGACTAGGTGATCCTGAAAGCACATTTACTTTTTGGTGGGGAAACGACGCGAAGCCGACTGAATATTTCAACGTGTCGATAGAACCAAACCCAGCTTTCTTACCCATGACGCCTTTGGAAGAAACACACAGGCAGTATGCCATGGCGCCCTCAACGCACCGTCAACCCATGGTGATAGTGACGCTGAAAAATCCCAACGACTTTGATGTGGAGTTTTTTGCGAACCACGTCCGCGCTCTCTGAGCAAATGGCGACAATCCTGGGAATGCCGTTGATACGCTTTTTTCGTTAGGGGTGCGGGAATCGGCCGGCGGTAATTCCGCCGCGGGTTGAGGAATTAATTTGGGGTGGGTCAGACCGCTCCGACCGGTTCAGCGAAACAACCTTCTTCACTTCCGGAACTGTATTAGATCAGCAAGACTGGCTTGGGCTCGATCAATCCTGCGAACTGCTTCCGATTGCTTCAGGCAAAAGTCAGTCACGCGGAGGTCACGCCGCGCTGCCTGCACCTCGTGCAACAGACGGTCAATTGCCTCCGCAGCATTGTCCTTTTCAGTTGGTTCAGTTCCGTTCACGGCGCGCACGAGTGCGCGTTGACCATTCATTGATTTACTTACTCCAGATGATGTCGCCCGAGGGTAAGGGCTCTTGTTTCAGCAAAGTCGCTTGCTGTGGCTTATCTGAGGCCGCCGTCGATGTCGGATTGGACGGCGGTCTTTTGGAGTGCGGCAAAGCGCCAATCCCCGCCGCGAGAGTTTTGTCCAGATTGTCCCTTGCGCGAGTCAATTATTAGGCGCGGCCTATCCCCGCCTATAAGTAGCCCCTAATCCGGTCTTCGTCTTGCGCGGGCAGGAGTCTTTTGTGACAAAAGTCCCGCGCATCACCAGGCGAATCGCTATGCCAGACCCGAACGGGAACATAACGACTATCTGCACTTCATGGGATACATGGGCGTCGCTCTTACCAGTTGGGCGGATGTCGAGGAGGCCCATTTCCTTGCGTTTCGCAAGATGATGGGCAGTACAAAAAAGGAAATCTGCTCCATCATATATTTTAGTATCCCATCATTCGAGGCAAAACGCGTTCTGGTGGATCGTGTTGCTACCTACTATCTGGCGGACGAGTTCAAAAAGGGGTGGTCAAAGCTGGATAGGGAGTTGCAGCAAGCATCCGCACAGCGTGGGATGCTCGCCCATTCGCGCCCCAGCTCCCGGCATGCCCCCTACGGACGAATCGCTGGAGGTCAAGTTTGGCTCCAAATATGCCGGCGGCTTCACCGTCAATGATTACTATGGCGGCAATGACGACTGGAAAGCCCTCAACGATTATGTCCGGGAAGCCTGCGGCAAACCATGGGAACCATCAAAGCCAAAGGATGATCCCATCCAGCGGATGACTGAAAGAGAGCGTGCTGCCAAGAAGGACTACGACAAGGCGAAACCGCAGGACGAGGCTCCGAAGAAACAGAAACCGAAGCTCGGTCCAATCGTCAAAACATACGACTACACTGAGGCTGACGGCACTCTGCTCTATCAAGTCACCCGGCACGATCCCAAGGATTTTCGGCAGCGAATGCCGGACGGCAACGGCGGCTGGATTAAATCACTGGACGAGCTGAAAGGCCGCCGTGTTCTCTATCGCTGGCCGGATCTGGTCAAATTTCCGGACGCGACCGTTTTCTTTTGTGAGGGGGAAAAGGACGCAGACCGCCTGGCTTCACTCGATCACTGTGCGACCACAGTTGCTAGCGGAAGCTGGACTCCCGACTGCGTTGCGCCGCTCAAGGGTCGGCATGTCTTCATACTGGAAGACAATGACGATAAGGGACAAAAGCGAGCGCTTGCCGCCGCGAAGGCGTTGCATGGCGTGGTTGCCAGTCTGCGTGTCGTGCAATTGTCAGACCTGCCCCGCCTCGCAGACAATGGTCCCGACGTATCTGATTGGCTCGACGAGGATCCATCTCACGCGGATTCGCTGGTTGATATCTGCCTTGGCGGTCCCGAGTGGCAAGCGACGCGACGCGTTCTGCCAGAAGTTGAGACATGATAATTTCGTCGAGGCTCGAGCCTTCGCGCCTGTCTTTCCCAGCAAACAGCAACTCGGCGGCAAGGCCGGCGTAGACTATGCGCGAGCGAGCCAAGAGGGTGTCAAACCCAGTGGGGGTAGCTGGCGTGTCGACAAATGCGAGCTCTGGCGCTTCCGTATTGCCGCCCCATCCTTCCAATCGTGTCGCCCCGTCAGCAACCTGATTGCAAGGGTAAGATCGTCCAGCTCCTCGGCGTCGTATTCTTGATCCGGTTCTTCAGCCATCCGCGCCTCCGTCAGGGAGGCAGTCTGGCGGGCGCCAGCAACGCGCGCCAGACGGTTAGGCCGGATGGCCCGCGCCCTGCGAGGCGGTGGCAGAAGACGCGCCAGCGGGTTTGCCCGAGGCTGGCGTGGCTGAGGGTGGCAGTGGCAAAGGCAGCCCTTCAGGACCGTGGTGGTGCGATCGGTGTTCACGCTGCACCGCCAGTTTGACGGGGCGCTTTCTCCCGGCCCAAGAAATGCCCAAGATTGACGTGATCTAAACGCGAACAGAAGCGGACGTTCGTGGCACTGTTTGAGCGAATTTCCCTGTAGTTTCCGTCAGCGCGCTGCGTTGACATGGTAGGGGTCACAGGTTCGATCCCTGTCGTGCCCACCACGCTTCAGACCGCCATCTGATTCCATTGAGGTTTTTGCTCGATTTCCCGCACCTAGCTTCTCGGTGAGGGAATAGACGTTCGCTCTATGGTCCATGGAGCCGGTCATTCGTTCGAGCTTTGCAACGCCGCGGTGCGCCGATTTCTTGCGATTGGCGGCCTTCGTGTAGTGGCTCGCCATCCGACGATCGGTCCAACCAAAGATCGCATCGAGTTCGGCTTCGGTCGCGCCATTGTTTGCTGCGACGTTCGCGGCCGCTTT
>Ga0157369_10003615_pt1 | contig 18370 bp, 17 predicted proteins | sample C25metaG_FD_113461 | JGI IMG/M metagenome (GOLD analysis project Ga0157369, IMG submission 113461) | Corn rhizosphere microbial communities from Kellogg Biological Station, Michigan, USA - C2-5 metaG | ecosystem: Host-associated > Plants > Roots > Rhizosphere > Soil | place: USA: Michigan... | reverse complement strand
TGGCACCTTCGATGACCAGCAACAGGCCCGATCCGTGGCCGAATCGTTCGCGCTGCTCGGCGCTGTCGACGAGGATACCACCCAGGACAATGGCCATGCGGCCACACGGCTGACACTCACCCATCTTAAGCCGGGGGTTGCGCGCGCGGACGTCGTGTCGCTGGCGCACAAACTTGGCCTAACCGACTTAGTTCTCTATTAGTCGATACGCGCCGCGGCGGCGCGACTCTGGTTGGTGCGATGCGGATTCGCTTGAGGTATTTCCTGCTGGCGCTCCTGCTGGCCTTCGGCGCGGTGACTCCGTCGATGGCCCAGGATTTCGACAGCAAGGCCAAGTTCGCAATCCTCCTCGACTACGAGACGGGCACCGTCCTCTACAGCAAGAACGCCGACGAGCGCATGGAGCCGGCCAGCATGGCCAAGCTCATGACGCTGGCGGTGGTTTTCACCTATTTGCAGCAGAAAAAGCTGTCGCTCGACGACGAGTTCTTCATCTCCGAACACGCCTGGAGGGATGGTGGCGCCTCGTCGGGCAGCTCGACAATGTTCGCGGTGCTCAACTCAAAGATCAGGGTCGAGGACCTGCTCAAGGGCGTTATCGTGCAGTCCGGCAATGACGCAGCGATCGCCCTCGCCGAGGGCATTGGCGGGACCGAACAGACCTTCGCCAAGATCGAAAACCAGCTTGCCGCCCAGATCGGCCTGACCAACTCGCACTTCACCAATGCGACCGGTTTGCCCGATCCGGATCTCTACACGACGGCCCATGACCTCGCGATTCTGAGCCGCTACATCATCAAGAATTTCCCGGAATTCTATCCGCTGTTCTCGATGCCCGAGTTCACCTGGAACAAGATCAAGCAACCCAACCGCAACTCCCTGCTCGAGGTCGGCATCGGCGTCGATGGGCTGAAGACCGGTCACACCGAAGCGTCGGGCTATGGCGAGGTGGTTTCGGCGCCCAATGACGGCCATCGGCTGATTGCGGTGATCCAGGGCCTCAGCTCGATGAAGGAGCGGGCCGAGGAGGCACGCAAGCTCATCACCTGGGGCATGCGTGGGTTCGAGACAATCCCGGTCTACCCCAAGGGCAAGGTCGTGGCCTACGCCAACGTCTTCGGCGGCGCCAAGGCGAGCGTCGGGCTCGTCGGCAAGGACAAGATCGATTTGTTCGTGCCGAAGGGATCGAACAATTGTCCCACCGCGACGGTGACGTATCGTGGCCCGCTGCGGCCGCCGGTGCAGGAGGGACAGCAGGTCGCGCAGCTTCATGTCTTCTGCGACGGCAAAGAAGTCCAGACCAGTCCGCTCTACGCCCAGGAAGCGGTCGAAGAGGGCAATTTGGTCCGCCGCTCGGTCGATGCTGCAAAACAGCTCCTTTTGGGCTGGCTCCCCTGATGCTGGATCGCGCTCCGCGGCGCTCGCGCTTCATCACCTTCGAAGGCGGTGAAGGCGTCGGCAAGTCGACGCAGGTCAAGCGCCTCATCGCGGCCCTCGGCCGGCGGGAGATTCCGGCCATTCGCACGCGCGAACCCGGCGGCACGCCCAATGCCGAAGCGGTGCGCGCCTTCATCCTGCAGGGTCGCTCCGAGCAGTGGGGACCGGGAGCCGAAGCCGTGCTGTTTGCGGCCGCCCGGCTCGATCACGTCAATCACCTCATTGCGCCAAACCTGAAGTCGGGACGATGGGTGATTTCCGACCGGTTCTCCGACTCGACCCGCGCCTATCAAGGCCTGACCGGCGGGGTCGACGTGAAGCTGATCGATGCGCTGGAGGTCCTCGCGCTCAACGGCAACAAGCCGGACCTGACCATCGTTCTCGACATGGACCCCGAAATCGCGTTCCGCCGCGTGCTCGAGCGCGAAACGGAAGCATCGCTGGCCCAGACCGGCGACCGTTTCGAGAAGGAAGATCTCGACTGGCACAAACGCCTGCGCGAGGCCTTCCTGGCGATCGCCCGCAACAATGCCGACCGGTGTGTCGTCATCCCGGCCAACCAGGCCGAGGATGCCCTCGAACAGGAAATCTGGGATGTCCTCCTGCGCCGTTTCGCGGAACTGACCGAGCGATCCGCGTGACGGATACCGGCGAGCAGCGCGAACCCGACCAAATCGACGGCGTGCCGCCGCCGGAGACTCGGCTGCACCTGCTTGGCCACGAGGCCGCACGCACCGACATCCTCGAAGCACTCGCCGCATCGCGCCTGCCGGGTGGCCTCCTTCTCCACGGCCCCCGCGGTATCGGCAAGGCGACGCTGGCCTTCGACATCGCCCGGCAGATGTTCAATCGCACGGGCGACGAAAGCCCCGCCCATGTCGCCGCGCAGGTGGCGGCCGGCGCGTATCCGAACCTGCGGGTCTTGCGCAAAGCACCGCGCGAGACCGGCAAAGGGTTTTACACCGCCGTTCGCGTCGAGGACGTCCGCGGTCTGATCGAAGAGTCGCGGCTGACCCGGGGACGCGCCGGCTTTCGCGTCGTCATTGTCGACTCCATCGACGACTGCAATCCCTCGTCGGCCAACGCTCTCCTGAAAATCCTCGAGGAGCCGCCGCCCGAGACGCTATTCATGCTGGTCTCGCATCGGCCGGGTGGACTGCTCCCGACCATCAAGTCTCGCTGCCGGCAGGTCGCGCTCCGGCCATTGACCGACGCGCAGGTGCGTGCCGTGCTGGGCGAGCAACCGGGCATCGACCACGCTGTAGACTTGGCCGCAGGCCGGCCGCGTCGTGCCTACGAGGCCCTGGCGCTGGGCGAGAATGCGGGCCTCGCGGCGCTGCGCGGCTGGCTGAAGGCTCCCGCGAACGGGGCAAGCGCAGGGTATCTGGCCATCGCCGACACCCTGGCGGCCGACAAGGATAGCGCGGCCTACGCCTTCGGACGCGAAATGCTGACGGACTGGATTGCCGCAGAGGCGCGAGACGCTGCCCGGATGGGTCAACGGGCTCGGCTTGCCTCTGCCGCCACGCTGTGGGAGAAGGCCACCGCCTTGTTTGCCGATGCCGACGAGTACAACCTCGATCCACGGCAGACGCTGGTTTCGATCCTCGACGAGATCAGGCGGCAAGCCCAGACCTCTCTCGCAGCGCCCGTTCAATGACCCGCAACGCCTACTATATCACCACCGCGATCGCGTACCCCAATGGCGAGCCGCATATCGGGCACGCCTACGAGATGGTGGCGACCGATGCGATCGCCCGCTGGCGCCGTCTCGAGGGAAGGGACGTGTTCTTCCTTACCGGCACCGACGAGCATGGTCTCAAGATGGTGCAGACTGCGCAGCGCGAGGGTCTTAGCACGCGGGCCCTCGCCGACCGCAATTCCGCGCGTTTTCGCGATCTGGCCGCGGCCCTGAATATCTCCAACAACGACTTCATCCGCACGACGGAGGAGCGGCACATCAAGTCGAGCCAGGAGATTTGGCGTCGCATGGCCAAGTCCAACAATGGCGACATCTACACCGCGACCTACAAGGGGTGGTACTCGGTCCGCGACGAGGCCTATTTCGACGACGACGAACTGATCGAGGGCGAGGGCGGCAAAAAGCTCGCACCATCGGGCGCCGAAGTGAGATGGGTCGAAGAGCCGAGCTACTTCTTCCGGCTTTCCGCGTATCAGGATCGGTTGCTCAAGCTCTACGAGGAGCAGCCCGACTTCATCGCCCCGACCGAGCGGCGTAACGAGATCATCTCGTTCGTCAAGCGCGGCCTCCAGGACGTGTCGATCTCGAGAACGACGTTCGACTGGGGCATTCCGGTGCCGGACGCTCCGGGCCACGTGATGTATGTGTGGATCGACGCGCTCACCAACTATATCACCGGCGTCGGCTTCCCCGACGACAAGGGCGCACAGTTTCAAAAGTTCTGGCCCGCCGACCTGCACGTCATCGGCAAGGACATCATCCGCTTTCATACAGTCTACTGGCCGGCCTTCCTCATGAGCGCCAGCCTGCCGGTGCAGAAACGCGTCTTCGCGCACGGCTTCCTGACCTCGGAAGGCAAGAAGATGTCGAAGTCGCTGGGCAATGTCGTCGATCCGTTCGACGTCGTCGGCGAGTTCGGGCCCGACCCGGTGCGCTACTACTTCCTGCGCGAAATCTCGTGGGGACAGGATGGCGACTGGGGACGCGAAAAGTTCGTCAACCGCAACAATGCCGACCTTGCAAACAATTTCGGCAATCTGGCGCAGCGCTCACTGAGCATGATCGCCAAGAACTTCGGTGGCGAAATGCCTCCACGGCAGATCGGTTCGGGCGAGGACGGCAAAATCGTCGCCGAAACCATCGCATCCATTTCGCGCATGGAAGAAGCGATGGTCACCGAGCAGCTGCACGAGGCCGCCGCGGAGCTGATCGCGGCGCTGAGCGCGGCCAACCTTTACTTCGCCGAACAGGCGCCGTGGGGGAAGAAGGACGATCTCGCGCGTATGGGATCGATCCTGGCGACCACGGCCGATGTTGTGCGCCGCTGTGCCATTGCTGCGCAGCCGTTTGTTCCGGGCTCCGCCGCCAAGCTGCTGGATCTGCTGGCGGTGCCCGCAGGGCAGCGGTTGCTCCAGCATGCGCTCGATCCGGACTTGGGAGTCGCCGAGGGCACCAAGCTGCCGGTCCCGGTGCCTGTGTTCCGCAAGTTCGAGCAGGCCAAGGCCGGCTAGCGTGCTGATCGACTCCCATTGCCATCTGGATTTCCCGGAATTGGCGGCGGATCGCGCCGGCGTCCTCGCGCGAGCTCACGAGAACGGTGTCGGCGCAATGGTCACCATCTCGACCCGAGTTAAGCGCTTTGACGAGATCCGGGCTATTGCCGAAGAAAACGACGCTGTCTGGTGCTCGGTCGGAACGCATCCGCACCATGCGCACGAGGAACTTGACGTCCAGGTCGACGATCTGGTGCGGTTGTCGCAGCACCCACGTTGCGTGGCGATCGGCGAAGTTGGCCTCGACTATCACTACGAGGGCGATCCGATGGCGCAGGCTACCGGTTTTCGCCGGCATATCGCGGCGGCGCGCGAGACCGGCCTCCCCCTGGTGATTCACGCCCGCGACGCGGACGAAGATGTCGCGGCGATCCTCGAAGATGAAGCAGGCAGGGGGGGCTTTCCCTTCGTGCTGCATTGCTTCTCCTCGGGTATCGACCTGGCGCGACGCGGCCTGGCGCTTGGCGGCTATGTTTCCTTTTCGGGCATCCTCACCTTCAAAAATGCGCCCATTATCCAGGAGGTGGCGCGCACCGCTCCCGCTGATCGCATCCTCGTCGAGACAGACGCGCCCTATCTCGCCCCGTCGCCGCATCGGGGCAAATCCAACGAACCCAGCTTCGTGCGCCACACGGCTGAAAAGCTCGCCGAATTGCGAGGCGTTTCGCTCGATGAGATCGGACGGGTGACCACTGAAAACTTCTTCCGGCTGTTCGCAAAAGCGCGGCCCGGCTGATGGCGAAGGCAACCAGCATTGTTGCGACCATCATGGGATGCGGCTCGTCCGGTGGTGTGCCGCGCATCGGCGGACATTGGGGAGCCTGCGATCCGGACAATCCGAAGAACCGACGCCGCCGCTGCTCGTTGCTGATCGAGGGCTGGACCGGCGACGGCGATCCCACGCGCATCGTCATCGACACCGGCTGCGACCTGCGCGAGCAATTGCTGGCTGCCGCCGTCGACCGGGTCGATGCGGTCCTCTACACGCATGAACATGCCGACCATACGCACGGCATCGACGATCTGCGGGTGCTGGCCCTCAACACCCGCAAACGCGTGAATGTTTACTTCAGCCACGAAGCAGGGCAGCGCATCGTCCAGTCCTTTGCCTATTGCTTCACGGCTCCGCCGGGCAGTGGCTATCCGCCGATCCTGAACCAGAACGTGATTTCACCCGGAACACCGCTGACGGTGTCCGGTCCCGGCGGCGACATCGATATCCTGCCGTTCCGGCAGGAGCACGGCGAGATTTTCTCGCTCGGTTTTCGCATCGGCAATTTCGCCTATTCCTGTGACCTGAGCGGTGTGCCGGAGGAATCGGACGCGGCGCTCGCCGACCTCGACGTGTGGATACTGGACGCTCTCCGGCCGGCGCCGCACCCCAGTCATCTCAGCCTTTCGCAGGCCCTCGATCAGGTTGAAAAGCGCGGTCCGCGACAGGCGATCCTGACCAACCTGCACATCGACCTCGATTATTTCGAGACCGATCGCGCCACTCCCGACAACGTGCGGCCGGCCTTTGACGGACTCCGGATCGATGTGACCAACGGTCGGGTCATTTCCGCACGATAAGGCCCGCCGAACCCGTCTGATAACCCTTCCCGGAGGTTAATGGCATCGATTTCGGAATCCGCGTTAAGAGTCGTATTTCTATTTCTGTTTCAGTGCCTTGCGAGACTGAGGTACGTGCCCGAAAATTCCGCATTGGGCGCGTTGACAGATGCGCCCCCGGCGCCGATAACACCGCGCGTACTTCGTGCCCGGTGACATTGGCCGGAGAGCATGAAGTTGGGAGGACACACACACATGCGTTACCTAGGAACAGTTGCAACTATTGCTGTGATGGCTGGTGCCGTGGCTTTCGCCGCTGGTCCGGCGATGGCCGCCGGTCTGTCGGCGGCCGATCTGGCGGCTGGCGGTGGCCAGGATGCGACCTTTGCCAAGCTCGCCGCGCTCAAGGACGTGGCGGCTGCCGGCAAGGGCAAGATTGCCGTTCTGCTGCCCGATACCCAGTCCAGCGCTCGTTGGGCCGGGGTTGACGCCCCGGGCTTCGATGCCGCGTTCAAGGCCGCCGGCCTGACCTCCGACGACTACATGATCGTCAACGCTCAGGGCTCGCCGCAGACCCAGCAGACCCAGGCCGAGCAGGCCATCACCCAGGGTGCCTCGGTCATCGTTATTGCGAACCTCGATTCCGGCTCTGCCGCCGCCATCGAGTCCACCGCGAAAGCCCAGGGCATCGTCTCGATCGACTATGACCGTCTGACCCTCAACGGCGATGCCGCTTACTACGTGTCGTTCGACAACGTGGCGGTCGGCAAGCTGCAGGGCCAGGGCCTGGCCCAGGCGATCAAGGATTGGAACGTCAAGAACCCGCAGATCTTCGAGCTCGGCGGTTCGCCGACCGACAACAACGCCACGCTGTTCGAGCAGGGCTATGACTCGGTTCTGCAGCCGATGTACGACGCCAAGCAGGCGACTTTGGTCAGCCGCATCCGCGTTCCGAACTGGGACAACCAGCAGGGCGCGACCATGTTCCAGCAGGGCCTGCAGGCCAACCCGCAGATCAACGCGGTGCTGGCCGCCAATGACGGTCTCGGCCAGTCGGCGATCTCGGTCCTGAAGAACAACAAGGTCGGACCCAAGACCGTGCCGGTCACCGGTCAGGACGCGACGCTCCAGGGCATCCAGAACATTCTCGCCGGCTACCAGTACATGACCGTGTACAAGCCGATCTACGAGGAAGTCGCTGGCGCCGCCACCCTCGCCATTCTCGCCCGCGCCGGCCAGACCCCGGACCCGAGCCTGCTCAATGGTGAAGTCGACGCCCAGAACCACAAGACCCCGTCGCTGCTGCTGACGCCGCAGTCGGTGAACGCTTCGAACATCGAGTCCACGGTTATCCAGGACAAGTTCATCGATCCGACCCAGCTTTGCACGGGCGACTTCGCCAAGATGTGCTCGGACGCCGGCATCAAGTAAGTCACAATTTTGCGAAAATGGTCGCCCGGCTCGTCATGGGCCGGGCGATTTGCTAACTGAATACGCCTTTCGGGGGAAATTAATGGCTGACTCGCCGCTACTCGAAGTACGCGACGTCCACAAGCACTTCGCAGCCATCCAGGTGCTGCGTGGCGTCAATATGACAGTAAGAGCGGGCGAGGTGACGGCCCTGGTCGGCGACAACGGCGCCGGCAAATCCACCCTCATCAAATGTCTCGCCGGGATCAACCAGCTCGATGGCGGCAAGATTATCTGGGAAGGCCGCGAAGTTCATATCGCCAATCCGAAGGCCGCCGCGGCGATCGGCATCGAATTCGTCTACCAGGACCTGGCGCTCTGCAACAATCTCGACATCGTCCAGAACATGTTCCTCGGCCGCGAGCGCACCAGCGGGCCCTTCCTGGACGATGAGGCCATGGAAGACCTGGCGCGCGAAACTCTCGCCGGTCTCAACGTCACCACGATCCGGTCCATCCGCCAGCAGGTCTCGAGTCTGTCGGGTGGCCAGCGCCAGTCCGTCGCCGTTGCCAAGGCGGTGATGTGGAATTCCAAGCTGGTGGTGCTCGACGAGCCGACCGCCGCACTGGGCGTCGCACAGACCGCACAGGTGCTTGCGCTGGTGCGCCGCCTCGCGGATCGCGGCCTGGGGGTGATCATCATCTCGCACAACCTCGAGGACGTGCTGAAGGTCGCCGACAGTATCGCCGTACTCCGCCTCGGCGTTCTGGTCGCCCAGCCGCGCAAGGACGACGTGTCGAGCCGCGAACTCGTCGAGCTGATCACCACAGGCCGCTCGGGGACGCGATTCCCGGGCACGCCGATCCAGTCTGCCGCGGCTCATGCCGCAGCCGCCAATTGAGCCGGGAAGGGGCCACGCAATGACCGATACCAATCCCGCCTCTCAGGCTGTCGCTGAGCCTGAGGCAGCCGCCATCAGCGGCTCCAGCACCCTGCGCGAATATTTCGACAATTGGATCGTCCGCGTCCGCTCCGGTGACACCGGCGCCCTGCCGGTGATCGGCGGCCTGATCCTTCTTGCGGTCATTTTCCAGTCGCTCAATCAGAACTTCCTGACCCCCGGCAACCTTGTGAACCTGATGGTGCAGGGCGCGGTCTACATGCTGTTCTCGCTCGGCATGATCTTCATCCTGCTGCTGGGTGAAATCGACCTGTCGATCGGCTTTGTCGGGGGCGTCGCCGGTGTCGTCACGGCGCTGCTGATCTACGGCAACGATGGCTGGCCGTGGTATCTTGGCCTCGCCGCGGGCCTGCTCAGCGCCATCGGCATCGGCCTGTTCAACGGTATCGTCATTACCGGTATCGGCCTGCCGGCCTTCATCGTGACGCTCGCCGGCCTGCTGGCCTGGAACGGCGTGATGCTGATCATCCTGGGCAATGGCGGCACGATCCCGATCAACGACGATATGATCAACAACCTCGCCAACGGCCTGCTCGGCCCGACGGTGAGCTGGATCGTGGGCGCGGCGATCGTCGTCATCATCTGCGGCGACATGTTCCTGTCGTATCGCCGCCGCAAGCACAGCCTCGAGCCGATGAGCGTGCTGTGGCTCAAGATGGCCGGTATCGCTATCTCCGGCATCGTCGTGGTCTGGCTCTGCAACGTCAACCGCGGCCGCGTGGTGCCGATCGAAGGCGTGCCGTGGGTGCTGCTGATCGTCTTCGGCTTTGCCGCGCTCTGGACGGTCGTGCTGAAGCGCACGCGCTTCGGAACCTACATCTACGCCATCGGCGGCAACGCCGAAGCGGCGCGGCGCGCCGGCATCGCGGTCAACCGCATCCGCATCGCCGGATTTACGATCGCCGGCTTCATGGGTGGCGTCGCCGGCATCATCTACGCGTCACGTCTGCGTTCCGTGTCGACCAACCTCGATGGCGGCCAGCTCGTGCTGTACTGCATCGCCGCCGCGGTTATCGGCGGCACCAGCCTGTTCGGCGGCCGCGGCAAGGCCATCAGCGCCATCCTCGGTGGCCTTGTGATTGCCTCGATCGACAACGGCATGGGCCTGCTGGGGCTGTCGGCGGCCGCGCGCTACGTCGTCACCGGCATCGTGCTGGTCATCGCCGTCACCATCGACGCGCTGGCGAGCCGTGGTCGTGCCTCGTCCGGTCTGGGCTGATCGCGCCAAACCCAGACAGAACTTCATGGCCGGGCCTCGTGCCCGGCCTTTTCATTTGAGCAGCACGAACTTGATCACGAGCCACAGGCAGATCAGGTGCATCGTATTGTCGACGACGGCATAGACCAGGCTCGTGAAGGCGACGTCGAACTCGCGGTACCTGTCCGTCGACGCATAGGCCGCCTCGAACGTCCGGCCGCGGATGACCTTCAGCCAGACGCCGCCCAAGGACCACCGATCGATGATCCAGTGCGGCACGAAGACCAACGCGACCACCAGCGGGTCGACCGTCCACCAGAAGGCGCAGACCGCAATCGTGTAAAGGACGACGTGCAGGGTGCAAAGGCCCAGACCGGACCATCCGTGCGCCGACTTGCCCAGCGCCATGCGCTTGGTCTGCAGCAGGTAGTCGCCCACGAGATGACCAAGGAATGCAAGGACGAACAGGTCGGCCATGGTGGGCTCCGTAGCGCAAGCGGTCGACGAGGATCGCTCGATAACATACGAAATTTTATAGGCTCTTGCGCGGATTGCGCGACGTTCCGAAACACAAGCCTTTTGGCTGCAAAAGTTCCATAATATATATTATGCGAATCACAGATCGGTCCTCCCGGGGTTGGGACTCGCGTGACAAATGGCTAGGTTCGGTCCTCCCTTCGCCTCCGGACAAGCAATCGATGGACACCGCCGAGCTGATCAAGCGCCTCGCTTCCGCAGCACGGGCCGGCACGCGCACGGTCAATGCCAGCGTCTATAAGGAATTGAGCCGTGATGATGCCTATGCCGTCCAGGACGGCGTGCGCGAGGCGCTGGGAGCGAGCGTCGGCATGCTGAAGACGGCCGTGCATCCCGACGGCATTGGTGTGGCCTCGCCGATATACGCTGCCGGCGTAGGCGCCGCGCCTGCAATGCGGCTTTCCGCAAGCCTTGCGCTTGGCGTCGAGGTTGAAGTCGGCGTCGTGCTCGCCCGCGACATTGCCTCGAGCGCAGACATTCCCGCGGCGATCGACCACTATTTCACCGGCGTCGAGGTTTGCGGCACGCGTTACGTGGACCGCTCGCTCGCCGGCCCGACGGGCAGCCTCGCCGATAGCCAGTCGGCATTGGGATACATCATCGGTCCGCGCCGCGCAGCCGCCGACGACATCAATGGGCTTGATGTCGTTATCGAGTTTGCCGGCAAGCAGATCTATGCGGCACCGGCCAAGCACGGCTTCGGCAACGTACTGGCCTCCCTGAGGGCCTATGCCGACCGTCAGCACGCGACCCTGCCGCTCACGAAGGGAACGATCATCACGACAGGATCGATGTGCGGGCTGGTGCCGACCTCCGGCTCCGGCCACCTCGTCGCGCGGCTGGGCGATCAAATCGTGGAGTTCGACCTTGTCTGACGCCCCGATCGCCCCCTCGCGCGACATCGGACGACTGCTCGAGATCATGGCGGCGCTACGCAATCCCAACGGCGGATGTCCTTGGGATCTTGACCAGGATTTTAGCTCGATCCGGCACTACACTATCGAGGAGGCCTATGAAGTCGCCGACGCCATCGAGCGCAAGGACTACGATGATCTGCGCGAAGAACTCGGCGATCTACTCCTGCAGCCGGTTTTTCATGCCCAGATGGCGTCCGAGGCCGGCCTTTTCGATTTTGGCGATGTCGTGCAGGCCATCACTGAAAAGCTGATCCGACGCCACCCACACGTCTTCGGCGAGATCGCCGCCAAAAACGCGGGAGGAGCCAAGGCCCGCTGGGACGCCATCAAGGCGGACGAGCGAGCGGCCAAGGCCGCGAGACGGAAGACCGAGCCGTCGGTGCTCGATGACGTCCCGCAGGTACTGCCCGCCCTCGCCCGGGCGGAAAAGCTCACCAAGCGCGCAGCGACCGTGGGCTTCGACTGGCCGGATGTTGACGCGGTGATGGCGAAGGTTGTGGAGGAAACCGAGGAACTCAAGACGGCGAGTTCCGACGCGGAGCGGCATGAGGAGATGGGCGACTTGCTGTTCGCGATCGCCAATCTCTCCCGCCACCTGGGCATCGACCCCGAAGCCGCCCTGCGCGATGCAAATACCAAGTTCACGAGACGCTTCCATTACGTCGAGGATCGCGCCAGGCAAGATGCCATTCCGATGGCCGAAGCAGGCCTGGCACGCCTCGATCGTTACTGGAACGAGATCCGGGCGGCCGACAAGACCCGCAAGGCCTGAACTCGGCTACAACGCATCGATGCGCCCGGCAAAGCGCTGCATGAAGACAGCCTTATGGTGCGGATCGACCCTGACCTCGTAAGTCTGTCCTTCCTCATCCGGCTCGTTCTTGCCAATGATCTCGGCATGGCCGTAGAGCCAGCCGACATCCGCGCCATTCGCGTGCGGCACCCACACGCGGTACGTCCGGCTCTTTTTTGCCAAGGTCGCTTCGATCGTCGCCAGCAGCCGGTCGATCCCCTCGCCCGTTTGCGCGGAAACCGGGACGGACCCAACGACGACCCCCGCCGGAGCGAGAGTCTGCAGCGCCTCGCGACCGTCTGGCAGGAGGTCGACCTTATTCCAGACCTCGATGATCGGCGTGGTTTCCGGTGAGACGTCCAATTCGCCGAGAACTTTCAGCACGTCGGCGCCCTGCGGCGCGGAGTCCGGATTGGCGACGTCGCGGACGTGGAGGATCAGGTCGGCATTGGTCACCTCCTCCAGCGTGGCCCGGAACGCCGCCACAAGCATCGTGGGCAGGTCCGAGACAAAGCCAACGGTATCGGACAGCATCACCTCCCGCCCATGCGGCAGCTCAAGCTTTCGGACCGTGGTGTCGAGCGTTGCGAACAGCAGGTTTTCCGCGAAAACGCCGGCCCCGGTCAGCCGGTTGAACAGGCTCGATTTGCCGGCATTGGTGTAGCCGACAAGCGCCACCACCGGCAGTTGCAGCGCCTCACGATTGCCGCGTTGCTGGCCGCGTGACCGCTTCACCCTGTCGAGCCGGTCCTCGAGCAGCTTGATGCGCTCCTCGATCAGTCGCCGGTCGCTCTCGATCTGAGTTTCGCCCGGACCACCCAAGAAGCCGAAGCCGCCGCGCTGCCGTTCAAGGTGGGTCCAGGAGCGTACGAGGCGGCTGCGCTGGTAATTGAGATGAGCAAGCTCGACCTGCAGCACACCTTCGCGCGTTGCTGCCCGTTCCCCGAAAATCTCGAGGATGAGGCCGGTGCGGTCGAGCACCTTGGTCTCGGTCTCCGTCTCGAGATTGCGCTGCTGTACGGGAGAAAGGGCAGTGTCGACCAACAGAACCTCAACCCCCTGCTCCTTGACCTGCGTTTTGATCTCGCCGAGCCGCCCACCGCCGATGAAGGTAGCGGGCTTTACCTCGCGCAGCTTGACGATCTCGGAAAAGGCGATGTCCAGCCCGATGGCAGCCGCCAGCCCTTCGAACTCGGCTTTTCGCATTTCGACAGGATGCGGGCTGGTGATTCCCCGAGCGTCCGGCACGATCAGGCCGGCCCGGGTCGCCACCTTCCGGTGGTCGACCGGCTGCGGGCCGCCCGGACGGTCATCTTCGTCGTCGAACAGATTTGTCATGGACGACTAGTTAGTCGTCCACGTGCTCCGGATCAAACAGTTGGATTGGAGCGCCGGGCATGATCGTCGAGATCGCATGCTTGTAGACCAACTGCGATTGTGCATCGCGCCGGAGCAGCAAGCAGAAATTGTCAAACCAGGTAATAACGCCCTGCAGCTTGACGCCGTTGACGAGGAAAATCGTCACCGGCACCTTCTGCTTGCGGACGTGGTTGAGAAAAGCATCTTGGAGATTTTGTGCCTTTTCGCCGGGCATTTGTGGCCTCTTGTCTTTATCGGCGCCGCATCTTCGGGCCGTCGCGACAGCTTTGCCGGCGAGGCAACACCTCACCGGTTAGTCTGACCTGGTCCGCCCTCCCACGGCTTCACTATGCCATAGACAGCGAGGCCTGCCTACTAGAGGCCGAGTGACTTGATCTTCCTATGCAGAGCGCTGCGCTCCATCCCCACGAATTCGGCCGTCTTCGAGATATTCCCGCCGAACCGTTCGATCTGCGCCATGAGATATTGCCGTTCGAATACCTCGCGTGCCTCGCGCAGCGGCAGGCTCATCAGATGCGCGGACTCGTCAGTATCGCCGACCGTCGGCAGAACCTCGCCGATGTCGGACGGCAGCATCTGGGCGGTGATCATCCCGTTCTCCGGTGGAGTGTCCTTGATCAGGATCAGGAGCCGCTCAATCGAATTGCGAAGCTGTCGCGCGTTGCCCGGCCAGTCCTGCGCCTGCAGCACTGCGATGGCATCTCCGCCGATGGCGAGGCTGCGTAGATTATGCATGCGCGCAATCTGGTCGATGAACAGCTCGACCAGCGGCGGCACATCCTCGCGCCGCTCCTTCAATGGACTGAGGTGAAGCGGCACGATCGACAGGCGGTGGAAGAGGTCCGAGCGGAAGGTCCCTTGCTCGATCAGTTGCGCGACGGCCTGCGAGCTCCCTGCGATGATCCGCACATCGATCGGCACGGCGACGGTGCCGCCCACGCGATTGAACTTGTTTTCGACCAGCGTCCGCAGCAGTGCCGCTTGCGCCGGCGCGGGCAACGCCGCGACTTCACTGAGATAGAGCGTCCCGCCATGCGCTTTTTCCAGCGCCCCAACTTCGGTGCGTAGCGTTCCCGTCTTTTCGCGAGTCTCGCGGCCGAACAGCACGACCTGAACTTCATCGGGCGAATAGAGCGAGCAGTTGATCTCGACGAACGGCGATTCAGCCCGCGGACTGCGCTGATGAATGAGCCGCGCGGCGAGGCCCTTGCCGGAGCCGGAGGGCCCGGAAATGAAGATGCGGGAGTTGGTCGGTGCCGACTTCTCGATGACCGCCCTCGCCTGTTGCAGCGCCGGCGACACGCCGACGATGTCGATCGACTGCGTGCTGGCGCGGCCCCGCAACTCTTCCACCTCGGACTTGAGGCGCGTGGCCTCCATGGCCCGCTGCGTGATCAGCAGCAGCCGGTCGATCTTGAACGGCTTCTCGATGTAATCGTAAGCACCGCGGCGGATGGCTGAAACGGCCGTTTCGATATTCCCGTGCCCGGAAATCATCACCACCGGCATTTCTGGATGCTGGCTCTGGAACACGTCGAGCAGTTGCAGTCCGTCCAGCCGCGACCCCTGCATCCAGATGTCGAGGTACACGAGGCTGGGCCGGCGCCGCGCGATCTCATTCAGCCCGGAATCGGCATCGTGCGCCTGCCGCGTTTCGTAGCCTTCGTCTTCGAGAATGCCGGCGATGAGGTCACGAATGTCGTCCTCATCGTCGATGATAAGTATGTCATGCGCCATGAATTATATCTTCTCGACCGCCATAACCGGCGGCTCCTGTTGGCCCTCGGGAGCGGGTTTCTGGTCGGCCTGCGGTGGCGCAGGTTCAGCAGATGTAGGTTCCGATGCCGGGATTTCAGCGGGCGCCGCGGTAGAAATTGTTTCGGCGCCGGCCGCCGCTTCCGCGTCGTCATCGTCGCCCGGTGCGGAGAGCGGCAGCGTGAAGGTGAAGCATGCGCCGACGCGGCCATTCTCGTCCGGCTCCGCATCGATCAGGTCAACCGACCCGCCATGCTGCTCGATGATGCGCGCCACAATCGCGAGGCCAAGGCCCGTCCCCTTCTCGCGCGTCGTCACATAGGGCTCGAGCAGGCGCTGCCGGTTTTCCTTCGGCCATCCCTTGCCGTTGTCAGTCACCGATACACGGGCCTTGTCGCCTTCCTCGCGAATCTGGACGGTGATCGCCGGCCCTTTGATCGCCTCGAGTCCCGCCCCTTCAATGGCCTCGACGGCGTTCTTGATAAGGTTGGTGAGGACCTGGGCGATCAGCCGCTGGTCGAAAAACGCCGCGAGCGGCTGCTCCGGCAGATCCATCTTGATCGATACGTCCGGCAGCCGGACACTTTCGAGGAACACAGCCGACCGCACCGCCTCGCTGAGGTCGGCCTTGGCCGGCTTGGCTTCGGGCATGCGGGCGAAAGACGAAAATTCGTCCACCATCCGGCCGATGTCGCCCACTTGCCGCAGGATGGTGTTGATCGACTTGTCGAAGACCTCGAAATCGTCTTCGAGCTTCTTGGCGTAGCGGCGCCGCAGGCGTTCGGCCGAAAGCTGGATCGGCGTCAGGGGATTCTTGATTTCATGGGCGATGCGCCGCGCGACGTCGGCCCAGGCGCCGGTGCGCTGCGCCGACAGCAGGTCGGTGATGTCATCGAGCGTCACCACGTAGCCCTTGCTTTCAGCGATAGAGCCTTCGCGCGTGAGCTGCACCTGGTAGGTGCGGTAATCGGGGCCGGCACCGACTTCGATCTGGTCGCGGATCTGGCCGCGTCGCGACGACTTGGCACGCTCGACGATCGGCCCGAGCGCCGGCACGACCTCGCCGACCTGCAGCCCGATGACCGAGATCTCGTCGCGCCCGAGCATCTCCACGGCGCGGGCGTTGAACAGGGTTATGGCGCCGAACGGATCGAGGCCGATGATACCGGCGGACACCCCCTCCACCACGGCCTCGGTGAACTGCCGTCGCTTCTCATTCGTCTCGTTGGCCCGCACCAATGCAACCCGCTGGGTCTTGAGCTGCCGGGTCATCGTGTTGAAGCGGTCGGAAAGGTCGCGCAGATCGCCCCTGCCCGGCTGCACCGGCACCTGCACGTCGAGATCGCCGTCCGACACGCGGCTCGACGCGATCATCAGATTGCGGATTGGATCGACGAAACGGTTGGCGAGCGCGATGCCCACCCACAGCGCCGCAAGCAACAGCACCAGCGCCAGGCCCAGATACATGATGGTGAAGGTGATCTGGAACACCAGGCGGTTCGAGGCGTACTGGCGGTACTCGGTGACGTTGTCGTCCGTCAGCCGCATGAATTCGAGCACTTCCTGGTTCACCGGCCGCGCCACGAACAGATAGGTGTTGTCGTAGCCACGCAGCTTGATCACGGCGCCGACGAGCTGCGTATCGCCCGGCGAGATCAGGGTCGGCACCCCCTCGACCACGTGGGGAATTAGGCCATCCGGCAGCTGCGGCGAGACGCCCTGCGCCGCGATCTGCGCACTCATCAGCGTATCGCCATTGCCGGAGATCAACTCGGCGAAGGGCAGCGAACGCGTGACTGCCAAGGCGGTGAGAATGCGCTGGTACTGCTCACGATCCGTCTGAAAGGTGCCGTGCGCCTGCTCGAGCTCGCCTGCGACCCAGATGATGTCGTCACGCAGCACCTGCGCGTGCTCCAGCATGTACGAGCGCGCAACCTGTCGGGAGCTCTCGACCATGGTCTTGGTGCGCTCCGAGAACCACTGGTCGAGACCCTGGTTGAGCGAGATCGTCGCGACGATGGCAACGATGACGGCCGGCACTGCGGCAGCGAGCGCAAACATCGTCACCATGCGGAGCTGCAGCCCGGAGCCCGCCTGCCCCAGGACCCGCGATTGCACCAGCAGCATGGCTTCGGTGACGACCAGCGCAATGACCAGCAGCACCAAAAGCCCGTTGGCGACCCAGATGAGTGTCCACACCTCGGGCGTCGGCTCGATGCTGGTGGCACCCGTCATGATCAGGAAGGATCCCGAGGCCACAAGAACGGAGAGCACCACGACGATGAGACCGACAGCGCGTAAGGCCTGCCGGCCGCGGTGGCTGAACAGTGACGATGACGGATTTTGCGCCGGAGGCGCATCCGGGATGCTGCCGCTGGCCAGTGCTGTGTCGCTCATGTCACAGGCCCGTCCGGGGATGCCGCGAGGAAGCCGGTAAACTGGCCCAATCCGGTCAACCCTTCAAGACAAATGTTGCCGAAATGTGACACTGCAGCCCAACCTCCTCGCTAGGTCGTGACGAAAACACCGGAACGAAACGGGCTCCATCGTGTTTCCGACATGCCCAACCAGCCAGAGAGCCGCAATAAATGGCCGCCCCCTCGTTCCTGCGATCAGACACGGCCATGTGGGGCGTCTCGCTTCTCGCCCTGTTGGCCCTGATCGATTCCATCTTCAATTACATCTCGACCGGCAACGGCATTCACGGCACCGAGGGGGCCCTGCTCGTCATCGTCTCGACGCTGCTGCTGGCCATCGCCGCCGGCGTCGTCGCAGCGGGCTGGGTTCGCGGATGGGTCCGGATCATCGTCGAAATCCTCATCGTGCTCGACATCCTCGGCACCGCGGCGGCCGCCGACCTGCTCGAGGCCTGGATATTGCTCGCCCTGATCGCGCTGGCCGCTGTCGCGTGGATCGTCCACCTCGTTCGTCCTGCTCGCTCCCCCGTTTCCAATCTCGGTTGATTCAAAATGCATTGGCGTCTGCTCGTTCTCCCCGCCGTCACCGCGGCGGCTCTGTGTTCGCCCTCTTTTGCCGACGACCAACCCGGCTCGGTTGCCAGTGACGGAAGTCAGGCCTGGTACACCTTCGCGGGACAGTTGAACGCGCAGAAATACGCCACCGCCGATCAGATCACTCCGGACAATGTCGGCAAGCTCGGGGTCGCCTGGCAGGTG
>Ga0157369_10003613_pt1 | contig 18373 bp, 17 predicted proteins | sample C25metaG_FD_113461 | JGI IMG/M metagenome (GOLD analysis project Ga0157369, IMG submission 113461) | Corn rhizosphere microbial communities from Kellogg Biological Station, Michigan, USA - C2-5 metaG | ecosystem: Host-associated > Plants > Roots > Rhizosphere > Soil | place: USA: Michigan... | reverse complement strand
CGGAACCCGCCGGGACTGGGCCTGGGACACCTCAGGCACCATCTACCGAAACTAGAGTGAGCTCATCGGCATCTGCGCCCGCCGGATCGGCAGGAAGGTGGGCGCAGGGTCCTTGGTGAGGAAATCGAGGATGATGCCGTTGCAGAGAGCTGCCTTCTCGAGGATCAGGGCGTGCGAGGAGCCCGGGATGATGGCCAGCTCGGAATCGGGGATGCCGCGGTACAGGGCAAGGGTGTGCTCGGCGGAGATCATGTCGTCATCACCCGCCATGACGAGCGTCCGCGCCGCCACCTGGCCAAGGTCGGCCGCCTTGAGGGCCGGTCCCGTGGTCGCCATCTGGAAGATCTTCGCGGCTACCACGGGGAAATGCGCGCGGCCGTCGGGGGAGACCTGCCCGTAAGCCTGCGCCAGGTACTCGCTGGCGGCCAGCTCGCTGAGGTCCAGGCCGTCGACCAGCCCGTCGTGGTGGAAGTTGCCGGAGATGAGCACCAGCCGGCCGACCAGGTCCGGGCGAGTCAGCGCGACCAGCAGCGCCACGTTGGCACCGTCGCTGTGACCGACCAGTTGCGCGCGGCCGATCTGGAGCGTGTCCAGGAATGCCGCCATGTCGGCGGCCATGAGCTCATAGGTGATCGGACCGGGGATGTCGGGCGTGTGTCCGTGGCCCCGGCGTTCGGGGGTGAGCACCCGGAACCGCTCCGCGAGCGCCGGAACCGTGGCCCGGAATTGCGAGGCGTCGGTGAAGGCGCCGTGCAGCAGCACGATCGGTTGACCGGTGCCGTGCTCCGCGTACCAGGTCCGCACGCCACCGGCGTCCACGTAACTCACGGTTCCCAGTCTGGCATCCACGTAGAGTGCGGGCAGGAGGCGCCGGTGATGGACGACCTTGATGCCCGGGCGGAACCGCGCGCGGTGGTGCGGCGGCTGCCGCTGGAGCCGGGGGTCTACCGGTTCCGCGACGCAGGCGGGCGGGTGCTGTACCTGGGGCGGGCCATCAGCCTGCGGCGCCGGGTTGCCTCCTACTGGGGTGACCTGCGAGACCGTCGGCACTTGGCGCCCATGGTGGCCCGTATCGCGCGGCTGGAGGCGGTGGCCTGTGACAGCCCGCACGAGGCGGCCTGGCTGGAGCGGAACCTCCTGCGCGCACGTCGGCCGCCCTGGAACCGCGCCCCGGACGGCGGCCAGGAGGTCGAAGTGTGGATCGGCCTGCACGAGTCGGCGCGCTCGCCGGGCCTGACGATCAGCCACCAGCCCGCACCGGGTATCCGCAACTTTGGCCCGTACCTGGGCGGGCGGCAGGTGCGGCTCGCGGTCTCGGGGCTGAACCGGGTGCTTCCCCTGGGCTACGCGGGCGACCTCGACGGCACCCGAGGGGACCTGGCCCGGGTCCGCGGGGTGACCGCTGCCGACCGCGCCCAGCTGGCCGAGAGGGTCGCCGCGGTCCTCGACCGCGTCCCGGAGCCCGTGGCGTCGGCGCGGGCCGCGCTTTGCGCCCGGCGCGACGCGGCGTCCGGCGAGCTGGCCTTCGAGCTCGCGGGCAGGCTGCAGGCGGAGGTCGAGGCGCTCGACTGGGTGACCGGCCCGCAGCGGGTGACGCGGCCCGGCGCTGATGACTGCGACGCCCACGGCTGGGCGGACGGGCTGCTCGTCCGCTTCGAGATCCGCGACGGCCACCTGACCGGCTGGACGCAGCGCGCCTGCGCCGGGCCGGCCGCGCGCCGCTACCTAGACCGGACGCCCGCCGACTGGACCGGCTTCGCCGCCCGCAATGCGGCCCTCGCCGCCCAGTTGCGGTGCCCGGCCGTCGCCAGCCAGCCTCTCAGCCATGATCGTAGTAATAGGACGTAGCTCGGGAGGCGCCTGTTTAGCGGGTTCCGCTTGTGATGGGGACGTCCTCCTGGTGCGGTAGTGCGGGCTTGGTGTCCCAAACGCATCGAGGGAGGACGTCCTGTGGGCAAGGTTAGCGGGCTTTCACGGTCGGAGCGGCGGAGGAACGCGCGGCGGGAGCGGCTGCGGGGGCTGCTGCCGCGTGGTGGCGCGGTGCTGGGGATTGACCTGGGGGAGGACAGGCAGGCGCTGGCGCTGGTTGATCATGACGTGCGGGTGGCGTGGCGCAAGACGGTGCGGGTGAAGGCGCACCAGCTGGGGGAGGCGCTGGACTTGGCGGTGGCGGCTGCGAGGGCGGGGGGCTTCCCCGGGGTGACGGTGGCGTGCGAGCCGACGGGGCCGCGGTGGATGCAGGTGCAGCGGCTGTGCGCGGAGCGGGGGCTGGCGCTGGCGTGCATCCAGCCGCTGGTGAGCCATATCGCTCGTGAGCAGCAGGATTACACGGCGCACAAGCGGGATGAGCCGGACGCGGTGCTGATCGCGCGGCTGGCGGCGGAGTTGCACTGCTACGTGCCGGAGGAGCTGGACGAGCAGTGGGCGCTGCTGCGGCAGCTGGGGCGGCGGCGGGAGCAGCTGGTGGCCGGGGCGACGGCGTCGGTGGTGCGGGTGCGGGACTTCCTGTCGGTGGCGTGCCCGTCGGCGACCGGGGCGTGCAAGGTCCCGTTCGAGTCGGCGACGTGGCTGTCGGCGGTGCATGCGGTCACGTCGCGGTGCGGTGCGGACCCGGCGCGGCTGCTGGCCGGGGAGGGCCGGGAGGATGCCGCGGCGGCGGCGCGGGCGGGCGTGGCCGGGTGGGGGCGGACGCGGGCGGACGGGCGGGTGCTGCGCGCGGTGCTGGACGCGCTGGCCGGCGACCGTGACGGGGTGAGCTGGTCGCGGCGCGGCCTGTTCCGCCGCATCGCCGATGAGCTGGGCGACCTGCAGCGGTGCCGTTCCCAGCTGCGCGCCGTGGAGGCGGACATGGTGGCCGTCCTGGGCGAGCTGGGCCTGTCCCGGCTGGGGGGCATTCCGGGCCTGACCGCCACGGGCGCGGCGGTAATCCTGGCCGAGGCGGGCGACCCCCGCCGCTACGAGAGGTCATCGTCGCTGGTCAAGCATGCGGGGCTGTCGCCGGCCGACAACTCCTCGGGGGCCTTCGAGGGTGCCTCGCGCATATCGCGGCGGGGACGGCCACGGCTGCGGTCCGCGGCCTGGCGGGCCGTATGGCCCCTTCTGCTGCACAACCCCGTCATGGCCGCCAAGTACCAGGCCCTCGTGGCCGCCGCCGAGGACGCCGCGGCCACCGCGGCGGCCGCGGCCCGGCCCGGCTCCGCGCAGGCCGCGCAGGCAGCCCGTGCCGTCCGGTCCGCCCGCGCCAGGGCCCGGGTGGCGTGCGCCGCCTCGCTGCTGCGCTGGCTCTACTACATGACCGTGCACGACGCGAGCTGGGACCCCGTGGCAGCCTCCGGCGGCCGCTGGGCCCCCGCGGCAGCCATCCAGGCCGCCTGACCAGCCCGTTCCCCCCGCCGGCATGGCCGGCACCCGAATGCCATCCTCCCCAGCGGACGGGGAGGGCGAGCCCGCATGATCGTCGGCGGCCACCAGGACCCCGCGACTCACCCTGGGCAGCCCTCCCCCGCCCCGGGACTTCCCGCCAGCCCGGTTGAACGCTGTCGGGGCAGGCCGCCGCCCGCGGCCGAGCCCGCTTGAGCTACGTAGGGACGGGAAGTACCCGGCACGGCCACCGCCCGCCACCCGCACGGCCGCCGCCGCGCGGGCCATCACCATGCCCGCACGCCGCAGCCCCGCAACCGCCAGATACCCAGCAAGCACGAACAGCACCCAAAACCCCAGGTCATGATCACAATTACAGAACACCACGCACGACGCCAAGCCCCTTGACAATCGCCCTCTTACGCTGGTGGGTTGTTAGTGATACCGGACAGGGGAAGAAGGTGGCGCCGTTCAGGTCCGCGTCGAGTTTCATCGCGCTGAAGCCGTAGGGCGGTGCGTAGACGGACCGGCAGAAGGTGGTGAACTCGCGGGCCGCCGGGCACTTGCGCCCGGGGTCGCACACGTAGTCGTCCTCGGCGTACTCGGTCTCGCCTACCCACTTCCCGGTCGGCTGCCGCGCGGTCACGTCGGTGGTGAAGTCATCCCAGCCGCACGGGGTGACACCGTGCACGGCGGTGCAGGTGAGCCCGTACTGGCGGCTGCCCTGGAACTGCGCGGCGAAGCAGGCGTGCGACACGTAACACTCCTCGACCACCGCGCCGTCGGTGTACTGGCGCCCCCATGAGGACAGGTAGGGCGAGTTCTTCCACAGCGCGGTCATCCCGTACCGGTGCACTTCGTTGAAGGCGTAGGCGAGGAAGTTCTTCACGTCTTCGGGCGTCAGGTAGAACCCGGTGGTGGACGGCGGGTCGAAGCTGTCGATGTCGTCCAGTTCGACCGCGTCGAACCCCTTCCGCGCGCACATGGCGATCCGCTCGCGCAGCATCGGCGCCAGCGCATCCAGCTGCCGGAAGTCCACCCACCGCTCCTCCGGGAACCCGAAGTACACGTGCCCGAGGGCGGCGGCGGGGAAATACCGGCCCGGGGACGCGTCGGGGCGATAGTCCTCCCAGGCCAAGTCCAGGTAGCAGACCGCCCGCGGGTGCGGGAGGGTGGCCGCCTGCCAGGTGGTCTTGATCGCGGTGACCTGTGCCCTGGTGGTCAGGAAGCCGTCCACGTCGTACATGTCCACCGCGTTCCGGCCGGTGCGCTGCAGCGGCGTGACCCGGCCGATCTGCCAGTCCCAGCGCATCGGATGATGCCCGCTGTCCAGGTGCGGCGGGTACCAGCAGCCGCCCGGCGCCGATGAGCGGCAGGTGGCCGGGGCCGCCATCGGGACCACTTTCCACTCGAACGAAACGGTGGTGGCACCGGCATGGTTCACCGTCCGCACGGTTACCCGGTGCGAGCCCACGGCGAGCTTGCCGGTGGAGAAAACGCGGCTGGCGGGCAACGCCTTCCAGCCGCCCCGGTCGATCCGGTACCACTGCGCGACCGGGCCGTCCGCCGCGTTCGCGTGCGCCGCCGCCACCTGGAAGTACTCCTGCGTCGAGGCGGTCTGGCGCTCGGGCGTGCCATTAACGAACGCGGTCCGCGGCGCCGTGTGCAGGGGATAGCCGCGGACGGCGGTCGTGGCCAGCCGGGTCACCGAGCTCTGGATGACCGGGAAGTCGCCCAGGGATCCCCGCGACACCACGACCTCCGATGCCGTTACCGTGACCCGCAGGATCCGGCCGGCGTCGGCCTGCCCGACGACGTAGTCGCGAGCGGCGAACGGGGTCGCGGTGGAGTCAGCGGCGCTGCGGCAGTCCTTCCCGCCCGCCGCGCAGCTTTGCCACCGGTAGGCGACCTCCAGGCTGACCAGGGTAACCCCGGCCGGCAGCCGGGGCACCCGCCAGCTCAAGCCGGTGGCGGCGACCGTCGCGCCGTCCCGGGGCGTCCCGGAGATGAGCAGCGTGCCCCGGTGCACGGGCGCCGGGATGCTCGTAGCCGGCCCGGTGCTCATCGACGGCACCGCATTTCCTGACGGCACCGCATTTCCTGACGGCACCGCACTTGTCGACGGCACCGCACTCGCTGGCGGAGCGTCGGCGGCGGCGACCGCGGCCGGGGACAGGACGCCGAGCGCCACCATGGCCGCCAGCGTCGCGCGCGTCATCGGTGACATCGCGATAAGACCAGCAGCCGCGGGGGAAGCAGCGGCCGGTGCGCCTCGATCAGCTCGTCGCACATCGCGACGACCTGCGCCGTGGTCAGCGTGGCGGCGGTGTTCGGGTCGAGCAGTGCCGCCTGGTACACATTCTCGCGCGACCCGTCCAGGGCCGCCCGGACAGTCAGCTCCACTACGTTGAGGAAAGTCCTGTTGAGCGCGGCCAGCTGCGGGGGCAGCGCTCCCACCGGCACCGGCTTGGCGCCGCCCGCCCCCACCAGGGCGGGCACCTCAACACAGCACTCGTCCGGCAGGCTGGAGATGAGGCCGCCGTTGCGGATGTTCACGTGCAGCTCGCGCTCGGTCCCGGTCTGGTGGGAGTGGATGAACAGCGACGCCAGCTCGTTCGTCGGCTCCAGGTCCAGCGGGGCGTCCTCCGCCAGCTGGCGCTCCAGCGACGCCAGCTCGCGCAGGTTCTCCTGCGACCGCTGAAGGTAGTCGCCGACGAAGATGCGGAACGACTCGACCTGGTCATCATGGCCCATGAACCACGGCACGTACTCAGCGGAGTGCTCACTGGACTCGGTCGGGAAGTAGCCGAACCGGCGGTAGATCTCCACCCGCACCCGGCGCCGCAGCTCCGGTGAGCCCTCGATGACCTCGGCCAGCCGGGGGTACAGCGACTCGCCGTCCTGCTCGAAGCGGAGCACGAAGGCCTGATGGTTGAACCCCGCGGTGAGGAACCGGACCCGCTCGGGGTCGGCGCCGACTAGGCCGGTCAAGAAGGCCTGGGTGTCGCGGACCGAATGGCACAGGCCGTAGACCCGGCCGAACCCGGTCCCTTCGTACACCGCCCAGGGCAGCATGGCCATCGGGTTGCTGTAGCTGAGGAGGTAGGCGTCCGGGCACTCCGCGAGCATGTCCCGGGCCAGGCTCACGACCACCGGGATGGTCCGCAGGCCGCGGAAGATCCCGCCGATGCCGAGGGTGTCCCCGATCGTCTGGCGCACCCCGTACCGGGCCGGAATGTCGAAGTCGGCCCGGGTGGCGTCGTACCCGCCCACCTGGACCTCGTTGATCACGTAGCTGGCGCCCGCCAGCGCGGCGCGCCGGTCGCGGGTCGCCGTCACGGTCGCGGCGGCGCCGGTCTGCGCGCTGATCCGGCTGACCAGCCGCTCGGCGTGCGCCAGCCGCTCGGCGCTGATGTCATACAGCGCGAAGTGCAGGTTGCCGTGGAACTCGCGGTAACTGCACAGGTCGGTCGCCACGTTCCGCGTGAACTCGACGCTCCCGGCGCCGATGAACGTCACCTTGATCACAGCTCATTAGTGTTCCATCTGCCCGACTTTCTTGCAAGATATTGCAAACCGATCCGATCAGTGTGCAGAATGATGCTCACTTAACGCACGGTTAGGGCATCTTCGAGCGGAGTGCGGCATGACTATCCCCAGGCACCGGTGGCGGGGGCCCCTGGCCGGGCTGCTCACCGCGCTCACGGCGACGGCCGTCCTCGTCGGCTGCGGCACCGACAGCGGCGGCGGATCGGGCGCGGGGGCGACATCCGGGCCGATCCAGGTGTGGGAGGGATACACCGGCCCCGACGCCAAGGCCTTCGCGCACCTGGTCGCCGAGTACGAGGCGCAGCACCCCGGCCAGAAGGTGAGCACCCTGTTCGTCAACAACGACGACACCCTGCAGAAGGTGCTGACCGCGGTGCGCGGCGGAAGCCCGCCCGACATCGCCTACCTCTACGGCTCGTGGGCGCCCAACGTCGCCCAGATCCCCCAGGTCGTCGACCTGACGCAGTGGGTCAAGCGGTCCGGGGTGAACTGGGGCGACTTCTGGACCGGCGAGCGCGACGTGGCCACCGTCAATGGCAAGGTGATCGGCGTGCCTGCCCTGGTGGACAACCTGGCCGTCGTCTACAACAAGAAGCTGTTCGCCAAGGCGGGCCTGGCCCCGCCCGGCCCGGACTGGACCTGGCAGCAGTTCACCGACGACGCCAAAAAGCTGACCGACCCGGCGATCAAGCAGTACGGCTCGGCCTACGTCACCCCCGGCACCGAGGACACGGTCTGGCACTGGGAGGCGCTGCTGTGGGAGGCGGGCGGCCAGCTGCTGTCCGCGGACAACAAGCAGGCGGCGTTCGCCACGCCCGCCGGCCTGGCCTCCCTCAACACGCTGCGGGGCATGGCCGTCACCGACAAGTCCGTGTACCTGGACCCCAGCGACTCCAACTACGCGACCTTGTTCAACTCCGGCAAGATCGGCATGCTGGTCACCGGGCCGTGGGACCTGGGCAACTTCCCCGACGTGGAGTACGGGGTGCAGGTCATGCCGTCCTACCCGGGCGCCAGCGGCGGCCACCAGACCATCTCCGGGCCGGACAACTGGGTCGTCTTCAACAACGGCTCCGCCCGGGTGAGCGCGGCCCAGCAGTTCATCCTCTGGCTGACCGCGCCGGCCCAGGTCAAGTCCTTCTCGCTGGCGACCGGCGAGCTGCCGACCCGCCAGTCGCAGGCCCAGCCGAGCCTCAGCCAGCAGATGAACGCCGCGCTGCCCGGAGTCAGCACCTTCATCACCAACCTGGCCAACGTCCAGCAGGCTCGCCCGCAGATCCCCCAGTACCCCAAGATCTCGCAGATCCTCGGCACCATGGTCGTGTCGGTGCTGCTCGGCAAGAGCCAGCCGCAGGCGGCCCTGGACTCCGCCGCCCAGCAGGTCAACCAGGCCCTGGCCGGGACCTGACGGTGGCGGCAGGCTCAGTGGCCCGGGCCGGCGGGCCCCGGCAGCGCCTCCGGACACAGGGCGGGGCGACGGTGCGCCGGGTGCTGGACTCCGAGCAGGTCACCGGCTGGTCGTTCGTCACCCCGGGCGTCGCGATCATCATGCTGTTCGGCACGGTGCCGATCATCTGGTCGGCGGTGCTGTCCTTCCAGCGGTCCACGCTGAACACGTCGGGTACCGGATTCGCTGGCCTGTCGAACTACCGGCAGCTGGCCCGCGACCCGGTCGTGGCGCAGGCGATACAGCACACGCTCGTCTACACCGCGCTGTTCGTGCCCGGCACGATGGCCGTGGGGCTGTTCCTGGCGGTGGCGATGAACCGCAAGATCCGGTTCATCGCGTTTTACCGGACCGCCGCCTACGCGACGATGGCGATTTCCACCATCAGCGAGGCGATCGTGTTCACCTGGCTGTTCGACCCGTCCTACGGGGTCGCGAACTACTCGCTCAGCCTGCTCCACCTGCCGCAGCAGCAGTTCCTCAACTCCCCGTCCGAGGCCCTGTTCGTGATCGCGGCGATGACCATCTGGGGCTGGACCGGCTTCGCAGTGGTGGTCTACCTCGCGGCCCTGCAAGGCATCCCGCGGACGCTGCTCGAGGCGGCCGCGATTGACGGCGCCGGCCCGTGGCGGACGTTTCGCCGGATCACCCTCCCGCTGCTCAGCCCGGCCTCGCTGTTCCTGACCGTGTGGCTCACCATCAACGCCCTTCAGCTGTTCGACGAGGTGTACCTGAGCACCCAGGGCGGTCCGCTGCACGCGACCACCGTCCTCGTGTACTACCTCTACGACCAGGCCTTCCAGCAGTTCAACTTCGGCTACGCCTCCGCCATCGCCTACTTCCTGTTCCTCGTCATCATCGTGATCACTGTCATCCAGTTCCGGGTGGGCAGGCGCTTCACGTATTACCGGTCATGACCGCGGTATCGACGCCCGCCCGCGACGGGGTGCGGTCGGCGGGACGGAGTATGCGGAGCATCCTCGCCGGAATGCCGGCCCGGCGCCGGCGGCGGTGGCCGTTCAGCCCCTGGCACCTCGTGCTGGTCCCAGCCACGATCGTGCTGCTGTTCCCGTTCGCGTGGGTGCTCATCACCTCGGTGGAGACCCCGTCCGAGGCGCTGCACTTTCCGCCGGTGCTCGTCCCGCACACGCTGCGGTTCGCCAACTACTCCGATGCGCTGGCGAGCGCGCCGTTCGTGCGGTTCCTGGTCAACAGCGCCGTGGTCGCCCTGGCGACCGTGCTGTGCAACCTGGTGCTGTGCGCGCTGGCCGGGTACGCCTTCGCCCGTTTTCGCTTCCTCGGCCGGACCGCCCTGTTCGCGGTGATCATGGCGACGCTCATGGTGCCCTTCCAGGTCACGATGATCCCGCAGTTCATCATCACCAAGTGGCTGGGCGTGCACGTGCTGGCCGGGGTCGGCATCAACCACCTCGGCGCCCTCATCCTCCCGAACGCGGCCACCGCCTTCGGCATCTTCTTCCTGCGCCAGTTCTTCCGCACCCTGCCGATCGAGTACGAGGAGTCCGCCCGGGTCGACGGCGCCAGCAGGCTGACGGTGCTCGTGCGCATCGTGTTGCCGCTGGCGACGCCGGCGCTGGCCACCCTGGCCGCGCTGACGTTCCTGGATTCCTGGAACAACTTCCTGTGGCCGCTGATCGCCGTTACGTCCACCGACCAGATGACGCTGCCCCTCGGCCTGGCCACCTTCCAAGGGGCGCACGCGACCGACTGGACGCTCCTGATGGCGGGCAACGTGATGAGCCTGGTGCCCATGCTGGCGGTCTTCTTCATCGCGCAGCGCTATTTCATCCAATCGGTCGCCGCGACCGGGCTGGCCGGAACGTGAATCGTGGATAAGGAGGCCTCGCTCATGGGGGAATCGGTGGCAGGCGGTCATACCGAGCAGGAGATCGCCTCGCAGCCGGCCTGCTGGCGCCGGGCCGCTCAGCTGGCCCTGGACGTGGCGGGATCCCTGCCCGCCCCGGGGGAGCGGATCGCGGTCGTCGGCTGCGGCACCTCGTGGTTCATCGCGCAGTCCTACGCGGCGGCCCGCGAGGAGGCCGGACACGGGGAGACCGACGCGTTCGCGGCCTCCGAGATGCCGCGCGGGCGGCGCTACGACCGCCTGCTCGTGCTCTCCCGGTCCGGGACCACCACCGAGATCCTGCAGCTTCTGGCGCGGATGCGCGGCACCTTGCCGACCGTAGTGGTCACCGCCGACCCGCGGACCCCCGTCACCGAGTTCGCCGACCAGGTCATCGGCCTCGATTTCGCGGACGAGGCGTCGGTGGTCCAGACCCGCTTCGCCACCAGCGAGCTTGCCCTGCTCCGCGCGCATCTAGGGTACGACCCCGGCCCGGCCGCCGACGCGGCCCAGCGCGTGCTGGCCAGGCCGCTGCCACCGGAGCTGCTGGCCGCCCGCCAGTTCACCTTCCTGGGCACCGGCTGGACCTACGGCCTGGCCAACGAGGCCGCGCTCAAGCTGCGCGAGGCGGCCGGCCTGTGGACCGAGGCCTACCCCGTCATGGAGTACCGGCACGGGCCGGTGGCCGTCACCGGCCCGGGCAGCGTCGTGTGGCTGCTGGGGACCGCGGCGGACGGGCTGGCCGATGAGGTCGCCGCGGCCGGCGGTACCGCCTGGTTCGACGACGAGGACCCGATGGCCGCCCTGGTCCGGGTGCAGATGCTCGCCGTCGCGCTCGCCCGCGCCCGCGGCCTCGACCCGGACCGGCCGCGGAACCTGGCCCGCTCGGTCATCCTCGCGCCCGCCGGCCCGGGCCCCACGCCATGATCCTGGTCGTCTGCCTCAACCCGGCGCTCGACGTCACCCACTACGTGCCCGCGGTGGACTGGGCCGGGGTGAACCGCCCCACCGCGGTGCACACCCGCCCGGGCGGCAAGGGCCTCAACGTGGCCCGCACGCTGCACGCGCTCGGGGCCGACGTGCTGCTCATGGGGCTGGCCGGCGGCGACACCGGCCGCGTCGTGGCAGCCGCCCTGCGCCAGGCCGGGGTGCCGTCGGCCCTCATCCCGATTTCCGGGCCGACGCGGCATACGTTCACCGTCGTCGACGACGCGGGCACGACCGCCTCCTTCAATGAGGCAGGTCCCGGGGTCACTCCGCATGAGTTCGATTCGTTGCGGATGGCCTATCTGGAGGCCCTGGCGACCGCGGACGCGGTGGTGCTCTCCGGCAGCCTGCCGCCCGGGCTGCCGGTGACCACCTACGCGACGCTCATCCAGGCCGCGGCGGCGGCGGGGATTCCCGTTCTCCTGGACAGCAACGGAGCGGCGCTGCTGCGGGGTGTATCCGCTGGCCCCGCCATAGTGAAGCCGAACCTCGATGAGCTCGCCGGCGCGACCGGCAAGGTCTTGTCCCCCTCCGGCGGTGTCTCTTCCTGCGGCGGTGTCTTTGCCTGCGGCGGTGTCTCTGCCTCCGGCACTGTCGACCGGGCGGCCGTGCGCGAGGCCGCCACCCAGTTGCGGGCGGCGGGGGCCGAGGCGGTCGTCGCCTCCCTCGGCCCGGCCGGGCTGCTGGCCGTGACCGCCGAAGGCAGCTGGCACGCGTGGCCGTCGGCGGTGGCCGCCGGGAACGCGACCGGGGCCGGTGACGCGGTGGCCGCCGCCTTGGTGCACGGACTGGTCACCCGCCGCCCCTGGGACGAGCGCCTGCGGCACGCGGTGGCCCTCGGCGCGGCCGCCGTCGCCGCCCCGGTGGCCGGCGAGTTCCGCCGGGAGAGCTACCTAGCGGGCCTGCGCCCGGTGGCGGTGCGCCTGGAGGAGGTGCGCTGATGCCACTGGCCGCCATGCGCGAGATCATCCTGCCCGCCCAGGCCGCGGGCCGCGGGATCGGGGCGTTCAACGTCATCGGCATTGAGCACGCGGAGGCCATCGTCGCCGGGGCCGAGGCCGCCGGCGCGCCGGTGGTCCTGCAGATCAGCGAGAACTGCATCGCCTACCACGGCGCCTTCGCGCCCATTGCCCGCGCCTGCCTGGCCGTCGCCACCTCGGCCACCGTCCCGGTGGCCGTGCACCTGGACCACGCGTCCGGCCCGGAACTGGTCGAGGCCGCCGCCGAACTGGGCCTCGCCTCGGTCATGTACGACGCGTCCCGGCTGCCCTACGCCAGCAACGTCGGCTCCACCGCGCAAGTCGCCCGCTGGTGCCATGACCGGGGGATCTGGGTGGAGGCAGAGCTCGGCGAGATCGGCGGGAAGAACGGCCTGCACTCGCCGCTGGCCCGGACCGACCCCGATGAGGCAGCGCGCTTCGTCGCCGCCACCACGGTGGACGCGCTCGCGGTCGCGGTGGGTAGCTCACACGCTATGCTGACCCGCGACGCCGTCGTGGACCTTGGCCTTATCGACCGGATCCGCCGCGCGGTCAGGGTGCCGCTCGTCCTGCACGGTTCGTCCGGCGTGGCCGACGGGGACCTGGTCGCGGCGATCGGGGCGGGAATGACGAAGGTCAACATCGCGACCCAGCTGAACAAGGTGTTCACCGCCGCCGTCCGGCACACCTTGTCCCGCGAGCCGGCCACGGTTGATCCTAGAAGCTACGGGTCGGCGGGCCGCGAGGCGATCGCGTCCGAGGTGACCCGGCTGCTCCGCATGCTGGGCGCCGGGAGTACATCCCAGGAAGTGGCGGCCGGGCCGCGCGAGCCGGCGGCCAGGACAGGCGCGCAGGCAGGAGGCGCTGGTGAGCCGTTATCGCCGGTGGAATGACCTGCTGGAGTTGCTGGCGGCCGCCGGCCAGCTCCAGATCGAGGACGCCGCCAAGGCGCTGAACGTCTCCGCGGCGACCATCCGCCGGGACTTCGATGAGCTGGCCAGCCAGCAGATGCTGACCAGGATCCGCGGCGGCGCGGTCGCCCAGGCGGTCAACTACGACCTGCCGCTGCGCTACAAGACCGAGCGGCATCCGTCCGAGAAGCAGCGCATCGGGCAACTGGCGGCCAGCATGGTCCGGGCCGGCCAGGTAGTCGGCCTCAACGGCGGCACGACCACCACCGAGGTGGCCAGGGCGCTGGCGACCCGCCCCGACCTCGGCCAGGCCGGCTCCGCGTCCGCGGTCACCATCGTCACCAACGCGCTGAACATCGCCACCGAGCTCGCGGTCCGCCAGCACATCAAGATCGTGACGACCGGCGGGGTGGCCCGGCCGCAGTCCTACGAGCTCACCGGGCCGCTCGCCACCGGCGTGCTGGAGCAGGTCACCCTCGACGTGGCGATCCTCGGCGTGGACGGGATCGACTCGGTGGCCGGCGCGACCGCCCACCATGAGGGAGAGGCGAGCATCAACCAGCTCATGGGCCGGCAGGCCCGCAAGGTGATCATCGTCGCCGATAGCTCGAAGGTCGGCCGCCGCGCGTTCGCCCGGATCTGCGGCCCGGCCGAGATCGACGTGCTGGTCACCGATACCGGCATCGCCGCCGACGACGTGGTCCTCCTCGACGTGGCCGGGGTCGAAGTTGTCCAAGCCTGACCTGGACCTCGTGGTCATCGGCGACTGCAATCCTGACGTGCTCGTCCTCGGCGCCGACGTGGCTCCCGCCTTCGGCCAGCAGGAGAAGCTGGTCGACACCATCTCGCTGGTGATCGGCGGATCCGCCTCGATCAGCGCGGTGGCCGCCGCGCGGCTGGGCCTGCGCGTTGCGCTCATCGCCGCCGTCGGCGCCGACCCAGCCGGCACGTTCATGCTGGATCAGCTGGCCAAGGAAGGGGTCGACGTCAGCGCGGTGGCCATCCGCGACGACCTGCCGACCGCGATGACGGTGGCCCTGTCGCGGGGCGGGGACCGGGCGATCCTCACCGCCCTCGGCGCGGTGGCCTCGCTGACGGCCGCCGATATCCCCCCGGCGCTGCTCGCCCGGGCCCGGCACGTGCACGTGAGCGCGCTGTTCCTGCTCCCCGACTCGCTCTGGCCGGGCCTGGCCGCCGCCCTGGCGGGCGTCCGCGCGGCCGGCGTGACCACCTCGCTCGACACCAACTGGGACCCCGCGCAGCGCTGGCGCGACGAGCGCCTGTCGGCCGTGCTGGCCCAAGCCGACGTGCTGCTCCCCAACGAGGCCGAGGCGCTCGCGCTGAGCGGCGCGGGGTCCGCCGGCGCCGCTGCGGCGGCCCTCACCGGCACCGGGGCCCGGCTGGTCATGAAGCTCGGCGACCGCGGGGCCTTGTGCGCTGACGCGTCCGCTCGTCAGCTAGTCAGCCTCCCGCCGGTGACCCCCGTCGACACCACCGGGGCCGGCGACTGCTTCAACGCCGCCCTGATCGCCGGCTTGCTCCAGGGCCTGCCCCTGCCCGCCGCCGCCGCCCTCGGCTGCGCCGCCGGCGCGCTGTCCACCCGGTTGCCGGGCGGCACGGCAAGTGCCCCCGACCTGCCGTCGGCCGCCACCTTGGCCAAGCTCGCCTCCGTTAGCAGCGTGCCGTCCGCTTGAGTCCCGGCCGCATCGCCGGGTCAGGACCGGGCCCGCAGCGTGCTACCCGGGCGGAGGCGGCCGTCGGCGTCGAGCTCGGCGAGGACGGCGGGCAGGCCGGCGCTGAGCATCTTGCGGCGGACGCGACCCAGCAGCTGGGACATGAACAGGCCGCCAACGCCGGTGAACCCGGTGTGCTCATAGGTGAAGCGGGTGCCCTCACTCACTGACTCCAGGCGGTAGGTGACCTCGGTGACGTCGCCTCCGCCGTCATCGGTCCAGGTGTAGCGGAGCAAGGTCGGCTCCCGGGCCGCCAGGACCTCGCAGTTGACGACGCCGTTCCAGCCGGGCTTGGGCTTGGCCACGAACCGGAACCGGGTGCCGGGTACCGGCGCGAAACCCTCCGGGCGCCCGCCGGCGCCCGTCGCGGTCCACAGCGGGACCAGGTCCGGATCGGTCAGCGCGCGCCAGACCGTGGCGATCGGGTACGCGTAGTCGCGGACGATGCGGATCTCGCTCATGAGGTCCTCCTCGGATCGATAATAATCAAGTCACTATAAAAATACTGTAACAGAAAAATTATGGCAACTAAAATGGCGCTAGACTGCGGTCGTGAGCAGGCAGGCACTGGACTGGGCGGCCGGGGATGCCCCGGTCTCGCCGGCCGGGGGGCTGCGCGAGCGCAAGAAGCGGCTGATGCGCCAGCTACTGTCCGACACCGCGACCGCGATGTTCCTGGAGCGGGGCTTTGACGCGGTTCGCGTCGCCGAGGTCGCCGAGGCGTGCGGGGTGTCGGAGAAGACGGTCTTCAACTACTTCCCCGTCAAGGAAGCCCTCATCATGGACCGCCTGGAAGGCACGCTGGCCGCCCTGGGGGCCGGGCTCGCCGACCCCGCGCAACCGCCGGTCCAGGCCGCGCTGATGATCCTCGAGCGGGAGCTAGCCGACCTGACCGGCATGCTCGCCGGCCAAGAGCAGGCCGGCCGGGAGCAGCTAGGCGGGGGACGCCAGGCGATCCGCCGATTCGGCGACCTCATCCGCGCCACGCCCGCACTGCGCGCTTATCAGGCCGAAATGATGGAGCAGTCCGTCTTCGTTGCGACCGAGGTCCTGGCCGCACGGACCGGGATGGCCGCCGATGAGCCCGAACCGCAGATCGCCGCCCGGTCCCTGCTCGGACTGTGGCGCGTCCAGGCCGACAGCCTGCGCAAGCACCTGGACAGCGCCCCCACGTCGGCCCGCCTCCACGAACTTGTAACCGCCGATGTCCGCCGCGCCGCCCACCTGATCGAGGTTGGCCTGCGCGCATACGGCGAAAGGGTGGCCGGCTAGGAAGGCATGCGGAACAGCCTCGTGTCCGGCCTGGCGGGTCGCCAACGCGGCCGCCGCCTTGGCCCCGGCCTGGCCCGAGCTCATCGGGGGACGCCGGATCGAGCGCACCGCCGCCACCGAGGTCAACGCGACCCTCGCCGCCCTCGCCGCGTCCGCCGTCGAGGTCTTCGGCGGGCAGCAACGCGACCAGGTCCGCGCCTGCGGGCGCTGGCCGCTGTGCGTCCTCTTCTTCGTGAAAAACCATCCGCGCCGCGACTACTGCTCTCCGGCGTGCGCTAACCGCGCCCGCGCGATGCGCCACCATGACCGGCACCAGGCTGACAGCTGACAGCAACCAGGGAATCAGAAGGCCTATCCAGTTGACCGCGGACGTCGCAGGCGCTGGCAGAAGTGTCGTAGACTGGCTACGCGCCTGCTTAGGGTGGGTGCAGGACAACCTAAGACCAGCACTCGTAGCTCAACGGATAGAGCATCTGACTACGGATCAGAAGGTTGGGGGTTCGAGTCCCTCCGAGTGCGCGCAGATTACGGGCCGTTTCCGAACACGGAAGCGGCCCGTTTCATGTCTAGCTAGTACTACAACGGCGTCCCGAGTCATGGCGGCGTCCAAAATGCGCGGAATATCCGATTCGCTCGCCGGGCGGGCAGCCCCCTGAGCCCCGGCCTGCCGCGAGTGCCGTGAGTTATGCCGCGTATCGCGGCATAACTCACGGCACTCGCGATGATCATGACGCGAGCGGCCGTCCCGCGACGTCACCGTGGCCCCGGATGCCCCCGTAGCATCGCCAGCAACAGACGCCATGCGCTGTTGTAGTAAAAGAACGGCTCCGTACCGCAACGCGTACCGCAACCGGCCGGTAGCTAGCGGCGTGGCCTGCCCGACACGTGTCGGGCTACCTGTTGCGGTCGCGGCCGGAGGAAGCCCCGCCTCGGGCGGCTCCTAAGGGTCGCGCGCTGGCCTTTGACTTGATGGCGGACCTCTACGGGAACAGTGCCGAGCGTTCTTGGAAGAGAGTCAAGCCCTGGGTTCAGAAGGAGCGCGCACGCCGAAATAATGCCACTTACTTGCCAAATTCCGAGCAATTCGCGAAGAAGTGCATCAAGTATAACGCGCAGAAGCATGGAGAAGAACTCCAGACCTTCAGGCGTGCCACCCAGCCCTCTAGTGGTAAGCGCAGGATCAGTTGGCGTCGAGCCGATCGAGGCTGAAACAATTAGATTGGATTCCGGGCCTGTCAAGCCGTGGGATCGTTGATCGTTAGTCGACCGCTGTCGAATTACGCCGTACTGGATCAAGGCGACGGCGTTACGCGCCGCCGCGTCCGGCTACCACTCTGCATCGGCCGTTGTATGCTCGCCACAATCGCCTCCCGGCCCGAAGGACATGCGTGAGCGACGAACTGGACATCCTGCGCGCCAGCTTGTTGAGCGGCGAACTGCACGAACTGCACATCACACGTGCTAGCCAGTGGACGGACGCCGACCAGCATCCGATCACGCGCGCTGAATGGGAGAGTTTCGCGGAAGCACACCTGAAGCTCAGCCACCAGGGGGCGGCCAGCTGGAAAAGCGTCGAGCTCAACGAAGATGGGTCGGTCGGCTCGATGGATATCGGGTCGACACCCATCTACAGGTTCATGTGTAAGGACGGGGCCATAGTTCGGCTGTCTTGGCGCGATGACCACGTAAAGGCCTGGGGTGAGCTGCTTGGCCGCGAGGCCGCTCTCGCCACGCTGGCCGTGCAGTTTCGAGCACGGCTGCTTGGTGATGACGAGGAGGAGTACCTTCCGAACGGGAGCCGGGCCGACTGGGACGAGTTCAGAAAGCCGATCACGCCCTTAGACGGTGCTGTCGCTCTGTACCCGGTCCCACCGCGACGCGCCGGGCCTGCGGTCGATGACCGCGCGGGCTGGCGAGCGCGCGAACTGCCAGGGGCGGCGGGCACCAGGACGACGAGGCCAAGCCGCGGCTTCATCGGGGAAGATCAAAAACAGACGCTCGCCGCTAGGCAGAGGGTGAGGGGGAGATCACCCCTCACCCTCCGGTCAACGATGGATGTCTCCCGGAACCTGTCAAGAGCGCAGGAAGGTCCGGCGGGTTTTATCGAATGTTCCGGGGCAGCGCGGCCCCCCGAACTCGGTAATGTTGAGGGGTGAGTGCTGAGGGCATTTGGACGCTCGGCCTGTCGGTGCCGGTCTGGCTGGCGGTAGGCTCGCTCACCGCCTGGGGTGCGCGGCGCAGCGCCGGGAGACTCTATAACCGATGACCAT